>Ga0315275_10001228_pt1 | contig 22368 bp, 16 predicted proteins | sample YL17G03_0_MG_FD_205557 | JGI IMG/M metagenome (GOLD analysis project Ga0315275, IMG submission 205557) | Sediment microbial communities from Yellowstone Lake, YNP, Wyoming, USA - YL17G03_0 | ecosystem: Environmental > Aquatic > Freshwater > Lake > Sediment | place: USA: Wyoming | collected...
AAGGGCAACGTCCGCGCGGATGGTCCAGGATAGGTCCCTCAGCCGCCCCGGCAGTTTGACCGAGTCCTTCTCAGTGGTCACGATCCGGGTACAACCGTAGCTTGCCATCGTATCGATGATCCTGGCCACATCCGCTTCACTATACCAATGATGGTCATCCAAGCGCACGCTGACCTTGGCATCGATGCCGGCCAGCCTGCAGGTTGCCTCGAAGCCCGCCGGAGAGGCTACTCCGCTCAGGATCAGGCATCCGGCCTCCCGCGCCCTCTCCAGGCCGACGGGCCTGCCCTGGCTGTCAGCCAGGCCCGGCTCTCCACGGGAAGCGTAGAAGACTTGGCTCCCAGGAAGCCGCGCCAGGAATCTCGCATCGGGCTTGGCCTCTCCAGGCCCGACGAGCACTACTATGATATGTTGGGGCTTGAGCGAGCTCCACCCTTCGCGGAGCCTGCCGATGGGGAGCATTGTCTGGCGGCTCCTTAAGGCAGCTGCATCAAGCGTTACTACCTCGACGTCCTTCGCCACCCCGCGGGCCTGGAACCCGTCATCCAGCAGGAAGACGTCCGGCCCGAATGCGCCGATGGCATGCCGCGCGGCTTCGGCTCGGTCCTTTCCGACCACCACGCAGACCCCCGGCAGGCGGCGCGCCATCAGATAGGGCTCGTCCCCCACCTCCTCCACGTCGGCCACGAGGTTCTTGCCGTCGCTGACCTCCTGGGGCGAATGCTTGCCTTTGCGCCTGTAGCCCCTCGAGATTATGCAGACCTGACGGCCTGAATCCAGCAGTCTCTTGGCGATTAGCATGGTGAGCGGGGTCTTACCGGTTCCGCCCGCCAATATACTCCCGATGCTCACGACCGGCACCCCGATCCGTACCGATCTCGCCGGCGCCCTGCGCCAGAGCCATACCACCCCGCCATAGAGCCACGCAAGAGGGGCGAGCAGCGCCACAAACGCCGGCCGTCCTGTGCTTGCCGACTGCTCCAGGGGCCTGAGCCTTCTCAGATCGATTACTTCCATCGCAGCTACACCCGCGGCAGCAGGTTTCGCCTGAGCATTGCGTCGACGCATCTGGCCGCGATCCCTTTCTTGGCCTCGACGGCCCGCACCGCGGCAAGACCCATGTTCCGCCGCTTTTCGTCATCGGTCAGGATCTCGGTGATTGCCGCGCCAAGGGTGGATTCGTTCACCACCAGAGCACCCGACCGGGAGGTAAGGTAGTCCATGTCATCCTTGATATTCTGGGTAAAGGGACCGACCACGGTGACGGCACCTTGTGAAGCCGGCTCCAGTGGATTGTGCCCCCCGAAAGGCCGCAGAGTCCCTCCCACAATGGCCACGTCGGAGATAGCGTAGGTCTCGAGCAAGCGGCCCATCTGGGCCAGAATCAGGACCTGGGCCGGGCGCTCGCCGGCCGGAAGGCTCAGCCCCTGAAGCACCAGTGCCGTCCGGCCTAAGGCCTTCGCTGCCTGCTCCACCTGCGGCACCAGGTTAAGGTGCCGGGGTGCGACAATGAGAAGGGGATCGTCTCCATCGGTCCGTTCTCCGAGTGCCTGGATCACGATTTCCGACTCTCCCTCTCTGGCCGAGCCCAGCGTCACCACCTTGGTCCGTTCATTGATGCCAAGATCCCGTCTTAGGTCTCTGCGACGGTCCTCGGAAATGGGTGAGGGCAGGATGTCATACTTGGTGTTGCCCGCAACCTCCACTCGATCCGGAGAGGCACCCAGGTCGATTATCCGCTGAGCGTCGGCCTCCGTACGCATCAAGAGCAGGTCAAAGAGCTCCAGAATCGACTTCATGAAGAACCTGACGAGCCTGTAGCGCGGGTAGGATTTCTGGGATATGCGTCCGTTGACAAGAATCACGGAGGCTCCTTGCCTCTTGGCCTCCCTGATCATGTTGGGCCAGAGTTCGGTCTCTCCGATTACCAGACACGCAGGCTCGATTGCTGACACGAACCGTCTCACCGCGGGCAAGAAGTCAAAAGGCGCAAGCGCTATTTCCACGCCCTTCAGTTTCTCCGCAGCCCGGCGCGCACCCCCGGGTGTCATGGTCGTAACCACCACGGGAAGGCCGGGCACCGCCTTCCTGAACTGGGTCACGACAGGAGCTATGGTCGATATCTCGCCCACCGAAGCGGCGTGAAACCAGACTGCACGCCGGCCGCGCGGAGGCAGACTCCGCACAGCCAGGCGCCACTCCAGCCCGCTTCGGCCCCGCACACTCGCCAGGCAGACCAGCCAAAGGCACGCGTACAGTGGCAGCGGCAGGTAAGTGTAAAGCGCCAGAACCAGGCTTGAGAGGAGCGAAGGCCTGCGATACTTGACCGAATCGGCGGCCGTCATTGCCGTGCCAGTAACAGGGCAATCTCGGCGGCCTTGCGGGTCGCGTCTCCCTGGCCCAGTTGCGACCTCACATCGTGCAATCTCTCGATCATGTAGCGCCGTCTCGGTTCATCCTCGAGGATCCGCAAGGCCTCGGCAGCGAGAGGCTCGGCCCTGGCCGCCCCCTGTATGAACTCGGGTACGATCTCTTCGCGGCCCACAAGGTTCACCAGCGAGATGTACGGCACCCTGACCATCATCCGGCCCAGCGCCCAAGACAGCGGGGCAAGTCTGTACATGACGATCATGGGAGTGCCCAGCAAGGCCCCTTCGAGGGTGACCGTGCCCGAGCACATTATGGCCAGGTCACTGTATGCGATTGCCTCGTACCGCAAATCGGTGATAACTCGAACTGCCTGCCCAGACCTACCGATCTCGTTCTTGACCCTCCGCTCCAACTGGGGCAATGTCACCATGACAAAATCCAGATCGGGCAGTTTGCGCGAGAGGATGGCGGATGCGCCCAGGAGCGGTCGCAGATGTTGCTTGATTTCCTGGCGCCGGCTGCCGGACAGCAAAGCGATGCGGCGCCTGGCGGGATCGAGGCCGTACCTGGCCAGGAACGAGCTCCGATCAAGCCCGGTCTTCACGACGTCTATCAGCGGATGCCCCACGTAAGTGACGTCCACCCCTTCCCGCCTGTAGATCTCTGCCTCGAAGGGCAAGATCACGACCATCTTGTCGACGCACTCCTTGACGGTCCGGATCCGGTTCCTCCCCCACGCCCACACCTGCGGCGAGACGTAATACATTACCCGTAACCCAAGCCGCTTCGCAAAGCGCGCCAATCTCAGATTCATCCCAGGGTAGTCGATAAGCACGACGAGGTCAGGCCGGGAGCTCGCAATTTCGCTCTTGATGCGGTTCATGGCCTTGCGCAAGCGCCCCAGCCGGACGACTGCTTCCCAGATTCCGACCACCGAGATCCCGCCGCTACCGAGGAAGATGTCGACGCCAGCTTCGCGCATGGCCTGGCCTCCAACCCCGGCAAGATGGGCGTCCTTACTGAGGCGGTGGATCTCCGAGGCCAGCAGCGAGCCGTACATGTCGCCCGAGGCCTCGCCTGTGATGATCACAATCCGCACTTGCGCTTAATCTCCCCAGAGCTCGAGCCGCGAGTTAATGTTCTTGACTATCTCGGCAGCGATGGCGAGCGCCCTCACACCTGCCTCACCGGGAACCTCGGGTTTCTTCTTCCCTTGGACGCTCTGGATGAAGTCCTGAATCTCCAGCGCGAGCGGCTCGTCGTCCCCCACCTGCGGCATCACCATCTCGACCAGGTCCTGCATGTCGAGGCCGCCGGGGCCGGAAGCCAGCAGGTCATCCAGACCGTCCTTGCGGCGATAGATCTTGACGTCACGCTTCAGGAAATCCACGGAGATATAGGCGTCTGCCTGGAAGAACCTCATCTTCCTCAAACGCTCGGTCGACACTCGGCTGGCCGTCAGCGATGCGATCGTGCCGTCTTTGAAGCATATCCGAGCATTGGCGATGTCCACGTTGGGGGTAAAGACCGGAACGCCTATCGCCTCCACGCGTTCGGGTTCCGAGCCGACTATGGACAGCACCAGGTCTATGTCGTGAATCATCAGGTCATGGATGACCGACACGTCGGTTCCCCTGAGGCCAAAACCTGCCATTCGAAGGGCTTCGATGAACCGGGGTTTCGCGACCCAGCGCAGGGCGCTCCTTATGGCAGGAGCGAAGCGCTCGGTGTGGCCGGTGTAGAGAACGACCCCGTTCTTCGCAGCCGTCTCGACCAGGCGCATGCCTTGCTCGACAGTAGAGGCAATCGGTTTCTCTATGAGGACGTGCTTGCCTCTCTCGAGAAGCGAGAGGCCCACCTCGTAATGGGAGATGGTGGGCACGGCTAGACTCACGGCGTCCACATCACCCATCAGGGCCTCCAGTGATGGATAGGGCCTGGTGTTGTGACGCCTCGCGATCTCTTCCATGCGCTTGCGGCTCGTGTCATAGATACCCACCAGCCTGGCATCAGGAAGGTCCCCATATATGCGGACGTGGTGCTGTCCCAGCTGACCTACCCCCACTACCCCGCACCTGATGTTTGCCATCGCGTCCCCCTTGACTAAAAAGCCGCCCCGGACGTAGGGCGGCCTCTTGTCATGAGCCTCCGCGCCCTAGAGGGTTATCCCCCTCTCGGAGCTCTCTATGAAGTCGACAAGGTGCTGAATCTCCGGAATAGGCTTGACCTCGGACTTTATGCGCTCTATCGCCTGAGTGACGTTGAGCCGGGAGCGGAATATCAACTTGTACGCCTGCTTGAGAATCTGGCGGGTTTCAGCCGAAAAACCGTGCCGCTGGAGGCCGATGGAATTCAAGCTGCTCACGCGGGCCGGGTTGCCCGCGACCTTGACGTAAGGAACAATGTCCATAGGGATGCGCGATCCGCCGCCTATGAAAGCGTACTTGCCGATCCGGACGAACTGATGGATCGGGGTCACGCCGCCGATCGTCGCAAAATCCTCTATGGTCACGTGGCCGGCCATGTTGACCGAGTTCGCAAGCACAACATTGCTGCCGACGGCGCAATTGTGAGCCACGTGAGCGTAGGCCATTATGAAGCATGTATCCCCGATCCTGGTTTCCTTCCCCTCGCCGGTGGCACGGTGGACGGTCGCGAATTCCCTGATTATGTTGCCATCCCCGATCCTGACGTAGGTCTCCTCCCCCTGGTACTTAACGTCCTGGGGCTCCGCCCCTATCACGGCTGCATGGAAGATGCGGCAACGCTTTCCTATCGAGGTCCAGCCATCAAGCAGGCAGTTCGCGCCGACCCGCGTCCCTTCGCCCAAGCTTACGTGAGGGCCGACTATGGTATTGGGGCCTATCTCGACATCCCCGCCGATCTCGGCCTTCGGATCGACCAGGGCGCTGGAGTGGATCGCGGGCGACCGTCTTCCGGCCGCCACGACCTCCGTCTCAAGCGGGGTGCCGTCAGCACTTGGGATCACCCTTCGTGTCTCCTCTCCATTGCCTCCTGCCTGTCCACCAGAATCGAAAGCAGCTCGGCCTCGGCGACGAGGTCGCTTCCCACGAAAGCCTTGCCGCTCATCTTGCAGGTATTCATCTTGAGTTTCATCATTTCCAGTTCGAAGCGTACCTGGTCGCCGGGAAACACAGGCTTCCTGAACTTCGCCTTGTCGATCGCCATGAAGTAAACAAGCTTGGTCTTGGGGTTCTCCACCATCGACAAGAGCAGTACCCCTCCCACCTGAGCCATCGCCTCGATTATAAGAACCGCTGGCATTATGGGGTGTCCGGGGAAATGGCCCGCGAAGAAGGGCTCGTTTATGGTGACGTTCTTGATGCCGACCACCCGCTTGCCTTCCTCGAGCGATAGGATCCTGTCCACCAGCAGGAAGGGATACCTGTGGGGCATTATGTCTTGTATCTGCTCGATGGAGAGGCTCGAGGGCACATTTCTGACCCGTTTGCCTGCAAGGTTCTTGACCTCACCGCCGAACTGGTTCTTGATCATCCTCACCAGCTTGACGTTGGTGGTATGGCCGGATCGCAAGGAGACGATGTGGGCCCTCACGGGTGAGCCCAGAAGACAGAGGTCGCCCAGCAAATCCAGGATCTTGTGCCGGACGAATTCGTTGGAGAAGCGCAGAGGCTCCTTGTTCAGAATCCCGTTGTCTCCTATCACAATCGAGTTCTCCAGGCTGCCGCCCTTTATCAGGCCCCGCTTCTTGAGGTCATCAACCTCCCTCAGGAGAGAGAAAGTCCTTGCCGGGGCGATCTCTCGCTCAAAAACCTCTTCCCCGATGTCGAAGGACGCGTACTGGGTACCCACGCAGGGGTGATCATAATGGACTGTGAAGGTTATCTTGAGGCCATCGTAGGGCAGGGCCATCATCTCTATGCCGTTGTCGGAGAAACCCACCGGGCTCCTGACCTCGATGAATCGCTTGGGATCGGCGAGGTCCACAACGCCGGCCTTCTTCAGGATTTCGACGTAGGGAGCGCTCGAACCGTCGGGCTCAGCCGGCTCCGAAGTGCTAATTTCAATGGTTAGGTTATCGATTCCGAGGCCGTGTACGGCCGCGAGCACGTGCTCAACCGTCGTTATGGTGACGTTGCCCTTCCTGAGCACGGTCCTGCGGGAGTGATCACTCTCGGAGGTATTGGCAATGTCAACCTTGATCTCGGGGCGTTCGGCCAGGTCGGTGCGCACGAACCTTATGCCCGAGTTGGCCGGCGCCGGCTTGAAGACCAGGGTAGCGCGCTCGCCGCCGTGGAGCCCGATGCCCGAAAAGGTCACCTCGGAGCCAATGGTCCTCTGGTTCCTGGTCACTCCTTGGTCCTTTCCTCTATCTTCTTCAGCCTTTCCCCAAGATCCGCAACCTTCTTCAGGAGCTCAGGCAGCTTGAGCAGGCTGGCGTATATCTTGTTAGCCTGAGTGTGCTCTCTGGCGGGGTAGCCGGAAACGGTCATGCCCGCCTGAATCGACTTGTGAACCCCACCCTGTGCCCCCACGGTCGCGCCGTCCCCAATCTTGATATGGCCCACCGCGCCTGCCTGGCCGGCCATGGTGACGCCGCTGCCCAGCTGGGTGCTGCCCCCGATCCCAACCTGAGCCACCAGAATGCAATTATCTCCGATCACGACGTTGTGGCCGATCTGCACCAAGTTGTCGATCTTGGTGCCCTTGCCGACCTGGGTCGTTCCGGTGGTCGCGCGGTCGATGGTGACATTGGCCCCCACCTCCACATCGTCCTGGATGACGACGTTTCCAATCTGGGGAACCTTTCGGTAGACGTCACCATCTCTCACGAACCCGAAGCCGTCGCTGCCGATCACGGCCCCGCTGTGGATTATGACCCTCGAGCCCAGCTTCACCTGCTCGCGGATTGTGACATTGGGATAGATGAGGCACCCGGCGCCGATCTCGCTTTCACGGCCGACGTAGGTGCCTGCAAGGACCGTGGCGCCCTCTCCAATCGTGGTCCCTTCCTCGATCACCACGTTGGGTCCGATGTGGACCCCCGGGCTGACCTTCGCGGTGTGAGCAACCACCGCCGTAGGGTGGATACCGGGCACCTGGACGTTGCGATTGGGCACGAAGAACTCAACGGCCTTTATGAACGTAAGATAAGGATTATCAGCGAACACCAGTGGCTTACTCGGATGAGACGCGCCTTGCGGCACTATTATGGCCGAAGCCCGGGTGGTCTTCAAGAACGCCTCGTATCGGGGATTAGCCAGGAAGGTCACCGAGCCCGGGCCGGCCTCCCGGATGCCGGCCACGCCCTTGATGACCACCGAGCCGTCGCCCGACAGGTCACCCCCGATAACACCGACCAACTCTTGAAGCGTCACGTCCATCTGGTTACTGTCCACCACCGGCCTGACCAGGCTGGCTGGTCTCGCCCGTCTGCTTTGCCTCCTCAAGTGCCTGCAAAACCTTGTCGGTAAGATCGATTTCCGGCTTCGAGTAAACCACAATCCCGGCCGATGAGTCCAGCAATAAGTCAAACCCCTCCTTCTCTGCAACCTTCCTGGCAGCCGCTTCTATGGCCTGCACGATGGGCTTGGTCAACTCCTCATTCCGCCGGGCAGCCTTCATCTCCGCGTCCTGCCGGAACCTGACGTAATCCTGCTGTCTCTTCTCCAACTCGGCCTTCTTTTCCTTGAGACGCTCTTCGCTGAACAGGTACTTGCGCGCCTCGAGCGAATCAGAGATGGCCTGCAGCTCTTTCTCCATCTCGGTCACCTGCGCATTCAGGTCGGTCATCTCCTTCTCGTAGGCCTGCTGCGCGTCCTTTGCCAACGAGTACTGCTCGAAGATCTGGGTTGCGTTGACGTAGCCGATCTTGGCCTCAACGCCCAGCACGCACGCCGGGACGAAGAGACCCAGGCAGACCAAGGCCAATACCACCTTGCGCATGTCCTTCCTCCTCTTGGCTGGAAATCCTTTAGCTACAATCCGCTCATGCCGAACTGGAAATGGGTCTTCCAGCCGGGACCACCGAAGAGTTTGCCCCTATCGAAGCCATAGCCAATGTCTAGACCGATCTGGCCGACCATGGGGATCTCAATCATGAAACCGAGACCCGCAGCGCTCTTGAGGAATCCCGGCCTGGCCCCTCTGACGCTGTTCCAAGTATCGCCGGCGTCAAAAAAGCCTCGAGCGAAAGCCTGGTTCTTTATGATCGGGACCCGATATTCCAACGTGCCGGTCATCATGAACCTGCCGCCCTCGTCGGAAGCATTCCCCTCGGGGACTATTTCCCTGTCGTCGTACCCCCTGACACTTTCCAGGGTGGTCCCTCCCAGCCGGAATCTCTCATACACCGGTATGTAACCCTTGCTTCCCAGGGCGTCCAGGACACCCACGCGAACCTTGAGCACCAGTGCCGAATTCAGCACCGGTACCGCCAGGAAATTCGAGTTGTCCAGGACGTAACTCTGGTAGGCGGTGCTCCCGCCAAGCCAGGCTCCGGCCCACTCCGCCGATCCCGTGGTCCGCGACCCGGCTCTCGGGAAAAAGGGATTGTCCACACTGTTGCGGGTCACAGTCATGGTCATGCTGGACGTGGTACGACCACCCGCCTGGCTCTTGACGTAAGAGCTGGCTTTCGCCTCGTCGGGTACTAGCTCCCGCCGCTCGAGGCTGTACCTCAGGTAGACCTTGGAATAATCGATCAGAGGCAGGCGCTTGCCGGTCACCAGGCCGAATCCGCCGCGCTTGTCGGTGTAGGTCTCGTACTCCCGGCGGGTATCGTAGATATCCAGTCCCACCAGTGTCGGAGTGTCGCGGAACCAGGGATTCCGGTAGCCGAGCTCGATCTGGGTCAGCTTGCCGAACTCCCATCTGAGGTTCAACGACTGTCCTTTGCCGAGCCCCAGGTACGGGAACTTGCGGAACCAGCCCATGTTGTCATGTGAGAACTCAATGAAACCTGTAATCCCGAACTCCTCGCTGTAGCCGGCCCCAATGTTGGCTATGCCGGTCGTGCGCTCCGTGACCTTGAACACGAGGTCGATATCGCCGCTGGCGTTGGCCACCTGAGAGCCGACCTCCACGTTGTCGAAGTAGCCGAGGTTAAAGATATCGCGATGGCTCCGCTCGACCAGCGAACGCCTGAGAGTATCTCCCGGCTTTATCATCAGCTCGCGCCGTATCACCTTCTCGAAGGTGGTCTCGTTGCCTTCGATCAGTACTTTGACAACGTGAACAGCCCGCTGAGGATTGACTTTGAAGACCAGCCCAAGGCTGTCTCCTTCGAGGGATTCCACGGGGTCGATTTCGGCATAAACGAAGCCCTGGTCACCAAGGACGGAATACATCTGTTCAACGCTCTTCTCAAACGCCGACAGGCTGTAGGGCTCGCCTGCCCGGAGCATTATGGACCCGGTGAGCGCGTCTCTTGATACCGCCGCCTCGGAGTCTTCCCCCGGCGCGACATCGACGTCGAGGCTTCGGACGTAGACCTTGGGGCCCTCGTCCACGACGATACTGAGATCAGCTCTTCCCCGAGCTTCGTCCATCTCGACTCGATGCTCCACCACCTTCGCACTGATGTATCCCTTATCCTTGTAAAGCCGCACGATCTTGGTGGTGTCGCCGTCGTATTTCTCGGGGTTGAAGTCCTTCCGGGCGAACCACCCCTTCTCCTTTGTCTCCATCACCTTGCGGATCGCCCGGTCCGACAGCACGGTGTTTCCATTAACGCTTATCTCGCCGACCTTCAACTTGACGCCCTCCTCAACCTTGAAGGTCAGGGACACCGCAGTCGGACTCGTGAACGTGGTCTCAGGGCTCACACTCGCAAGGTAATACCCCTTGTCCTTGTAAAGGGCCTGGATCGCTCTTATCGACTCATCCACGAGTCTGCCGTCAAGCGAGGAACCGGCGGCGAGCGCGACTTTGCCCCGCACGTCGTCTTTGCCGATCTTCTTGTTGCCGCTGATCTTGATCGTCACGACCACCGGGCGCTCGACCACTTCCACCGTCAGATCGGTGCCCGCGGCTGCCGCGGCAGTGTACAACCGGATATCATCGAAAAAACCCATCCGGAAGACACGCTCCAGGGCGGCCCGCACCTCGTTGTAGGGATAGGTGCTTCCGGGCTCGAGGCCCAGAGTATTGACAATGGCCGCCGACTCGGTCCTCAAGTTGCCGACCACCCGCACGCTCGCGATCGTAAGGGTCTCGGGGGCGGCAAAACATGGGCCAATGATGCCGAGCAGGATACCGACGAAAACGGCAGCCCTGAGGACAGGCTTCACCCTGACATGGGCGGAAACGCTTGAAGCGAGGGACCTAATCAACCATGAATCACTCGAGCTCCTTCTCCTCAAGTTCACTCTCCTTCGTCCTTGCACAGCCTACCTTCTCCTTTTTGGGCTTGGGCCTGCACTCGAAGCCGAGTACATCCTTCTTCCTGCAGACTTTGATTATGGAGCCCGATTTGAAGGTGCCCCTGAGAACCTCCTCGGCGAGCGGGTCCTCAAGCAGCCGCTGGATGGTCCGTCTCAGTGGCCTGGCGCCCAGGGACGGATCGTAGCCCTTCTCGATCAGGAGCTGCCTGGCCTCAGGGGTCATCGCCAGCGAAAAGCCGTAGCCTGCGATACGCTCCTCCACCTCGGCCAGCAGCATATCGACGATCTTCTCGATCTCCGGCAAGCCCAGGGACCGGAACACGGTGATCTCGTCTATACGGTTAAGGAATTCGGGGTTGAAGGTATGCTTCAGCTCGATCAGGACCTTGTCCTTCATGTGCTCGTATGTCTCGGCAGCGTCATCATCGCGCTGGAAACCAAGCGAGATCCCGCCCTTTATGGTCCTGGTGCCGACGTTGGATGTCATGATGATCACGCAGTTCTTGAAGTCGACCGCCCTGCCGAAACTGTCGGTCAGCTGGCCGTCTTCGAGCACCTGGAGCATGATGTTAAAGACGTCCGGGTGAGCCTTCTCGATCTCGTCCAGGAGAACCACCGAGTACGGCCGCCTGCGAACCCGCTCGGTAAGCTGGCCGCCCTCCTCATAGCCGACGTAGCCGGGAGGCGCTCCCATCAGCCTCGAGATCGCGAACTTCTCCATGTATTCGGACATGTCTATCCTGACCATGGAGTTCTCATCGCCGAACATGAACTCCGCGAGCGCCCTTGCAAGCTCGGTCTTGCCCACACCCGTCGGGCCCAGGAAGAAGAATGAGCCGATGGGCCTTCTCGGGTCCTTGAGCCCAGCCCGGCCTCTCCGGATGGCCTTGGACACGGCCGCAAGCGCCTCGTCCTGTCCGACGACACGCTTTCTCAGCTCGTCTTCCATCCGCAGCAACTTCTTGGCTTCCTCTTCCTCCAACTTGATCAGAGGAACGCCCGTCATCCTGGACACGATGTAGGCCACATCATCAGCGTCAACCTTGACGTCGGTGCCGTCGGCGGCCTGTTTCCAGTTTTTCCTTATCTCTTCGAGCCTTGAGCGAAGTTCGCGCTCCCGGTCCCTGATCCTGGCCGCGTTCTCAAAATCCTGCTTCTTGATGAAGCTTTCCTTATCGACTATCAGCTTGTCAAGTTTGCCTTCGAGTTCGCGGATATCCGGCGGAACCGACGTCACCGAGAGCCTGGCCCTGGCGCCGGCCTCGTCCACGACGTCGATGGCTTTGTCAGGAAGATAACGGTCCTTGATATACCGATCCGAGAGCCTCGCCGCAGCGACCACCGCCTCGTCGGTGATTCTCACGCGATGGTGCGCCTCGTACTTGTCCCGGAGACCCCTGATGATCTCTATGGTCTCCTCGACCGTGGGCGGGGACACCATGATCGGCTGGAATCTGCGCTCAAGGGCGCCGTCTTTCTCAATGTACTTACGGTATTCATTAAGCGTAGTCGCCCCGATGCACTGCAACTCACCTCTCGCCAACGCGGGCTTAAGCATGTTGGACGCGTCTATCGCCCCCTCTGCTCCTCCCGCCCCCACTATGGTGTGCAGCTCATCTATGAAGATAATGATGTTGTGGACTTCCCTGATCTCGTTGATGATTGACTTGAGCCGCTCCTCGAACTGGCCTCGATACTTTGTGCCGGCAACGATGGCAGCGAGGTCCAGGGCCACCACTCTCATGCTTCTCAAGATCTCCGGCACCTTGTTGTCCACTATCTTGGTGGCCAGGCTTTCCACAATCGCTGTCTTTCCGACGCCGGGCTCCCCGATCAAGACCGGGTTGTTCTTCTTCCTGCGGCAGAGGACCTGGATCACGCGTTCGATCTCGACATCCCGGCCGATCACCGGGTCCAGCTTGCCCTGTCTGGCCAGCTCCGAGAGATCCCTGCCGAACTGGTCCAGAGCCGGCGTTTCGGTCTTGGTCTCGTGCTTGGTTCCCTTGTGCGAGCGGGTCGAGCCTCCCAGGAGCCTCAGGGTCTCGTCCCTGACCTTCTTCTTGTCGGCGCCAAACTCAAGCAGCACTCGGGCAGCTATGCCGTCCCCTTCCCGAATCAGCCCCAGCAGCAGATGCTCCGTCCCAACGTAGTTGTGGCCCAAGAGCTTCGCCTCGTCCACCGAAAGCTCCAACACGTGCTTGGCCCTCGGCGTAAACGGGATCTCGCCGATCGTGACGGAGCCGCTCGAGGCGGGCACCATGCTCTCGATGGTCCTTCTCAGGACATCCAGATCCAATCCCAGGTTGGTGAGGATGGCCGCTGCCAAGCCCTCACCCTCCCTCACGATCCCGAGGAGCAAGTGCTCCGTTCCTATGTAGTCATGATGCAGCCTCGCGGCCTCTTCGCGCGCAAGGAACATCACTCTTCTCACTCTGTCCGTGAACTTGTCCTGCATTAGAAAGCCTCCATCGGCAAGGTGCCCTATCCGGCGCTGGTCCGGGCTTCCTCTTCGGCCATTATCTTGCGCACCAAATCAGCCCTGACTATGTCGCGTTCCGCCGGATCCATTTCTCTCTCAAACCGTTTCTGTAGGTGGGCCGGTTGGCATACCAAGAGCATGTTATTCAGGCCCGCCGCGGAAATCCTTTCCACCAAACCCATGGACTTCCCCAGCCGTACCGCAGAACCGAGCGACATCACTTCGTGTGAGCTCACTTTCCTGCAGTACTTCAGTATGCCGTACGCCCTCCATACCTTATCTTCGATCTGAGAACGGGCATCCCTTAACAAAATCTGCCGTGCCTGGGCTTCATAATCAAGCACCTGCCGTACCACTCTCTCAAGACTCTGTATTATGTCAATCTCGGAGACCCCCAGGGCCGTTCGGTTCGACACCTGAAAGAGGTTCCCCATCACATCGCTGCCTTCCCCGTAAAAGCCTCGGACGGCGAGTCCCATCTGGCTTATGCCGTGGAGCACCTTGCTGATCTGCCCCGTCAGCACCAACGCCGGCAGATGCACCAGCATCGAGGCCCTGAGGCCCGTGCCCGTGTTGGTAGGGCAAGCCGTCAGATAGCCCCATTCACACGAAAACGCATAATCGAGCCGCGCGTCCAGCTCCTCATCCAGCCGCTCCAGGAGCCTCCAGGCGTCCATGGCCTCGAACCCCGACTGAATGGCCTGAAGTCTGAGATGGTCCTCCTCGTTGATCATCGTGCTGACCGCTTCCCCATCGCCCACCACCACGGCCCTGGTCGGCGACTTCTCGGCGTGCTCCTGGCTTATCAGATGGCGCTCCACAAGAAACTGCCTGTCCAGATCGTCAAGACCGTCCATCTCCACGACCGTGCCGCCCGTGAGCGTCGCAGACGCCTCCAGCGCCCCCCTGACAAGGTTCATCGAGCGCTCAAGATCGCTCGAACTGGCATGATGGGTAAAGGGAAGCCCACGTATGTTCCTGGCCAGCCTCACCCGGCTGCTCACCACCGCGTCGGCGTGCTTGCCGGTGCCGTCAAGCCAAGGGCTTGACGCTTTGGACATCTCCGCAATGGTCACTTGCCGGTCTCCCCCTCATCCGCGGCCTCGCCCTCCGCGGCCTCAATCTCCTTTATCTTATCCCGAATCTCAGCGGCCTTCTCGAAGTCCTCCCGATCAATCGCATGCTTGAGCGCAAGCTTCAGATCCTCGATCTCGCGAATCTTCTCCAGCATCCCCTCGGTCGACCGCGGGCCTTTGCCCGTGTGCACGTTTGAGCCGTGTATCCTCCTCAAGAGCGGTCTCAGCTGCTCCTTGAAGGCGCCATAACACTCGGAGCAGCCCAGCCGGCCCGTCTCCCGGAACTCGGCATAGGTCAGCCCACACCCCTCGCACTTGGCGGTGGATGACCCCACCTCCTCGGCCATGCCCGCAAGTATGTTGGAGATAGAGAAAATCTGCTTCTTGGGAGAGATATGGAGCCCCTTCTCCAGCGCGCATTTCTCACAGAGACTGCACTCAACGGTTTTGTCATCCTTGATTTCCTTATAGTGAACCTTTGCAATCTCTTTGCCGCAGTTGTCACACAGCATCTGGAGATCTCCCCTTTCTGACTATATCTTAATCGCTTCCAGCACGCCGTCAAATAGTTTTAGCGCCCGGTCGGCCCTGGCGGCCAGTTCCATGTTGTGGGTCACGATCACGAAACTCTGGTCATGGCGGTCCCTCAGACTCCAGATGAGGTCGTTCAGGGCCACGCTCGAGTCCGGATCCAGGTTGCCCGACGGCTCGTCGGCAAGCACCACCGCCGGCTTCATTACCAGCGCTCGCGCCACCGCCACTCGCTGCTGTTCACCACCGGACAGTTCCCTGGGCCTGTGGTCGAGCCTACCCACCAGCCCCACCTCATCCACGAGTATGTGCCTGGCCCGATCCCTGCTCTCAGCCATGGCCAGCCCCGCTATCAGGCAGGGCATCATGACGTTCTCGAGAGCCGTAAGCTCGCTCAGCAGGTGGTGGAATTGGAATACGAATCCGAACTTGGAATTGCGCAAGCCGGCGAGCCCGTTCTCGCCCAGGGAGAAGATGTCCAGCCCTTCCACCAGAACCTGGCCGCCGTCGGGCCTGTCGAGCGCGCCCAAGATGTGAAGCAGGGTGCTCTTGCCTATTCCCGAAGGGCCAACAATCGCAATGATCTCTCCCCTCGCCACTGACAGGTCCGCGCCCCTGAGCACTCTTATGGTCTCGTAGGTCGAGACATAGGTCTTGACCAGGGCCCGGCCCTCGAGCACCCGTTGCTCATTCATACCTTATGGCCTCCACCGGGACCAACCGTGAAGCTTGCCAGGCAGGGTAGAAAGTCGTGGCAAAGGATATCAGCATGGCAACCAGCGCAACCGCAGTTATGTCCCCCGCCTCGAGCCTCAACGGGACCGAGCTGATGAAATAGACGTCGCCCGGCAGCTGGATCAGCTTGTACCTGTCTGCCACCAGGGAGAGCACTACCCCTCCGGCAGTGCCAATCGCGGTTCCAATGAACCCGATGATCAGGCCCTGGAGCATGAAGATCCGCATCACCGCCCCGGAGGTGGCGCCCATCGACCTCATGATGCCGATGTCCTTGGTCCGCTCCATGACTATCATGATCAGCGTACTGGCGATATTGAAGGCCGCTACGATTATTATCAGCGTGAGGATTATGAACATCACGCGCTTCTCGGTCTTGGTCCAGGTGAAGAGGGTTCGGTTCATGTGTATCCAATCCGTGACGGCGTAACCATCGCCCAGCATCAGGGCCAGTCCCTGGCTGAGCAAGGGAGCCTTGTACATATCGTCAATCCTGATGCTCAGACCCGTCACCTTGTCTCCGAACCCGGTGAAGATCTGGGCATCTCTGAGGCTGATGAAGCCAAGCGAAGCGTCGTATTCGTACATGCCGGAATCGAAAAACCCTCCGACAACAAAGCGCTTGAATGCCGGGGCGATGCCGAAAGGCGACGCCGCCGACACCTCGCCGCGAGCCAGCAGCAACGTGTCTCCGACAGCGACCTTGAGACCGTATGCCAGCTCCTTGCCGATTATGATTTCGCCCAGGGCCGCATCCTTGTCCAGGAACTTGAAGCCCGGCGGCTTGATGTACTCCCCAATGCTCGTAACGGCCTGCTCCTGGTCCAGGTCAATCCCCTTGATGAAGACGGCATCCGTGCCGCCGGCCGACATTACCATCGCCTTGGAGAGGATGAAAGGCGCCACCCCCACCACGTGGGGCAGGCCCTTCACCTTGCGGGCGATCTCCTCAAAGCCCTGGATGCCTTCTTCCTTTCTGACGATCACGTGGGCATTGGTTCCGACGATCCGCTTGATGACCTCGTTCTCGAAACCGTTCATCACCGCCAGCACCACGATCAGGGCGAGCACGCCGATCGCCACACCACCGACTGAGATCACCGTGATCGCCGTTATGAACCCGCTGCGCCTGCCCGCCCCGATGTACTTCTTGGCGATGAAGAGACTATAGCCCATAGACGTCATCCTCGATCTCGGCTTCCTGTCTCATCTGCGGGAAGAGCACCACGTCCCTTATCGAGTGACAGTCGGCCAGGAGCATCACCAGGCGGTCCACCCCAAGGCCGAGCCCGCCGGCGGGCGGCATCCCGTACTCCAGGGCCCGGATGAAGTCGAGATCTATCTCCGCATCGCCCTCTCCGGCCGCGCGCTGCGCCTCGAAGCGCTCGCGTTGAACGACCGGATCGTTCTGCTCGGAAAAGGCATTGCCCAGTTCGATCCCCAGAACGAAAGGCTCAAAGCGTTCAGCGAACCGCGGGTCCCGCCGCGAAACCTTGGCCAAAGGTGATATCTCAACCGGATAGTCATAGAGCAGCGTGGGCTCGATGAGCTTGGGCTCGACGAAATGGTCTATTATCTCCTCGATGAGGAAGCCGCGCCCGAGGCCAGCGCGGTCGGCCTCGGCAACTTCGGCGCACTTGCGGCCGAGATCATCGTCGCTGGCCCTGGCCAGGTCGACGCCCGCGAGCTCTTTGACGGCATCCTCAACCCGGACCCGCCTCCAGGGCCGCTTGAAGTCGATCGCAGCGCCCTGATAGGTAAACTGGGTCTTGCCCAGGACGGCGACACAGATCTTCTCCATCATGTCCTCAAAAAGGTCCATGATGTCCTCGTAGTCCGCATAGGCCTGGTAGAGCTCCATCTGGGTGAACTCCGGACTGTGGGTCCTGTCCATGCCCTCGTTCCGGAAATCTTTGGAGATCTCATAGACCTTCTCCAGCCCGCCTACCAGGAGACGTTTGAGATAGAGCTCGTCGGCGATCCTGAGGTAGAGCTTCATATCCAGCGCGTTGTGAAGCGTGGTGAAAGGGCTTGCGCTGGCTCCCCCATATATGGGCTGCAGGATGGGCGTCTCGACCTCTATGAACCCCTTCGCGTTAAGGTACTCCCGCATGCCGGCGATTATGGCGGCGCGCTTGATGAAGACCTCGCGCACGTCGAGGTTCACGAACAGGTCGACGTATCTCTGCCGATAGCGGGTCTCCTTGTCCTTGAGGCCGTGCCACTTCTCCGGAAGCGGCCTGATCGACTTGGCCACCAATTCCAGCCCCGTCGCATGCACGGTGATCTCACCGGTCCTGGTCTTGAACACCTTGCCCGTCACGCCCACAATGTCCCCGATGTCGAGCTCACCCAGCAGAGCAAACGTCGCCTCGCCCAGATCATCCAGTTTGAAATAGACCTGGATATCGCCCTCCTGGTCTCTTATGTGGCCGAAACAGGCCTTCCCATGGGGCCGCTTGGACATCAACCTGCCGGCCACGGAGACGGCATCGCCGGCCGGGGCCAGGGCTTCGAAGTTCGCCTTGATCTCAGCCGACCGGTGAGTAGCTCGGAACCGGTAAGGGTAGGGATTAGTGCCTGCCGCAAGGAGCGCCTTCATCTTGGCGATCCGCTGTTCAATTATCGGTTTCATTCCGCTTACCTCTTCGTGGTGTGCCTGTGGACCTCAGGAAGGTCTCTATGAATTCATCCAGGTCGCCGTCGAGGACACGATCTACATTGCCGGTCTCCAGCCCCGTGCGGTGATCCTTGACCAGCGTATAGGGCTGCAGCACGTACGATCGTATCTGGCTGCCCCAGGCGATATCCATCTTGCCCTTCTCCAACTCATCGACTTTCTTCTGCTGCTCGTCCAGATAGAAGGCATGCAGCCGCGCCTTCAGGATCTTCATCGCGTTCTCCCGGTTCCGGTGCTGCGAACGCTCCGTTTGACACTGCACCACGATCTTGGTGGGCAAATGGGTCATCCTGACGGCCGAGTCGGTCTTATTTACGTGCTGCCCGCCGGCTCCGCTGGCCCGAAACGTATCTATCCTCAGGTCACTTTCCTTGATCTCGAACTCCAGGTTCTCGCCCGCTTCGGCATAGACGAAGACGGATGCGAACGACGTGTGGCGCCGGTGATTGGCGTCGAAGGGCGATATCCTGACCAGGCGATGTACTCCGCTTTCAGCCTTGAGATAGCCGTAACCGTGGAGGCCGGTTATCTCAAGCGTGGCGCTCTTGATCCCGGCCTCTTCCCCCGGAAGGACGTCCATCACCTCAACACCTAAGCCGCGCCGCTCTGCCCAGCGAACGTACATGCGCATGAGCATCTGGGCCCAATCTTGGGATTCGGTGCCGCCGGCTCCAGGGTGGATAGTGAGGATGGCGTCCTTCTCGTCATCCGGGCCCGTCATCACGGCCTCGAGCTCCATCGCCTCGATCTCGTCGCCCATCTTCGCAAGGGAAGCCGCGATCTCCTGACGGACCTCCTGGTCGTCCTCACCCTCGGCCAGGCTCACCAGCTCGCCAAGGTCGTCCAGGTCCTTCGAAAACCTCTCCCACCGCTCGATGACCACGCGGTGGGAAGCCGCTTCACGCATCACACCTTTGGCCCGGTCGGCCGCCTGCCAGAACTCGGATTTGGCCATCTCGACCTCGAGATGGCGGAGACGCTCAAGTCTGCCGGGGGTGTCAAAGATGCTCACCTAGCCTCAGCACCCTCTGACGCAACTCGGCCAGCGCATCTCTCTCCTCGTTCAACATGCCCGTCACTCCTTTCGGTCAACCGCTACCCTTATCCTCTATCCCTGCGAGGGTCCAGAAGATGGCGCGCGCCCGTGCCTTCAGGTCCTCGAGCGAACCGTAATTGGGAATCACTATGTCCGCCAAGGCCGTCTTCTTCGACCTGTCGAACTGATGCTTCATACGCGACCGCACGTCGACCCGCTTGAACCTCGGGCTGGCCTCTAGCCTTGCCGCCGCACGCTCCTCCTCGGAGTCGACCACGATGAGCACGTCCAGCCAGGGCTTGGCGTTCCACTCGGGCAAGAGGGCCGCGTCGACAACTATAACCTCCGAGGCCGGCCGCAGTTCCTCAATCCTCGACTTGATCCTCGCCACCAGGGGTTCCCGCGTCACGCGGTCAAGCTGGCGCGCATTCTCCGGGCTCTCAAAGGCGAGCCTGCCGAGCCTCTCCGTGTCTATCTCCCCTCTGGCGTCAGCGATCCCGCTGCCGAAGGCCGCTATCAGTGCCGCCTTCAGTTCGGGCTCCTTCAGCATGGCCTTGCCCATCTCGTCGGCATCCACCCGCTTGGCGCCCAATTCCTCGAAGACGCCTGCCACCGTCGACTTCCCGGATCCCATTATGCCGGCTATACCTATGACCAGGGGTTGCTTAGTGGGTCTCATACCAGTTCTTCCCGGCCTTCAAGTCGACCTTCAGGGGAACTGCGAGACTATAGGCATTAGTCATCTCATTGTAAAGGATTCCCTCGAGATCGGCCCTCTCGCTGTCGGGGCACTCCACCAGAATCTCGTCGTGAACCTGAATCAGGATGCCCCCCAGGAGTCGCTTGCGCTTGACCTCCCTGTGAACCCCGAGCATCGCAAGCTTGATGATGTCCGCGGCTGAGCCCTGGACCGGTGTGTTTATGGCTGCCCGTTCGGCCGCCGAGCGCACCGCGGGGTCGCTCGAGCCGATGGTGGGCAGGAAGCGCTTGCGCCCCAGGACGGTCTCGACATAGCCCTTTTCACGGGTGGAGCGAACGATCTCATCGAGATACCCGTAAAGCCGGGGATAGGTTCGCCGGTGTTCTTCGAGGAAGCCGGTCGCCTCCTGGAGAGCAAGGCCCGTGGTCTTGGCCAGAGCCTGCGCGCCCATGCCGTATATGATCCCGAAGTTCACCACCTTGGCGATGGCGCGCATCTCGGGAGTGACTCCGGCGTGGCCGACTTTGAACACAAATGCCGCCGTCTCCGTGTGGATGTCCGCACCTTGCCTGAAGGCCTCCACGAGCTTCTCATCGCCCGACAGGTGGGCTACCACGCGCAGCTCGACCTGGGAGTAGTCCCCCGAAATCAGGATCCAATCGTCGGCGGCGGGCACAAAGGCCTTGCGGATCTCCGCCCCCAGGTCACCCCGGATGGGTATGTTCTGGAGGTTGGGATCGCTCGAGGAAAGCCTGCCCGTCGCGGTCACGGCCTGGTTGAAGCTCGCATGGATCCGTCCCGTTTCCGGGTCACGGAATCTGAGGAGCTGGTCGACGTAGGTGGTCTTGAGTTTGGCGATTTGCCGGTAATCGAGGATCTTCCTGGGCAGCTCGTGCTCGGCGCTGAGCTCCATCAAGACCCCCAGATCTGTCGAGTAGCCGGTCTTGGTCTTCCTGCGGGGCTTGAGACCCAACTCGTCGAAGAGGATTTGGGATACGTCGCGCGGCGAGTTGAGGTTGAAGGTCCTGCCGGCCAGTATGAAGGCCTCCTTCTCAAGCATGGCCAGCCTGGAATCGAAATCGTCGGCCAACCGGACTAGATGGTCTTCATCGGTCCTGACTCCGCGGAGCTCCATCTCGGCGAGCACCTCGGCGAGCGGCAGCTCCACGTCCTCGAAAAGGCTCCACAGGCCCTTGGCCTTGAGATCATCTTCGATGGGCGCCCGGGCACGCAGCAGCGTCCTTGCCCGCCGCCCGCAAGTCTCGCCGGCTTCCCGGACCGCCGCCAGTCCGGCTCCCGATCGCCCGCGCTTCCCGTACCCCTCCGTGGTCCCCAGGTAGTCCAGGGCTATGTCCTCAACCTCGACGCATCCTTCGCCCGGGTTCAAGAGATATTTCGCCAGCAGGGTATCGCACTCTATGCCCCGCAGTTCTATGCCCAGCCTGCGCATCGCAACATATGACCGCTTGGCATCGTGGACGATCTTTGCCGTCGTGGCATCGCCAAGCAGCGGCGCTGCCAGCTCAGTGAAGGCGCCCGGCGAGAGACCACCCGGCTCGCAATGGCCCAGCGGGAAGTAATGGTTCTCCCCACCCTCGCAGGCAAGCGCCACACCGAGAATCCGCGCCCGCGCAGCAGGCCCCTCCTCCTGGTTTATCTCGATCCCAACCGCTCCCCCGCAGGCGATATCGGTTCCAGCGAGGTTGTGGTCAGCCGGCGTTGCCTGCCCACCGGCAGCGGCCGTGCCATTCATCTCATCCTCGGTGAAAAGGCCGTCATCCACTCGGGCTGCGCCCGGCCCTGACCTCCAGATATGAGGCTTCGCGGCAGGCTCGGCGGGTCCCTCGCCAACCTGCCCCAGCAGGCTTCGGAAGTTGAGCGCGGCGAACATGCACCCGACCTCAGCCGCGTTCACCGCTCCGCGCGCAAGCTCTCCGAGTGTGAGGCCAAGCGGCACTTCCATATGCACCCTCACCAGGTGCCTGCTTGAGAAGGCCCGCTCGCGATTATCCCTGAGAGCGTCCCGCACCCTGGTCCGGACCACCCCCTCGAGGCCGGCGTAAATGGCCTCAAGCCCACCGTAGGCCGCCACCAGATCGGTCGCCGTCTTCGGGCCGATCCCGGGCACGCCCGGCACGTTGTCCACCGCATCTCCCACCAGCGCGAAATAATCAGGCAGGAGCGGCGGGGCAATCCCAAACTTAGCCTGAACGGCCTTCTCATCGATCAGTTTGGTATCGCGGCTCGAGTTGCCCAGCATGATCACTTGAGTGCGGGCATCCACCATCTGGAGCATGTCCTTGTCTCCAGTGGCTATCAAGGTTTGAATGCCTGCCTCGGAGGCCATCCGGGCCAGCGTGCCCATGATGTCATCGGCCTCGTAGCCATCCAATTC
>Ga0315275_10001233_pt1 | contig 22341 bp, 26 predicted proteins | sample YL17G03_0_MG_FD_205557 | JGI IMG/M metagenome (GOLD analysis project Ga0315275, IMG submission 205557) | Sediment microbial communities from Yellowstone Lake, YNP, Wyoming, USA - YL17G03_0 | ecosystem: Environmental > Aquatic > Freshwater > Lake > Sediment | place: USA: Wyoming | collected...
CGCCGTATGCACCAAGTGTGGCACTGAGACGGACTTCATGCAGTGTGAGTACCCTGAGAAATTTGCCTTAAAGAGCCGGACGATGCCTCTGACATTGTACTCAGAGGTTGACATCCTCTATTGACTGAGCGGGTCCCCCAGTATTTCTAATCATTTTCTAAGTATTGTCTAATCTAGTTCTAAGCTACGACTATCTTTCGTGCCTTACCATTAGATTGTCTTAGACAGGACACCCCCCGGTCTGAGACAAAGAGAGAGAGAAGCCTACCTCCCCAAGGTAGGCTTTCTTCTTTACTCCCCAGCTTGAGCCAAGCGGAGCCACGCCATTGCCCCCAGGATGCGCCTAGATGCTGGCGCAGTATTAGGTAGAATCCGACAGCCTTCATACCCATGAAGCCATTTGGGGTCACCTATCCTCCATGCACTTCTTGAAGTTATCATGTTCATTGAGTTTGATGGGTTTGACAGGCTTGATCTGGAAACACCATGGACTTCCCTCATGGGCTGGACTGACCTCGTTCACATTGCCTTAGAACTTGATCACCAGCAGGCTTGGGTATTCCTGAGGTTGTGAGGAAGCACAGGGAAGCCCCACGACTCCGGGCGCATCATGGGCCGCTGAGACCCCCCCAACACCTCCCCACCATTGTGAGGGAAATCGGTGAGGCCCGTCCTGCCCGCCGAGACACAGCCGTGAGTCCACAAGGGTACACTTCTTCCTGACGATCCCATCGTCACACCCCCCAGGGGAGGAATCCGTAATAGGCTTCCTCCCCACTTATTTGTCAGCGATACGATAGTGCTCTTTCCAACCCCACCCTCTTGGCTCCAGATGCCCACTTCTATTCTCGGCAAGCTCACGCTGAATGCGCAAAGACTACGGACTGAGAAGAAACCCAATACGCAAACCACCATATTTGTCGTCGGCACACCCCTGAACATTACAAGCTTCTGTTCAATTCACACCCTTACACTCGACGACGGTCATTCAGAAGCGAGGCAAAGGGTCATTGCTTTGTTCATGAAAGAGACCACTATTGGCCTTTGCCGCGGTGGGCCCGATTGGTCTGTCTTGTTCTCCCCCCTAGCCATTCAAGGGCTTCTGGGTCTTCTCCCCAGAATCGGCCCCAGTGCTCCCAGTAATAGTAAGCCTCATCAGCACCGCCTAGCGTAACCGCGTCTGGTCTAGCTGTCCTAGGCAAGCGGTGTCCTGTCTTCAATAGCTCCTTTCTCACTAGGGGCAGGTATTCCACAGCTTCCTTGAGGGCCATGGTTGCTTCTGGCCGTCGACCCAGCTTGAAAAGGGCCAGCGCTCGCCCATAGAGAGTCTCAGCCATGACATCATCGCTATACTGCTCAGTAATCTTGAGGGCATCCTCGAATCTCCCCAGCCTGAATAATGCCTCCACAGCCAGCACCCGAACTCCCTGGTTATCGTTAGGGTTCAAGAGGAGCAACTCTTGGAAGAGACTCAGAGCCTCTTCTACTTCTCCCTCCTCGCGTCTGGCGAGGGCTTGTCCATGAAGACATCGGAGAAATGGCCGGTTCTCCAGCCACCCCCATCCAAGCTGGTCCGTCCCAAGCTTGAAATCCCGAGGGAATGCCTTCCGCCCGATGCGGACAGCCTGATCCCATAGGTCGTGGGCCTGTTCGAGCTGATTCCGCTGTGATAGCACTATAGCTAGATGATGGATTGCATCCAGATGGTCAGGCATTCGAACGAGCACCTCTCTGAAAGCACGCTCGGCTTCATCGAGATTGCCGACCTCATAAAACTCACACCCGGTGTTGAATTCGTCCATCACATTGCCATACATGTCTGGATAGACGAACTCCCACTGGTGCGGAGCCATTCGTGACAGCTTCAGCATGAACTACTCCTTCCATCTGGCATTATCTGATAGCCACCACATACTGTGCAACACCAAGTCTTGGGGTATCATCTCGTGCAACTCTGGTCAGCCTTGCTTGCCGTGAGGGCATGAGCACAATCCAGATAGAAGTGGGTGGTCTTATTCTGGGCTCAACGAGCTGGGATCTCGTTCAGTAGAGGCATGGCTACGGTCGTTCACGCCTACCATCATTTCTAGAGCCCAACTTCGCAAGCTGGTTCGTCCTATCGGCTCAGGGGACAAGAAACGGCAGAAGAAACGATCGCTCGAAATGAGACCGTTTCGCAGCACGGATTTGGGCCACAGCCGTGGTCTCTAAAAAGGAACGATTTTTGGTGGCTCAACCAGAGAAGATCGCACGATGCCGTTGATGGTGGAGACGGCGGAGAGTCGGACGCCATCGCCCCAAACGGTTGTTAGGCTGCTTCGGGACAGAGGGGCGCTGGCGGTAAAACTTGTGGCTGGTGCCGCGCTACTAGAACAAGTCGGACGTTGAATCTTGCTTTGACCTGCCCCCAAGATCCGGTCCAGGTGAAATGCCAAAACCTCGGCTTCCTTCTACATCCGCATATGACGCCAGGAAAAGATGCTAGACTGGTAGTAAGTCGTTGAAGTGGAGAGGCTTGGCAGTACCCTGTGCCGGATTCACGAGGCATCTTATATGGGTAGAAGCCATAAACTGCGCAGCCTATGCGGATCAACATAGTCACTGCTAGGTTGACGCCCTCGGCGCACTACAAAGGAGGAGCCAATGGAAACCATGAAAGCAGTAGTATGTACCAAGTATGGTCCTCCAGAAGTGTTAAGAATTGTACAGTACAAGAAGCCAATTCCGAAGGATGATGAAGTCCTAATCAGTATCTATGCGACATCAGTAACAAATAGTGATATTTTCATCCGCAGTTCCAAAGTTGCTTTACGGCTTCTGATTCCGTTTCGGATAATGATGGGCGTTAGAAAACCAAGGAAAGAAATCATCGGCGAAGTGCTTTCAGGCGTTGTTAGTGAGGTCGGTTCAAAGATAACGCGCTTTCATGTTGGTGATCACGTCTTTGGATTGACCGGGTTTTCAGTCGGAGCCTACGCGGAATATAAATGCATGAAAGAAGTAGATTCAAAGCAAGGTTGCCTGTCCATAAAACCAAAGAATATCACGTTTGAAGAAGCGACTTCGGCTGCGTATGGTGGACTTCTTGCATTTCAGTCTCTTGAAAAAGCTGATGTCCGGGGGAATGCGAAAGTCCTGATCTATGGTGCATCTGGGACATCTGGAACTGTAGCAGTTCAACTGGCAAAACACCTTCAAGCAGATGTAACCGGTGTGTGCGGTCCGAAACATATCAGTTTCGTTGAAGAGCTGGGAGCTGATAAGACGCTCGATTACACCAATGACAATGAGATTGGCAAGCTGGAAGTATATGATCTGGTACTGGACTGTGTTGGCAAAGCGCGCTCTTCGGCGCTCAAAGAAGCATGTAGGATGGCTTTGACAAAGAACGGTAAGTACGTTTCAATCGATGATTCTGCGTTGCTGTTGGACTCTAGCCGACTTGATAGAATTAGAGAGCTAATCGAGGTTGGGAAGATTAGAGCAATCAATGATAGATGCTATTCCCTAGACCAAATTGTCGAAGCACATAAACATGTCGAACTTGGACACAAGAGGGGAAATGTTGCAGTAACCGTCAAGAAATTGACCTGATATCAAGTTCGAGCGCGACAACAGCGATGGATCGTTGTTGCGGCTGGACCTGGTGTTGGAAACGCGGGAGGCTTGACCTCACGAGGCTACTCGCCAGTGGACAGACGTGGGCATTTGCACCTTTTCATGCGTGCTACATTATCTTGAATCTGCCCGCTTGATCTCGCCTAATTGTGTTTTAGCAGACAGGGAACCGATTGCCGATGGACTGAATCCTTTCACGATCAGCCATATCGCCAAAACCATTTCTTGCACGCCTATCGGAATAGCCAAAATTACCTGGGCCGTAGACATAGGAGTGATGAGACGGAACATAACTAACATGCTTGTGACCATCATCAACAAGATTCCAACGATACCCCAAGCTGATAACCATCGCGGAACGAGTCTTGTTTGAAAGAATATCCAATAATACATCAGTGCGCCTAAGCCAAAAGCCAGCAAACCAGCTACGTTGCCCATCCAGTCGCGTGCTGCCAGTAATAGCGCTCCTGATGTTTGAAAGTACGATGAAGCCGGAGCTCCTGCTTCCGCGAATTCTCGGCTCAAGGTCGTGAGCAAAAGCAGACTGATAACAACAGCAATTCCTAGCATTCCCTCGATGATTCTGAAGCCGACTGACGCAAGAGCGAGACCTTGACTGTATTTCTTCAAAACCGGATACATGGAGATTGCAATACCAGCGCTCGCGGCTGCCGCGATGAAACGGAAGAGTGCTCCTACTGCTATTCTGGTCTCATTTGCAGAGATTCTAGTGAGATAATCTGTAGCGTCCAAGGTCGATTTTGTGAAGACAGTACTCACCAACGCGGCGGCCGTGGCAATTATGAATAGTACTCCGGCAATTATTGCGGTCTTTCTGGTGGTGTTCATTACATGTCTCCTCATAGATAACTTTCATTGAATTGGACTTGAATAGAACGGTGGTCGCCACCCCATTGGGGACGCGAGATTGCGCATGTCAAAGTATGATTCGGTTGTCATGGGTCAGACATCCCACCTGTGGCATCCTACTGGGGCAGTCGATATGCTGGCATGGTGACAATATAGCACAGTTACCCTTCATGATTGAAGTGGAGAGTTGGGGGAGAGTCGGAGCTCATCACACCAGATTGTTCTCCGCCACTTGTGAGGATTTGTCGCTATGTTCCACCGTAATGACCACATTACCCTTCTTATGCCCTTTATCGACATACCTGTGAGCCTCGGCAATTTGTTCCAATGGATAGCGCCTATCAATGACCGCTTTTATCTTTCCCGCCTCAGCCAGCTCTTTGAGGAAGATCAGATCTTTAGCCTTTTCGCTTGCCGGCCTCAAACCTGTGGCCGCAAATATTGCCTTTTTCCGGCTAAACTTTGACGTCCATAACGCTTGAAGCATTATTCCCGGCGAAGGGATAGTGGTAAGATAGATTCCGCTTTGCTTTAGTGAGCTTTTACAGCGTGAAAATGATCTCTTGGCTACTGCGTCAAAGATGATATCATAGGTCTGACCGGTTTTGGTAAAATCCTCTTTGGTGTAGTCAATTACCTTCTCGGCCCCAAGAGATTTGACCAGTTCCAGATTCGTGGTGCTGCATACCCCGGTCACTTCCGCCCCGAAGTACCTGGCAAGCTGTACCGCAAAAGTACCTACCGATCCGGAAGCGCCATTGATAAGGACTTCTTGTCCGATCTGAATATTTGCCTTATCTCTAAGGAAAGGCAATGCTGTCAATCCCGCATAACAGACAGCGGCGGCTTCCCCATAGCTCACATTGGCCGGCTTTATTGCCAGCGCCGCTTCTTCGGGCAGACATTTGTACTCGGCATGAGCACCAAAACTCGTACCGGTTGATCCAAAAACCTGGTCACCTTTTATGAATCCTTTGACATCTTTGCCTATTGCCTCAATTTCCCCGGCAAGCTCATCCCCCGGTATGAATTTTGGTTTTCGGAGACCGGAGAAGAATCTCGAAATAAATGGATCACCCTTTCGAAAGGCGCAGTCCGCCGGCGTCACTACTGCCGCATATACTCTTATCAGCACTTCATTGTCCCCGGGAAAAGGTTCTTCTACCTCTGTTAGCTGAAGAACATCCGGTGATCCGTATTTTGTGCATACAATCGCTTTCATTGTTGACTCTTTAAGTATTCGCGTCTCTCCCGGTAGATCCTAATGGAGAAGATGAGCGTCAGTAGAAAGAAGGGATACCGCAGCAAGGTAGACCACCAATTTGCCATTGGGTCATGCAATCCGGCATCCACTGCACCGAAGGACATGATAATGAATACGGTGTGAAATGTGATAAGAATGGTGGACAGCCACAGGATACCAGCGAGTCCGAGTTGTTTCCCAAACAGGAACACCGCGGTGAAAACCCCTAACAAAACATATATGACAAGAACGGTCAGCGCGCTCCCAGCATCGTCGTACGCGTAGAAGTCCTTGGCTGCCAAATACCCCCCGAAGAGCAGTTGGAATAGCATCGTTATGACTAAAGCCTTGCCATTTGAGGTGAGTTTCATTATTTTCTTCCTTCTTATTCTTGTTGGGGTTTTAGGGGGGCTTGAGCCCCCCTTTTCCCTTATACGGCAAATCTATGACTTGCCCTAAAGCTGGTTCGAAGTTGTTTTTGCAGACAGAGCAGCGATTGCCGAGGAGTTAAATCCTTTGACGATCAGCCATACCGCCATCACCATTTCTTGAAAGAATATCGGAAAGTCCAAAATGTCTACCAGGGTTGTTGACCAGGAACCGCTGATTCCAAACCAATCAAATGCGGTCATGACTAATACCCATGCAGCGGCGATGATCCCCCAACCGGATATCCAACGGGGAATGAGTTTTGATTTATACAATATGCAGTAGAACATCAGGGCACCCAGAGGGAAAACGACTTGCGAAATAGTACCAATCGTATCATTTCCTTTTAACAATAAAGAGCCAAAAGTTTGAAGATAGGAAGCATCCGGAGCTCCTGCAGTGTATTGCTGGCTTAATACTGTCAGGAATAACCAACTAATTACTATGGCAACAGTGGTAATGGTCTCAAGCGCCCCCCTGTAAACAACATACCCAACTGCCAGGGCTTCATTCTGTTTCTTCAGGATCGGAAACATCATGACTGGAACCAAAGCAAGCGCCAAACCCATAATTAACAAAAAGAGGGCTCCTATAATGACTTGCTTTTCATTGGCAGCAACTTGAGTAAGTAAATTCAGATCATTTTGAATAGATCCTGTAAAAACCATCTTAAATAGAAAGCCTGCCACCGTCCCAATAATATATAGTATTCCCACAATTATTGCGGTCTTTCTGTAAGTGTTCATTTTAGGTCTCCTTTTTCTTAACTCTATAGATGAGTTTCATTAAACCTGAATGAAATTGTGGTCGTCACCCTGTTTCCAAGGGTTGAAATGGGCTGGACATATGTGGGCGAAGCCTATGGTGAACAGCCAACCGGCAAACCAGAGAGTCCCTCCGATAGACGCTTCCTTCATGTTGTCCTCCTATACGGCCTATGCACCGTTTCTGCTGACTACGAAGCCTGCTCCCCGAGGGTGAATGGCGGATACTTGTCCGTCGTCAGCAAGAAAGCGTATGCCATGACCCTCAATGACCACCGCATCACTCCGACGACAAAGTCGAACAGTCCCTTCGGGTAGCGGCCGGTGAACAGTATGGCGAACCACGCGATTATCACCACGAAGATGGCGGCGATGCCCAAGAAGATGAGAACGATGCCGTGCGGGATAGCCAGGAACCACTTCACCAGCGGCAGCCATTGATTCAGGTCCTTCTTGACATCCGGGTATGGTATCTCGATGTGCACTGCCTGATCCTCATCCGTTGACGGGTACTCATCCCTCAGCAAGGCCAGGTAGGCTCCCACCCGTGCGCCGAACTTGGTCAAGGCGATGTTCCAGTCAAACCACCAGCGCGGGTACTTCCGTTTGAAGACCAGCATGAGCATGGTGGCCAGGAAGAGTACTCCGCCGGCGGACAGGTCTACCACCCATTGTTGTCCCTCCCCCGACTCCCAAACAGCGCCACCGACCAAGCACAGAAGGACGGCTATGGGGATGATCACAATGAGACGGAAGAACGAGGTCAGCCGGTTCAGCTCGCGGTCAGGATAGTCAACCGATAGGCTCACTGGATATGGTTTCTTGTCCTCAGACATCAAGGCACCTCCTCATTATTACTGCCGCCGCTGTGGCGGCCCGCTTTCGCCCTCGAAATCCCTTTCACTCAACGAAGACCCGGACACTCTCTCCACTCTTGTTTATGACATCCACCTCAATATCGAACGCGGCTTGATCGAGCGCCATGTTATTCGGGCTTCAGTTCAGGATTGCGCCACCTCCATGCATTCCAGACAATTAGTAACAGACCCGCGATTGTTACTGTGCTATAAAAAATATATGCAGGAGATGGTCTTCCAAGAAACAATGAACCGATTTGAACCACAACAAATAGTGTGCCTGCGATGATGTTTGCCCAACGATTGGCTCTGTACTTTAATACCCAGGACAGGACAATCATCAAAAACGGAATCTCCCACAGTATCGCGACTCCCAACAAGAATCCATCAGTGATTTTGACAGTTCCACCTCCCGTGTATCCTGACATTATCTCTTCCAAAACCCCAGGATCCAGTTTCGAGAGGGTATCAGCATACATAAAAGTTACTGAATAAAACACCCATAATAGTATTAGTAAGATTCTCGTATCCATTTTGGCGGCCTTCATGAAGTTGTCCATTCTATGTCTCCTTCTTCTAACGATATCGATGAGTTTCATTGAACTGGACCTAAGTAGAACTATGCTCGCCACGCGGTTGCCAGTAGACTGAGCAAATACTCCGGGGGGTCACCTTTTGAAACGAAGCCGTCGGCTCCAGCCGAGAGAGCCTCAGTCCGCGTTTGCGGCCGACTGTTCAGGACAATCACCGTAAGCTTGGGGTACCTAGCCCGTAAAATGGGGATTATCTTCTTGCCGGGCTGGTCGGGTAGCTCCCAATCAAGCAGCAGAAGGTCAGCTTGATTGGTTCTGAACCAAGCCAGTAGTTCCCCGCTATCAACAACGTCGCCAGCCACATCAATACCCTGCTGCTCCAGCACTAACTTGAGCGCAGTACGTACACTGGGTTGGTCATCGGCTATTAGAACTCGCATTATTGGTCTCACTCCTCTTCGTCTCGCAAACCGTTTGAACCTTACATCGACCATCATAAAACGAAATCTCCCCTGATACGCCATGCATCAGGGGAGATTCGAATAGGCCACTAAGCTAGAATTTAGATGGTCACCTGACCAAGTGGTGCTTAACAGCGATGAAAACAGCCTCGGTGCGGCTGGAAACGCCTAGCTTAGAAAGGATGGAGCTGACATGAAACTTCACGGTAGACTTACTTACGAAAAGGTGTTCAGCGATTTCTCCATTGGATTCTCCCTTCGCCATCATAGCCAGTATATCACGCTCGTGTTCTGTCAGATCACTACCGGATTGAGCTGGTTCATTTACTCTCTGGATAAGTACCTGAGCGGCCTCCGGAGAGAGGCTTGGCAGTCCAGCCACGGCACGACGGATTGCAGATACCAACTCGTCCGCCGATGCGTTTTTCAACAGGTAACTTGTGGCTCCGACTTTCAGCACTCCTTCAACATACTCCCTCTCCTTAAAACTGGTCAGAGCAATAATAAGAACCTTCGGCCAGCGTTCGTGAATCGCTTTCGTCGCAGCGATACCATCCATCTTCGGCATGAGCAGGTCCATCAATATCACATCAGGTTGAAGTCGCTCACACAACTGTACAGCTTCTTCGCCGTTATCAGCCTCCCCCACCAAACGCATGTCATCAGAAACCGAAAGTACGGCTCTAAGACCACGTCGCACTACAGTATGGTCGTCAACAAGCATGACACGAATCGGCATTTTCTCAGTCATTGCTTACTCTCCCCTGACACATTTTGCCAGACAACCATGACTTCCGTACCCTGGCCCTTTCTGCTTTTCACTGAAAGTGAAGCCAGAATATCCTCGGCCCGCTCATGCATTATGCCCAGACCGAGACTATCGGAAGGGACACCTGTCATATCGAAACCCCGTCCGTCGTCGGTTATCTTTAAGGTAGTCTTGTCTGATTGGCAGAGCAGGTTCACATTCGCCTGACTGGCACCGGCATGCTTTGCCACATTGTTCAGAGCTTCTTGGGCAATGCGGTATAGCGCTACCTTCACTTCAGGCGGGAAGGAGAATTGTCCCACTACTGAAACAATCACCGGCAAACATGCCCGACCATTAATTGATTCGCCAAGCTGGTTGAGTAAATAAGGTAGCTCAGCTTCAATGAGTGAAGAGGGGCGTAACTCCAGGAGTAGCATCCGCATTTCAGCTAAAGCCCCGCGTGTTAACTGACGCACCTCTTCAAGTTGTCTGCGCCCCTCCTCGGGGTTACGCTCCCAAATACGGGGTAGTACCTCAGCAATAAGACTGGCCGAAAAGAGAGTTTGACTCACGGCATCGTGGAGGTCTCGGGCAAGACGATTGCGCTCGGCGGCGGCTACTTGTTCTTTGGTCTGTTGTGCCAGTGTCTCCTCTGTTCGTTTTTGCTCAGTCCTGTTAATGCCATTACAAAGGATCTTACTGAGATGCCCTTCTTCATCATAGAGCGGCTGATTTGTCCAAACTATCCAGACCGTTTCGCCGTTTCGGAGCACATTTTCACTCTCGTTATGGGCGTATTCTGTAGGATGATGTACCATATCCTCAATCATGGCTTCGAGGTTCTTTCCCGCCGAATCCCTTGCTGGGAATATAGTGCCTATAACACTGTGCCCCAGTATTTCTGCTTCACCGTAACCAAAGAATACCTGAGCGAATTTGTTAAGGAATATTACATTACCGCTGGTGTTCATTTCTAAAATAATGCTGTTCGCATTCTCTACGAGATGCCGATACTTAACCTCGCTCTGCCGTAGAGCTTCCTCAGCCTGCCTCCGCTGGATCACTTCTCCTTCCAGAAGAACATTGGCTTTTAGAAGCTCAGAGGTGCGCTGTTCGACCCGTATTTCTAACTCATTGTGAGCTCTTTGTAGTTCTTTTTGAGCCTTCTTAGTTTCGGAGATATCCCGGACGATTGTTAGAAGGCCGGTCACACCTTCGATTTCGATATGATTAAGATTAACCTCTGCATCAAACACAGTTCCATCTAGTTTCCTATGTTTCCATTCAAATACTTGGGAATTACCAGCCTGGGCGGCGAAAATCTTCTCCAGAGCCTTTTCCTTCGAGTCACGACCATCGGGTTGCTGGGGTGGCGAGAACTCATGGGGTCCATGCCCAATGATATCCTCACGGCGGCGGCAACCGAATATCTCCATCGTTTTGGGATTACAGTCGGTCCATATATCATCTTGCGATAGTAAAATGGAGTCATCCAAATTCTCAAAAATCGTTAGGTACTTACGCTCCGCGATAAGAAGCCGCTCTTCTGCGCGCTTGAGCTCAATGTTCTCTGCTTTCAGACGTTCGTTGGCTCGCTGAAGTTCGAGGGTTCGCTCATCGACATTCGATTCTGCTTCCTTGCGAGGATACCTAGTTCGCGGATTAACTTCTCTATCGGTCATTTATACTTCCTTTGGTAGAGGCAACCCTTTGGCTGAGTTGTAAGGCATCATAGTTGGTGAAAACATGTGTATACAGTGGTGACCTGACCCCCGGTATGCCCCCAATACTCATCATTGCCTCCCAGTTCGTAGTCCTTTTGTTAGGCGGTCTTCATCGCCACTGACTTAGGTAATCCTACCATATTGCCAGTCCAAACCTCACTGCGTTATTCAGTCACTGGATGGGTAACCAACAGGAATTGTCTATCCAGGTCCACCAATGTCGTAATCTTCTGCCCAAGCAACTGGGCGCAGTGTGTTGACTACAAGTCACCACCCAAATGCATAGATGATATTGCGACGCAAACCTGACCGGATGCTCAAAGGGCCACCACGAAGGGAACCCGCTGGTGCGTATTGTGTCCAGGCCACGTCAGTGACCTGGATGCAACACGTCCAATACAGATCCACCCTCTTTGATGTCTATCTATATCCTGATCTCAAAGGGTATCGATGCGGGTGTAGGTCTATTGTGGGCCTGCCATCCTGATAGCGTCCCACTTCACGTTGAAGGCAGTTCAAGTCCATTACCGCCCACCGTTCTCTGCAAGAGTCAGCGGGTGTGACCTTCAGCCGTAGAGTGAAGCGACCTTCTGTGTTCAGGATAGGAGGTCTAACCACGTTGGGTCATGGGGTCGTATCATCTGCAAATTCGTGAAGCGCGGGCATCGCTATCATGGACTCATCGGGTCGAGTGGTCAAAAATCGATCCTTTGTATCCAACCAGAGGAAGCTTGCTCCTACTCGCCAATCGCCCTATACTTCGGCCACCGGGAGTCTCTTGACCAGGAGATAGCTGGGACCAGACCAGGGTCAACTCAGAAGGTCATGCTGGAGACAACACAGAAGGTCACAATTGGGGGTCTCACGCTTGGGAGGGTCGTAGTCCACGCTTGGTGAGCAGACCTCTTGTCTTACACCCTCTCTGTCGGGACGTTCAGTCGCGTGTCAGCTGGGACCTGGCCCAACTCAGAAGGTCAACGCCTCAGCCACACAGAAGGTCAGATGTTGGTCGCACTCGCTTGGGAGACTGAGATCCACGCTCGGTTGGCATACTCCCTGTCCTGAATACAGAAGGTCAGAGGTCAGAATCCCCCACTTCCCACCATTTCGTACGATAAGGGCGTTGGCTCCATCGCTTCAGCCCGACTAGTGAATCTATCGCCTTGCGGATCTATCTGGTGATAACCTTGACATCAGCTTGGCCTCCGCCATACGATTCGAACATGCATTACAGTGCGGCGAAGGGGAGTTGTGGGCAACAGCACCAATCCAAGGGTCCATCTGCCAAGGCAAGGGTCAAGCAAGAGCCGTTGGTGTCTGTGACTGCAAAAGAAGCTCGATATGTTCAAGGCCAATCTGTGCGATCTCTGTGGCGACTGCCTGGCAAAGTGCCAGTGGATTAAGGCGAACAAGGCCCAGGCTGTCGACTGGATGAAGTCCATGATGGCAGGACAGCGGATGCCCGTGCTTCGTCAATGCATCACCTGCTATGCCTGCAACGAGATTTGCCCTCAGAACGCCAACCCATTTGACCTGATAGCGCAGTTGCAGGAGAGATACGATGTCTTCTCCAGCGAAGGCATGGCCAAGATCCAAGAAGCGGACTACGCCTTCACCAAGCCTATGACGAACTACCCGCGGGCCGAAAGGGTGATGAGCACGTGTCTCTTCGAGAAGACGCACGCTCATCTGATGCAGGGCGTGCTCTACGATTTGCCACGCGTGGGCGGGAAGCCCTACTTCTGCTGGCTGCTATTCGGTCATTGGGGAGTGGAGAGCATCCAGAGGAAACACGCTCAGGAGATGGTCGATCGCCTAGCGCTGACCGGGGCCAAAGAGATCGTCTGTTTCCATGACGACTGCTACGCCATGCTGGCCACACTGGCTCCGGAGTATGGCATAGAGGTGCCTTTCCGCCCGGTTCATCTCTCGGAATACCTGGTGATGTACCTTCGGCAGAACCGACGCCGCATCAAGCTCCTCAACATTGACGTCGCCTATCAACGACCCTGCGCCTCCCGTCACACGCCGGAGAAAGAGCACTTTGTGGATGAGCTGTTCGAACTGGCGGGTGCCAGAAGAGTGCCCAGAACCTATGATCGAGAGAGCGCAATGTGCTGCGCCAGCATCAAGTTGCTGCTGGGAAATGGCGACCCTCAACCTGATCAGGAGAAGAACGTCATAGACGCCAAGCAGAGCGGAGCACAGGCCATGGTGTGTTCGTGCCCCATGTGCCTCGACAGTCTGGCGACCGCCGCCGGTACGCACCGCCTGCCTGTTATCTTCCTCGGCGACATCGCCCGTATGGCTATCGGGGAGATCAGTCTACCACCCCTGGGCTGATGCGCACGCGGGATGAGGATTCTATGTGCCCAACTTGGTCACCAGCTGCTCCGGCATCCTTACCGCCACCGCCTCTCCCCGGGCGCAAACAACCCCATCTGCCGATGACGTCGCTGCCATGGCAACCTCGCGTCCTTTGATCTCCTTCACCGACGCCCGCACCTCTATGGGTACACCAAGTGGTGTTGGACGCAGATAATGCACATGCAGTGAAGCCGTCACAAACTGCAGTGCTGGTTCAGTTCCCATGGCCCGTCCCTCGGCCCGACACGAGGCAGCGGCCGCCGTATCCGTGTAGTGAGAGTCAATCAGGGAAGCGATGAGACCACCGTAGACATATCCTGGGATGGCGATATGATACGGTTTGGGCTGGAACCTGCAGACAGACTCCGCGCCATCCCAGTAGCTCTGGATGTGCAAGCCTGATTCGTTGAGCCGACCGCAACCATGGCAGTGACTCAGTTGGTCTGGATAGTACTCCTGGAACGCTTTCTCGCTCATCTCGATACCCTTTCCAAGGCCGGAATAACCCTAATCAGCCTTCGAATCCACCGCTGTTGGAGAGACCTAATGGTGTTAGCCCAGTGATTTGACAGGCATGGGATGGCCGGTTACGATAGTTAACGAGCATATGCTCATAATCTTCTAGAGGTGCATACATGTCGAGACCTTTCAAGTGCCGCAAAGTGTGTTTCGTCCCAGGTGTGACCTATTTCAAACCGGCGGGTATTCCTCTGAGAATGCTGGAGGAGAATTGCCTCTCCTTGGAAGAGATGGAGGCGATACGGCTTCGAGATCTGGAACACCTGGAACAACAGCAGTGTGCCGAGAGAATGAGCATTTCAAGACCGACTTTTCAGCGAGTACTCGCTTCCGCCAGGAAGAAGATCGCTGATAGCCTCCTTGCTGGCAAGGCGCTGAGGATAGAGGGTGGCAACTACGAGCTTGTTGCCAGTCGTTTCAGATGCAGCTCGGGACATGAATGGGAGACAGGTGAGGCTCCCAGTCAATATCCAAGGGCGTGCCCAGTATGTAACACGTCAAAGGTTCTGCCTGCATCTATTGAAAGTGAGACCAGCTCGAAAACGGAAACATCGGTTGCAGTAGAAAAGGTACCCAAGTCAGCAAAGACTAGAAGGAGAAAGAAATGAAGATCGCCGCCGTATCAGACGATGGAACCACTATCAGCCAGCACTTCGGCAGGGCCATGTTCTACGTGGTGTCGACAGTGGAGGGTGGGAAGGTGGTCAGCAAGGAGAAGAGACCCAAGGCAGGACATCACACCTTTGCCGCCCATGAACAGCATCCACCAGGAGGGAGTCACGGTTTTGATGCGGCCTCACAAGACAAGCACCGCAGCATGGCCGACACCATAGCCGACTGCCAATTGTTGCTGGCTGGGGGAATGGGCCGAGGCGCCTACGAAAGCCTGAAGAGCTACAACATACAGCCGATTGTCACCGATGTTGAGAACATCGATGAAGCGGTTAGACTTCAACTTGCTGGCAAGCTGCCGAACTTGATGGAGAGGGTCCACTAGCCGTCGCCAAATGACAAGAAGCCGAAGCCCGGTTTCCCATTTAGATTGCACAGGAGTGAAAGAGATGGCAACTGAAGAGCAAGTCAGAGGAAGCCTTGATGGCATCCTATTGCCAGGAGTAATGCGAAGCCTGACCAGGATGAACCTGGTTAGAGAGGTAGCCATATCAGACCATAGGGTCAAGGTGAGCCTGGCCTCAACGGCACTCTCTGCAGGCGCCCTGGAGTGGGTCAAGAACAAGGTAGAGGAAGCCATGAAAGGGTTGCCTGACGTGAAGGACGTGGAGACGCAGTTCGTCGATGCCAAACCATCGGAAGTGAACGAGGTCAAGCACATAGTCGCCGTGATGAGTGGGAAGGGAGGGGTAGGAAAGTCCCTGGTGAGCAGTCTTCTGGCGATTTCCCTGGCCCGCCAAGGCCTGGAGGCGGGCATTCTCGACGGTGACATCACCGGGCCAAGCATACCCCGGATGTTTGGCATGACAATGAGGCCGACAGGCAGCGACAGCGGCATCATGCCCGTATCTACGAAGGCCGGCATTGAAATCATCTCCATGAATCTCTTCCTGCCTCATGAGGACGATGCCGTTATCTGGCGAGGTCCCCTGATTGGCAGAGCTATCACCCAGTTCTGGGAGGAAGTCCTCTGGGGCAAGCTCGACTACCTGATAGTAGACCTGCCGCCGGGCACTGCTGACGCACCCCTGACTGTTCTGCAGTCATTGCCTGTCTCCGGTGTGGTTATCGTCTTCAGCCCGCAGGAACTGGCGGCCATGGTGGTGCGCAAGGCCCTCCAGATGTGCCAGCAAATGAGCATACCGATTATCGGCGTGGTGGAGAATATGAGCTACCTGGTGCTGCCGGACAGCGGGAAGCGGCTCGATGTCTTCGGCAAGAGCAGAGCAGAAGAAATGGCCAAAGCAGCACAGGCTCCCCTGCTGGCGCAGGTGCCCATCGACCCTGAACTGGCCAAACTCTGTGACGATGGTGAACTCGAACGTTACGACTCGCCGTTGATCGCTGGTCTCGGTAAGGCTTTTGTTGAAGCCGCCTCCAAAAGAGGAAGACAGACGCAGAGGAAATCTTGACAGGAGGTATCGAGACATGGAGGCTCGGGCCACGACGTTGAGCGAGAACGCCGCCTTTGCCGTACCCTTGGGGATGCTGGGGGAGTGGGGGCTGAGCGTGCTAGTAGAGAGAGACGATCGAAGAACACTGTTGGATGCTGGAGGCAGTATCTCGGCGGCCCGTAATGGAGACCTGCTGGGTATTAACTGGGAGCGAATCGATGCCATAGTCCTGAGTCACGGCCATTACGACCATACGGGCGGCCTGCGGGAAGTCTTGACCAGAATCAGGAAGCCTGTCAAGGTGGTCGCCCACCCTGATGTCTTCGGCGCGAAGTTCATACAGTACAGCAAGAATGACCCACCCCGCTATATCGGCATTCCCTTTCAAAGGGCGGAACTGGAGAGCCTGGGTGCCGACTTCCATCTCACCGACGAACCGGTATGGCTCTCTGGCAATGTAGTCACCAGCGGCGAGATACCCATGATCACCGACTTCGAGACCATCGACGCCGGACTGTGCGTCCGAAAGAATGGGGAGATGATACCAGACCCACTGAAGGATGATCAGGCCCTGTTCATCAAGACAAGCCTGGGACTCGTGGTTGTCCTGGGCTGCGCCCACCGAGGGACTATCAATACGCTGCACCACGCCCGGAATGTGACTGGGTTAGAGACGATACACACTGTTGTTGGAGGAACACATCTTATTCGGGCATCAGAATTGCAGGTGGAGATGACTATTGCCGCGCTGAAGGAGTTCGGCGTGCAAAAGCTGGGAGTGTCGCATTGCACCGGGATGCCAGCGGCTATGCGATTGGCTCAGGAATTCGGCCCCGGCTTCTTCTTCAACAACAGCGGCAGTGTGGTCGTGGTGTAGACAAGAACCACAGTCGACGTGGGGGTAGGTCGCAGGGCGAAGAGCAGCTCTAGGTGCGAAGATGACGGACGAGATTCAGGGTCAAATATCACAAATGGAGCTTCTACCGGACCTTTCTCATTGCGTTGAGACTCGTGCCAAGCAGGAGTATGCCGCGACCATGAGCAGAATCATGTCCAGCGACGGGTCGCCGGAGCTTGAGCAACAACTGGAGTTGCTGAAAGCGTTCCTGGAAGAAGCCGACTTCAGCCGGTTGCGTCGGGAATCAGAGGAGCACTTGACACAGCTTCGGAAGGTGAAGTTCGTGCTGTCTGGATCTGCCGGACCCGGCAAATGGTCTGCGAGAATGACAGTGGAGGACCCGGCATGAAGCAAGCGCCGCACATCAGACTGGCTGAAGAGAAAGACGTCCCGCGCATAGTGGAGCTGTACCGCGAACTCACCATAACCGATTCTGAAGTTGAGCACAGCCAGAATCCGTCTCTGGATGACTACCGCCGAGTTTTCGCTGAGATCCGGTCCGACCCAAGACAGGAGCTGCTGGTTGCTGAGCAGAAAGGCGAGGTTGTGGGCACGATCATACTCCTGGTAGTTCCCAACCTCTCACACAATGGGACCCCCTGGGCCTTCCTGGAAAACCTGATAGTGACTGAGAGACACCGAGGGAGAGGCCTGGGCCGGATGCTTCTGGAACACGCTGTGGGACTCGCCAGGAAGTCGGGATGCCACATGGTAGAGCTTTGCAGTGACGTCAGGCGCAAGGAGGCTCACGGTCTATACGGTTCCATGGGCTTCGAGGCGCAGGCGCACTGCTTTCGCCTGTATTTCTAGATGGCAGCGTTTCGCGCTTGGTTCTCAGGGTGGCAATACGTCACCCCCAAAATGGGTACAGAGATAAGCTAGGAGGGAGACCATGAAGGCCCTGCTCAGGAAGTATCTCCTCTACCTCACACGCTGGCAGCTCTCAACGCCAATCTTGGCAGTGTGCATTGTTTGGTTTGCCACGCTGGGAACAACTGTGGCCACGGTGCTGGCCAACCTCATAGGCGGGCTGATCTTCTTCTGGGTCGACAGATGGATATTTCAGAAGACGAGCATCCTGAAAGGAGAGGTGTGGGAAGTTCAGCAAGACATTGTCTGTGCTGATTGCGGGCATCCGGCAGACCGTGGGTACAGGCTGGCCAAGGCCTCGAAGTACGACAAGATGAACGACAAGAGGCCGGAGTTCAGATGCCACGATTGCTCGAGGCACAAGTACGAGAGGCAATTCGGAGGGAACTAAGTTGCCAGCCCAGTCGATCTGCGTGAGTTAGCTGCGATACAGCATTGACAGTATGCGAGTGCCCATGATATCGTCCGAATTCACAAGCCGTCCTCGTCCTCATAGAAGCCAAGCCGCGGTACTGCCAGTCTGCCAGTTGCTAGTCCGTTCATTCAATCAAGAAAGGAGGTGTCATGCCAGAGCTGAAAGAAGGCTGCGTTAAGCCTGCCCGCGGGCCAATTCTGCCAGCATCCCAATCGGCAACCCCGGTGACCGGGGCCATGCCATCACAGGAGGTGAAGAGAGTGCTAGTACGTGTTGGGAAGGAAGCCATTGATTTCGAGGCCAACGCTTTCGTTGAGGGCGTGGGTTTCAAGCAGGTGAAGTTGTCGGAATACAAAGGCAGGTGGATTGTCCTCTGCTTCTATCCGGGTGACTTCACCTTCGTCTGACCAACCGAACTGGCGGCGGTCGCCGCGCGGTACGGGGAATTCAAGGCTCTGGGCGTCGAAGTTCTGGCCATGAGCACTGACAGCCGCTTCGTCCACAAGATCTGGCAGGAGCAGGAGCTGTCCAAGATGGTGAAGGGCGGTGTGCCGTTCCCCATGATGTCGGATGCCGGGGGCCAGATCGGCCAAAGCTACGGCGTTTATGACGAAGCTGCCGGTGTGGATATACGTGGGCGCTTCATAATCGACCCCGATTTCGTGATTCGGGCCATGGAAGCGCTGACACCTGAGGTGGGCCGAAATCCCGATGAACTGATCCGCCAGATCAAGGCCTTCCAGCACGTACGAGCCACCGGCGAGGTGATGCCCTCGGGATGGCAACCGGGGCAGGTCACACTCAAGCCGGGGCCGGCGCTGGTCGGCAAAGTCTGGGAGGTGTGGAAGCCTTAGCCAACTGTGTGCCTGCCTGTGGCCTGTTTCATTTGGCAGGCCCGCCGATTGCCAAAGTGGCCACGCAGTCTTGGCGAGGAGTGTGCTCGGACGAGATGGTACTGAGCCAGCGTTTTTCATGCGATGAGGGGCGCTATTGACCCATGACCGCTCATCATATGATCCAGATCATGGTGGAGAGCCGGAGCAATGCCTTATCCTGGCTCAGGAGACCGAAGGCTTCGATCACCTAGAGACTTGGGTGCTGAAATGATCGGCGATATGGTGTGTATTCAAGTTGACAACCTGACCAAACGCTACGGAAAGTTGCTGGCCGTAGATCACATCAGCTTCAAAGTGGAGCAGGGGGAACTCTTTGGCTTCCTGGGACCCAACGGGGCTGGCAAGACCACTACCGTCAGAATGCTAACTGGCATCATACGAGCTGACGAAGGAAGCGCTTCGATTCTCGGTCACAAGGCTAGTAGCCTGGGAGCCAAGCAGATGTCAGGAGTACTTCCTGAAATGGCCAATGCCTACACTGACCTGTCAGGTTGGAATAACCTGATGCTGGTGGCACAGCTCTACGGTGTTCCTACCAAGGAGGCACGAGAAAGAGGCGCCGGTCTGCTGCAGAAGATGGGGCTTGAGCCTCGAAAGGATGACCTCGTCAAGGGATACTCCAAGGGAATGAAGCAGCGCCTGATCCTCTGCATGGCCCTCATCAGTGATCCCCAGATACTGTTTCTCGATGAGCCGACCTCTGGCCTGGATGTACAGAGTGCTCGTCTGATCAAGGGTCTGCTCCAGGATCTCAACGCCAGGGGCAAGACCATATTCCTCACTACTCACGACATGGATGAAGCGAATCAGTTGTGTCACCGGGTGGCTATCATCAACCAGGGAAGGATAGTGGCCATTGATGCCCCCGATAAGATCAGGCTGGCCACGGGAGGGGTCCATTCCGTCGAGATCAGCTTCAACGGTGAGGCCAGCATGGAGGCCCTGGCAAAACTGTCCGGCGTAAACTCCGTAAAGAAACTGGGCGACAAGTACAGGCTTTACACGGCCGACCCCGGAGATCTGGTGGCATTGGTGGTGCAGTTCTCTGGCCTTAACCACCTGAAGATAGTATCGCTCAACATACTCGCCCCCACCCTGGAAGACGCCTTCGTAGCCCTCACGGAAAAGGAGAGGAAGTGATGCCCTCCGGTGCAACAGTGCTCCAGCAGGCGCGGCGTTGTCTGATAATAGCCAGCAAGGACATCCGCATCTACTATTCCAAGGGTCCGGTGGTTATCTTCGGAGTCCTCTTCCCAGTCTTTCTCTTTCTGTCCTTCACCATCGGGCGGCACCTGGAAATCGATTTCATGATACCAGGGCTGATTGGCATGGTTCTCTTTTTCACGGCCACCGCCATATCACCGATAGTGGTGCCTTGGGAAACGCAAGCCAGGACGCTTGAGCGGTTGATGTCCTGCCCAGTGACGATTGAGACCATCATCCTGGGAGATATCCTGGCGTCCTTTGCCTTCGGGTTGGGGATCTCCCTAGTGCCGATCGTCATCGGCCTTGCACTCGGGATTTCAATATCAAGTCCACTGGTTCTGGCCGCAGCGGTTATTCTGGCAGCTTTCGGCTTTGCTGCCCTGGGCAATGTATTCTCCATTCCCCCTACGAATCTGCCCGCCACGGTGAACATGATCGCCTCCGTGGTGAAGTTTCCGGTCGTGTTCATCAGCGGCATTTTCATCCCACTGGACGAACTGCCGGCGTGGGGCCGGGCCATATCCTATGTCTCCCCACTGACATATTTCACCGACATCGCCCGCCGCTGTATCCAGGGTCAGGGATATCTGCCTGTGGCCGTTGACCTCCTGGCTCTGCTGGCTTTTGCAGTCCTTCTGCTCGCAGTCGCTGTGACGTTTCATCGTCGGACGATGCCGCGGCGAATCTGACGCGAATCAGCCAGGCTGTGCGGCTGCATCCGTCCCCCGAAGGCCATCACACTGCCTGTTTTCGTGAATCGGAAGCCCATCTTGCGGCAAGCCTCGTCATCCTACGGGACTCTCATTATCGCTTGCGCAGTTCTCGAGGAGTAGAACAAGGGTTATGCTCTTGTGTAAAGTGCTACAATTAGGTGCGCTTAATTTAAGCTGACTTAAGTGATCACCGGAGGCTGATATGAGAAGCGAACGAGTGGAAGAGTATCTGGAGGCTATTTCCAAGAGGCAGGAGACAGAGTTGCCTGTTTCCACTTCCTCGCTGGCCGCCGACCTAGGTGTGTCATTGCCAGCAGTCACCGACATGATGCAAAGGTTGGCCACAGACGGGCTGGTAGACTACGAACCGAACAAAGGAGCTTCGCTCACTGCTGAAGGCAGCCGGGCAGCATTGACCATGATCAGGCGGCATCGTCTCTGGGAGAGGTTCCTGACAGATATTCTGGGGATGCAGTGGGACAAGGTTCACGACGAAGCCTGCCGTCTGGAGCATGCTATTTCCCCGGAAACGGAGGACAGACTGGCCGCACTTCTGGGTGATGCCGATACCTGTCCTCATGGTCACCCTATTCCAGACAAGAACGGAACCACCAAAGACCAAAAACTCAGACCGCTTTCAGATTTCGATGTGGGGCAAACGGTGCGCATCTCCGCAGTGGCCATAGAGGAAGGCCGACTGCTGAGGAAGATAGGGAAATTGGGTTTGAAGCCGAAGTCAGTAGCCAAGATCGAAAGGAAGGATGATGATGACGGCTCCCTGGAACTGAGACTGGATGGTCACACAGTGTTGATGGACAAGGCCACCGCCGACTGTCTCCTGGCAAGAGATCTCTCGCCCGGCGAAGAGGCGACTGACGAGGAAATCCCCATGATCATCCTCCAGACTGGAGAATCTGGCGTTCTGAAGTCGTACAGGGGTGGGAAGGACATGTTGGGACGGTGCCTCTCGATGGGATTCACTCCAGGGAGCCCAGTGAGAATGATCGGGAACTTCGGGAGGGGCCCGGTCTTGGTCAAGGTCCACGACGTGGAAGTGGCTCTCGGCCGAGGAATGGCTGACAAGATAATGGTGACCAGAAAGAACCCCGGATGCTAGAAAAGCCTGAGAAACTCGACAAGA
>Ga0315275_10001234_pt1 | contig 22329 bp, 20 predicted proteins | sample YL17G03_0_MG_FD_205557 | JGI IMG/M metagenome (GOLD analysis project Ga0315275, IMG submission 205557) | Sediment microbial communities from Yellowstone Lake, YNP, Wyoming, USA - YL17G03_0 | ecosystem: Environmental > Aquatic > Freshwater > Lake > Sediment | place: USA: Wyoming | collected...
ACCTGGTCGCCGTCCAGAAGCTCGCCGACCGGGGAGACCACCGCAGCGGTGCCGCAGCCGAAGATCTCGGTGCAGTCGCCGCTGGCCAGGGTCTGGAAGACCTCCTCGATGTGGACCGGCCGCTCCATGAAGGGTAGCTTCAGCTCCTTGCAGAGTACGCCCAGGCTTTCCCGTGTGATGCCGGCGAGGATCGTGCCCGAGGTGGGAGGGGTGGTCACCACGCCGTCGAAGACGAACATCAGGTTCATCGCCCCGACCTCCTCGACGTGGCGGCGCTCCACCGCGTCGAGCCACATCACCTGGTCGCACCCCTTTTCCTTGGCCACGGCACTGGCCAGCAGGGAGGACGCGTAGTTGCCGCCGGTCTTGGCGCTGCCGGTGCCGCCGGGGGCGGCACGCACCCAGTCGCGCGCCACCATGATCCGCACCGTACTGCTGCTGGTGCCGAAGTAGGGGCCGGTCGGGCCCGTGATGATGAAGTACAGAAAGCTCTTGGAACTGTGGACTCCGAGCGCCTCCTGGGTGGCGATCATGGTGGGGCGCACGTAGAGCGTGGCGGGCGGGGAGGGGACCCAGTCATCGTCGATCCTGATGAGCTTGCGCATGGCGTCGAGCTGCAGCTCCACCGGGATCTCGGGCATGCACATGCGCTTGGCGGAGGTGTTGAGACGTGCGGCGTTGCGGTCGGGGCGGAAGAGGTGTGCCGAGCCGTCGGGGTGGCGGAACGCCTTCAGCCCCTCGAAGATCTCCTGCCCGTAATGGAGGACCATGGCGGAAGGGGCGAGCGACAGGGGCCCGTAGGGAACAATCCTGGGGTCGTGCCAGCCCTTCCCTTCGTCCCATTCGACGAGGAACATGTTCGGCGAGAAGGTGCGGCCGAAGGGGAGCTTCTTGGGGTCCAGCGGGGTCTGCGGGGCGCGGGCAACCGACCTGTCCAGAATGTCCATGCCTGCTCCTTTCCCGGCGGCGGCGCACCGGTGGAGACCTTCACCGGTCCCGGTTCCGGCGCCCTAGGGTAGCGCACCTTGTGACTTCTGAGAACTACCTCGACACCTGGCCGGAACCCGGTTCATGTCGGGTTGGGGAGGTCGAAGAAGCGCACCTCGAGGTCGAAGCGCTTGGCCAGGAACTCGCCCAGAGACCGCACGCCGAAACGCTCGGTGGCGTAGTGCCCTGCGGCAATGAAGTGGACCCCGTCCTCGGCGGCGCGGTGCAGCACCCACTCCCGCGCCTCGCCGGTGATATAGGCATCGAGCCCGGATGCAACGGCCTCGTCGAAGGCCGTGGGTGCCCCGCCGGTCACGATCCCGACCGAGGCGATCCGTTCCGGCCCACCGGGGAAGATCTGCGGCTCCTGGCGGCACACCTCCCGGACCCGGACGAGGAGCTCCTCCGCGGGCACGGGGTTGGGAAAGACCCCCGCGACACCAACCGCCACCCCGCCGAAGCTTCCGAACGGCTCGAGCTGGTCGAGGCCGAGCTCGCGCGCCAGCACCGCGGCGTTGCCATGGGCCGGATGGCGGTCCAGCGGGATGTGATAGGCGATCAGGTTGAGGTCGTTTTCGAGCAAGAGCCGCAGGCGCTGGCGGAACGAGCCGGTCACGCGCGGGGGGTCGTCCCCCCGCCAGAGGAGGCCGTGGTGAACGAGCACCGCGTCGGCACCCCAGTCCGCCGCCTGGGAGAACAGCTCTGCCGAGGCCGAGACGGCGGTGGCGAGCCTCTCCACCTCCTGGCTGCCCGCCACCTGGAGGCCGTTGACGGCGACATCCTCCAGCGCTTCGACCTCCAGCAGGTCGTCGAGGTAGGCAACGAGCTGGTCGCGGTCCATGACGCCATTTGAACCCACGTCGCTTGCTCGCGCAAGCCTGCGGGAGTGCCAGGCGTCAACCCTCCTGGTCCGGGAGGCTACAATCCCCCCATGACGGCGCCCCGGCCAGCTGCCTTTGTCGCCGTGGGTTCGGAGCTCCTGCGCACCGACCGGCTCGACACCAACTCGCTGCTGGTCGCCCGTCTGCTGGGGCGTTGCGGATACGGTCTGGTCGAGAAGCGCTGTGTGGAAGACGACGCCGGGACGATCGCCGCCGCGGTGAGTGAGCTGCTCGCCCGCGCGGAGCTGGTGATCGTGAGCGGCGGGCTCGGCCCCACCGCGGACGACGTCACCCGCGAAGGGGTTTCCCGCGCCCTCGGACTACCCCTCGTGCGCCGGCCCGGGTTGGAAGAGGAGCTGGCCGCACGGTACCGACGTCTCGGGCGCACGGTGCCGCCGATCGCCTCCCGCATGGCGGAGATCCTCGAGGGCGCCGAGGTGCTGCGCAACCCCCTCGGCACCGCCCCTGGACAGCTGCTGCAGGTGGGGGGAAGCACGCTGGTCCTGCTGCCCGGAGTCCCCTCGGAGCTCGAGCAGATCCTCACCTCCCACCTGCTTCCGCGCTGGGTGAGGGTGGGTGGCGTGAAGGCCCGGACGCTGCGCCTGGCTGGCGTCTACGAGTCCCAGGTGGAGCAACGGGTCAGCCCCCTCTACACCCGCTTCGGCCGCGAACGCGCCACCATCCTGGCGGCGCGCGGGCAGGTGTCGCTGGTGCTGTCCGCCTCCGGACCGCGGGCAGCGGAGGAACTTGCCGAGATGGAGGCGGCTTTCACCGCGGCGGCCGGGCTCGACCTCTACGGCCAAGACGAGGACACGCTCCCCGGGGTGGTGCTCAAGCTGCTCGGCCAGCGCGGCTGGCGCCTGGCCACCGCCGAGTCGTGCACCGGCGGCCTCGTGGGCTTCCAGCTCACGTCGGTGCCGGGTGCGAGCGACCAGTACGTCGGCGGCGCTATTGCCTACTCCAACAACCTGAAGGAGAAGCTCCTCGACGTGGCGAGGGAGCTGCTGGAGGCGCACGGAGCGGTCAGCCGCGAGGCCGCGGAGGCGATGGCGAGGGGCGCCTGCGCCCTGGGGGCGGAGTGCGGACTGGCGGTCACCGGGATCGCGGGACCGACCGGCGGCAGCGCGGAGAAACCCGTGGGCACGGTGCACATCGCGGTAGCGACCCCGCGCGGGGCACGGCACGCCCGCTACCAGTTCAGCGGCAACCGCGACATGGTGCGGGAGTTCTCCGCCAACTTCGCCCTCGATCTGCTGCGCCGTGCGCTCGTGGAGGACAGATGAGGCTGTTCATCGCGGTGGATCTGCCCGAGGAGGTTCGTGAGGTTCTCCGGAACGGACTGGATCCCCTCAAGCGGGACCAGCCCCCGGCGCACTGGGTGCGCCCGGAGGGGATGCACATCACCCTCAAGTTCCTCGGCGAGCAGCCGCCGGAACTGGTGGATGGGCTGGACAGGGCGGTCGCCGGAATGCTCTCCTCCCTCTCGCCGGTGACCATCCGGCTCGGGGGGGGCGGATACTTCCCCCACGATCGTCGCCCGCGCGTCGCGTGGGTCGGTGGTCAAGCCGCCGGGCTCGACGCCTGGGCACGGGTGATGGAGGACGCGGCGGCGGGCCTCGGTGTGGCGCGCGAGGCACGGGCGTTCTCGCTCCACCTCACGCTTGCGCGCCTGGAGCGCCCGTGGGGAGTGCAGGCGGTGGAGCACTTCCTGTTCCAGGTGGGGAAGTGGCGGTTCCCCGAGTTCGTGGCGCGGGAGGCCGTACTCTTCCAGAGCGAACTGGGGCACGCCGGGGCGGTGTACACGCCGTTACGGCGCTGGAGGGTCGGGCCGTGAGGGGGCGCGGGAGGCCGTGATGGCAAGGGAGCTCATGCTGGCTGTGGCGTACTTTGTGGGCTCGATCCCCTTCGCCTTCCTGTTTGTGAAGGCGGTGGGGCGGGGTGACGTGCGGCAGGTTGGTTCGGGCAACGTCGGCGCCACCAACGCGCTGCGGGCCGCAGGGTGGAAGGTGGCCCTCCCGATTGCGATCCTCGACATCGCCAAGGGCGTGGCGGCGGTCCTGCTCATGCGGCAGGTGACCGCCAACCCGGACTGGGTGGCCGCGGCGGGACTGGCGGCGATCGTCGGGCACTGCTTCCCGGTCTGGCTGCGCTTTTCCGGCGGGAAGGGCGTCGCGACGGGGGCCGGTGTGTTCTTCACACTCGCCTGGCTGCCGATGCTGGTCGTCGCTGGCGTGTGGATCGCCATGTTGCTGGCGTTCCGGATCGTGTCGCTGGCGAGCGTCGCTACTGCGGCCGCTTTCCCCGTCGCGCTCTTCTTCATCTCCCGCCCGCCGGGTCCGGTGGTGTTGTGCGCCGTGCTGGCGGCCCTCGTGATCATCTGGCGGCACCGCGGGAACCTCGCGCGGCTGGCGCGTGGCGAGGAGCCGCGGCTGGGGGAGAAGAAGCGATGAGGGTCGCGGTCGTCGGTGCCGGCTCCTGGGGGACCGCCCTGGCGATGCACCTGGCCCGGGTGGGGTGTGAGGTCTCGCTGTGGGCGCACGAGGAGGAAGTCGTCGAGGGCATCCGGGGGGGCCGCCGCAACCCCCTGTTCCTCTCGGATTTCACGATCCCCGAGCAGGTGGAGGTTACGGGTGAGCTGGCGGCTGCGGTCGCCGGGGCGCGGGCGATCGTGTTCGTTGTCCCGGTCCAGTTCGCCCGCGAGGTCCTGCGAGATCTGCGTCCGCACCTGCCCGCGGATGCGGTCCTGGTCTCGGCCAGCAAGGGGATCGAGGTGGCGAGCCTTTCCCGCATGGACGAGCTGGTGCGCGCCGAGCTCGGCCTGCCGGAGGGGGCGTTCGCGGCGCTCTCGGGTCCGTCGTTCGCCCGCGAGGTGGCGGTGGGACTGCCCACCGCCGCAGTGCTGGCGGGGACGGACGCTACCGCCCTGCGTGAGCTCCAGGAAGCATTCTCCGACAAGTCGTTCCGGTTCTACACCGCCTCCGATGTGGTCGGGGTGGAGCTGGCCGGAGCCCTCAAGAACGTGATCGCGATCGCCGCCGGGATGGCGACGGGCCTCGAGCTCGGCCTCAACGCGCTCGCGGCGCTGCTGACGCGGGGGCTGCACGAGATCGCGCGCCTCGGCGTCAGGCTCGGGGGGCGGGAGGAGACGTTCAGGGGCCTCGCGGGCATGGGGGACCTGGTGCTCACGTGCACCGGCGCGCTCTCGCGCAACCGCAGCGTCGGAGAGCGGCTGGGGCGCGGCGAGCCCCTCGAGCGGATCCTGGCGGGCCGCGAGGTCGCGGAGGGCGTGCCCACCGCGCGCGCTGCCGCCGAGCTTGCCCGCCGGCACGGGGTCGAGATGCCGATCACCTTTGTAGTCGAGTCGATCCTGGCCGGAAAGATTTCCCCACGGGCCGCGGTCCCCGCCCTCATGACGCGAACACTCAAGGAAGAAGCGCTGCTCTGAACTCGCTGACCGTCGTGAACCGTGGATCGAGGACGACAATGAAACCACGAGTGACTTCCGTCATGCTCTTCCTGGCGGCGCTTATTCCCTCCCTGCTCTCGTGCGGGCCGACGGCCGATCCCCGGCTCGCCGGCTCGTGGCGTGGCGCCGAGGTCAGCGGCTGGATCCCGGTTCGGCTGCAGGGATCTCCCGCGCAGATCGGCTTCCAGCACGGCTACCTCCTGGCGCCGGAGATCGCCGACGCAATCAAGGTGATCCGGCTGACGTTGACGAGGGACACGAAGCGGGACTGGGCGTTCCTGCGCAAGGCCGCGGAGACGGTCCTCTGGAACCATACCGAGGAGGAGTACCGACAGGAGCTCCGCGGCATCTCGGAGGGTCTGGCGGCACGCGGCGTTACCGTCGAGGTCACAGACCTGGTGGTGCTCAACGGCAACCTCGAGCTGCCCTATTACACCGACTGGCTCGACAAGCAAAAGACATCCTCGGCACCCGAGCGCTGCAGCGCGTTCGTGGCCACCGGCAGCTGGACGCGCGGCGGTCAGCCGGTGATCGCGCACAACAACTGGTCCGGATACCTGGAAGGGTCGCGGTGGAACATCATCTTCGATATCCGCCCGGAGAAGGGGTACAGGATCCTCATGGATGGCTTCCCGGGTCTCATCCACAGCGGTGACGACTTCGGGATGAACTCCGCGGGCATCGTCATCACCGAGACGACGATCTCGCGGTTCAAGGGTTTCGAGCCGAACGGGGTCCCCGAATTTGTGCGTGCCCGCAAGGCCATGCAGTATTCGGCAAGCATCGACGACTTTGTGCGGATCATGGCGTATCGCAACAACGGCGGCTACGCCAACACCTGGCTGCTTGCGGACACCAAGCGCAACGAGATCGCACGTCTCGAGCTCGGATTGAAGAACGTCACGCTCGAGCGCACGAGTGATGGCTACTTCGTGGGCGCCAACTTCCCCGTCAACCCAAAGCTGACGGCCGAGGAGACGGAATTCCCGGCCACGGATCCCGGAGTGAGCGGGTGCGCTCGCCGAACGTGTTGGGAGCGGCTCATGCCCGAGTCCAAGGGGAGAATCGACGTGGAGGCGGCCAAGCGCTTCCTCGCGGACCACTACGACGCCTACGAGAAGAAGGCCAACGCGCCCAGCGAGAGGACGCTGTGCGGCCACGTGGACCTCTCGCCGCGCGGGATGAAGCCGTGGCAGGAGGCGTTCGGCCCGGCGGGCACCGTTCAGGCAAAGGTCGCCGACGCCGCGATGGTGCAAGGCATGGAGATGTGGGCCGCCATGGGCCACCCGTGCGGGCTGGATTTCGTGGCCGTGGAGTTCCTGCAGCGGCACCCGGAGTACGGCTGGCAGAGGGAGCTTCTCAGGGACCTGCCCTCGCGTCCGTGGACGCTCTTCTCGCTGCGCTAGCGGACGGCGATGGCGCTGATCTCGATCAGGGCGTCCTTCGGCAGCTCGGCCACCTCGACGGTGGCGCGGGCGGGCGGCTGTCTCGGGAAGTACCCCGCGTAGACCTTGTTCATCGTCGTGAAATCGTCCATGTCGGCGAGGAAGACCTGGCAGGACACGACGTTTTCCAGCGAGTAGCCGGCCGCCTCCAGGACCGCCTTGAGGTTCTCCAGGGCCTGGTGCGTCTCGGCCTCGATCCCGCCCTTGACGATCTCGCCGGTCGCGGGGTCGATGGCGAGCTGACCGGACAGGTAGAGGGTGTTGCCCGCACGTACCGCCTGCGAGTACGGGCCGATCGCCTTGGGGGCGTTGTCGGTGACGACCACCTGCGCGTGCTGGCCGCAGGCCGTCAGGAGCAGGGCACACGCCAGAAGAACGAGCCAGGTTCTCATGCGGTCGGTAGTCCTTTCTCGAGTACCGCTTCGATGGTCTCGCAGAACTGGTCGATCTCGTCGGGGGTCGTGTAGACGCTGGGAGCGACCCGGATCCCCTCGAACTCGTCGTGCTTGATGGCGGCCACGATGATCCGGTGCTTGGCCCAGAGGAAGTCGGCGAGCCTGCCCGAGTCCACCCCCTCGAGCTGCACGAGCGCCAGACCGCACGAGAGCCCGGGCTTGAGGCTGGTGTGGAGCCGCACGCGAGCGTGACGGGAGAGACACGTGGCCCAGCGGTCACGCAGGTAGCGAAGCCGCGCCTCCTTGCGCCGGGGGCCGATACCGGTCGTGAAGGTGAGTGCCTCCCCGATGGCCAGGTAGGGCGCCGCGGGGTGGGTGCCGATCTCTTCGAACTTTCGGATGTTCCCGTCGAGCTCGGGGGGTGCCGCCATCAGCGGCCAGAGGCCGCGGATCTTCTCGCGCCGGACGTACAGCATGCCGGTGCCGTGGGGCGCGAAGAGCCACTTGTGCAGGCTGGTGGCGTAGTAGTCACAGTCGAGGTCGGTCTGCGTGAAGGCCAGGTGCGCGAAGGTGTGGGCGCCGTCCACCAGCACCGGGATCCCCCTGCGGCGCCCCATCGCGACGACCTGGCGCACCGGCAGCACCTGACCGGTGAGGAAGATCATGTGACTCACCAGGATCAGACGGGTCTTCGGGGTGATTGCCGCCTCGAACGCCCGTACCACCTGGTCCGGGTCCTCGGCGGGCGTGGGCAGGGATATCTGCTTCAGGACGATTCCTTCGCGCCGCTCGCGCTGCTTGAAGGTCGTGATCATTCTCGGGTAGTCCTGGTTGGACGTGAGCACCTCGTCGCCGGCCTTGAGGTCGAAACCGAACTGGCACGTCTCCAGGCCCTCGGAAGTGTTGCGGGTGAGGGCGACCTCCTCCGGGTCGCATCCGAAGAACCGCGCCAGATTCTCCCGCACCGTCTCGCGCTGGGGTTCGAGCACACGCCACATGGTGTAGGCGGGGGCGGCGTTGGAGTACTCCTGATAGCGCCGCTGGGCCTCCTGAACCGCCGCGGGCGAAGGGCTGACGCCGCCGTTGTTGAGGTTGATGACCGTGCGGTCCACCACGAAGGCGCGCTGGATCTCCGCCCAGAACGTCTCGTCCCCGGCGACTTCCTCGGCGCTGCCCGGGTATCGGTTGGCGACCTCGGCGATCGCGAGGGCGCGGCGGGGGTGCAGGAAAGCGAGCGCCGCCGCAGCCCCGAGCGGTTGGCTGACCACGGCCATGAACTGACGCCGGTCGAGCATCGCTGGCCTCCGTCCTTTCGGTGGGATCCGGGGATCCCGTTCGCTGCCGTCGCTGTTCCGGAACATTCTAGCCCCAGCTCCCGGCGGGCGCGCGGTCAACCCTTCCACTTAGGCGCCTGTCCGGGTAATACTCCGGCTGCGAATCCCGATAGCATCCGGCTGGCTGTGTCAGCCGTCGCGAAAAATCCTCGACGTAGCTCTGACTACGCCTCCGGGATTCTCGCTCGGCTTCCTTGCCATCCGGCGCCCTCGGAATTCTCGCTTTCGTCGTTTACCCGGACAGGCTCCTAGTGCGGGAGCACCGCCTCGGCAGGAGCGCCGAAACCCCCGAGGAACGCCTGCATGTCGGCGGGGATGGGGGCCTCGATACGAAGCTGCGCGCCGGTGCGAGGGTGCGGGAAGTCGAGCCGCCAGGCGTGGAGGAACGGTCGGGGGACGCCCCCCCCGCCTCCGTACAGGGTGTCGCCCGCTACCGGAAACCCGGCCTCGGCCAGATGCACGCGAACCTGATGAGTGCGCCCGGTGAGCGGACGAATCTCGAGGAGGGAGAACTCACCGAGCCTGGCGAGCAGGTGCACCTCGGTGATGGCGGGCTTCCCGCCGCGTGCGACGCGAAAACGCCCGGGGACCAGCGGGTCGTGGGAGATCGCCCCCGAGATCTTCCTGGGGAGGTCATCCTGTCCTCCATGCACGACTGCCAGGTAGTGCTTGTGCGCGGCGCCTGACCCCCAGATCTTCGTGAGGGCACGGGCGGCGTCGTGCTGGCGCGCGAAGACCAGCACCCCGGTCGTGAGGCGGTCGAGGCGGTGGAAGAGCAGCACCTCGACCTGTTTCCCCTCCCGTGCCGCCAACTGCATGAGAACTCTCTCGTGAGCGGTCAGCTCACCCCGGGCGCGCTTCCTGGGCGGTTGCGTCGTGAGGCCGGCAGGCTTGTCCACGGCAACCAGCCAGCCATCCTCGTGGAGGATCGCCAGGTCAGGCTGCACCGGCGGCGGGGGGGCCAACACCTCGTCCCCGGGGACGACGTCGAGCACATCGGCGAGGCGAAGGTGACGCGAGAGCACGCGGCTCGGCTTGCCGTTGAGCCACAGTCGGCCCTCTGAGACCAGCGCGCGGACCCGCCGGCGGGGAACCCCGGCGAGCGCGGCAAGCCCCTGGTCCAGGCGTTGCCCGGCCAGCGCCGGGTGGACGACGTAGCGCACGACGCCGGGCCGCGGCGAGGTTGAAGTGGCTGGGATCACGTTCGCGTCCTGCGAGGCGGCATCGACCCTTCAGCCCTCGGGGCGAGCAGAGGTGGTCGTCGCCTCCCACGGGAGCACGATGCGCGCGGTCGTGCCGGAAGAGTCGCTGGAGAGGTCGAGGCGACCGCCGTGGGCCTCGACCATCTTGCGGGCGATCGCCAGCCCCAGACCGGCCCCTCCCACGCGGCGCACGGCCATCGGTACCGCGAGCTTGGCCAGTACCTCGGGCGGGATGCCCTGACCGGCGTCCCGGACCTCGATGACGGCCCCGCCGTCGTCGCACCGCACGGTGGCGCACACCGGCGGCGGCGGCGTGGCGCTGCGAACCGCGTTGTCGAGGAGAGGCAGTATGGCGGAGGAGAGTGCGCGCGGGTCCCACAATCCACGGCGGAGCTGACCTTCGGTCTCCACCCTGACCTCGAAGGCCTGTGCATTGGGGTCCCACCCGGACTGCAGCCCCTGCACCTGCTCGCGCAGCAGCGCGACGAGGTCCACAGAGGTCAGGGTAAGCCGGATCGGGCGCCCGAAGAGCAGCAGTTGCTCCAGGTAGTGCTTCAGGGCGTCCACCTGCCGGAGCACCGCCTCGAAGTGGGCCTTGATCTCGGGCGCGGCGCCCGCACGCCGGATACCCATCTCGGCCTGGAGGCCCATGGTGAAGGCGTGGTTGCGGACGTCGTGGGCGATCTGGTTGACCAGGTTCTCCAGCGCCGTCTCGGACCCTTGCTTCATCATTTATATGCTAGCACCGCCTTGGCTTGACATCCTCGGAGGCCTCGGTGAGACTGAACGCGAGTTCACTCAGAAGTGGGGAGGAGCTTGCGGGGAGCGCTTGGCCAGAGGTCGCGTGAGCGCAAGCGCGGCGCTATCCTCCGCGCGGCCGTGGAGGTTTTCTCGGAGCGCGGCTACTTCGGCGCCCGCATGCGCGAGGTCGCGAAGCGTGCCGGCGTCGCGGACGGCACGCTCTACCTGTACTTCGAGGGTAAGGAACACCTCCTGGTGTCGCTGCTCGAGGAGCACGCGCGGGCATTCCTGAAGCGTGCGCGCCAGGACGCCGCGGAGTGTGACGACCCGCGAGAGAAGCTCCGCCGAGTCGTTGAGCGGCACCTCGCCAGCCTCGAGAACGACCGCGCGCTGGCGCGAGTCTTCCAGATCGAGCTGCGGCACTCGAGGAGGTTCCTGCGCCAGGTGGCGCGAGGTCAGGTCGCGGCGTACCTGCAGCTGCTCCAGGAGATCATCGGGCAGGGTGCGGCGGGAGGGTGCTTTCGCGCGGACGTGCCTGCCGAGGTGGCTGCACGGGCCGTGTTCGGCGCAGTGGACGAGCTGATCACCGCGTGGGTCCTGGCCAGCCGCCCGAAGCCGCTGGCCGAGCAGAGCGGGCCGCTGCTGCGGCTGCTCCTCGAGGGCCTCGAGGCGCACGAAAGGGGAGAGCGATGAGTGAAACACGAACGCTGTTGGACGTCTTCGCGCTGTGGCGGGGCGGATCCCCCCAACCCGCGCTCGTGGACGCCCGCGGCGGCGGCGAGGTCCGCCTGCCCGCACCGGAGGTGGCGAGACGGGTGGCGGGGATCGCCAAGGGTCTGGCGGCTCTCGGTGTCGGCAAGGGTGACCGGGTCGCGCTGCTCTGCGGCGATCGGCCCGAGTGGCACATCGTGGACTTCGCGTGCCTTCACCTGGGGGCGCTCGACGTGCCGATCTACCCCACCCTGCTGGCGTCGCAGGCCCGAGCCATCCTCGCGGACTCGGGCGCCCGCGCCGTGGTGGCCGAGAACCCGGAGCAGCTCGCCAAGGTGCTGGAGGTGCGGGGCGCATGCCCCGAGCTCAAGGACGTGCTCCTCATCGATGGCGATGCGCCGCCAGGGGTGCGGACGCTCGCTTCGTGCACGGTAGAGCTCCCCCAGAGCGAGGCGGAGGCCTTCCTGGAGAGCTGCCGCCCCGGCCTGCAGCCGGAGGATCTCGCCACGCTGATCTACACCTCCGGGACCACCGGCGAGCCCAAGGGGGTCATGCTGACCCACGACAACTTCGTGTTCGACGCATCCTCGGCGACCAGCGCCATGAGTTGGCCGACGACCGGCGAGACGGTGTTGGCGTTCCTGCCCCTTTCCCACGTGCTCGAGAGGCTGGTGGACTACTGCTACTTCCTGAATGGTCTTTCCATTGCCTACTGCGGCCTGCTGGAGAGCGCCGAGGCGATGCGCCGCGTGCGGCCTCTGATCTTCACCGCAGTGCCGAGGTTCTACGAGAAGGTGCACGACCGCGTCCTCCACGAGGTCTCCGAGGGACCCAAGCTGAAACAGTCGCTGTTCCGCACCGCGTTGCGGGTGGGCCTGGAAAGCGTGCGGACAGGCCGAAAGGGCTTTCGCTACAGGGTCTTCGACCTCATCGTCTACTCCAAGATCCGCGCGGCTCTCGGCGGTCGCATCCGCTTCTCCATCTCGGGCGGGGCACCGCTCCCGGTCTTCATAGGCGAGTTCTTCCACGCGATGGGGATCAAGGTTCTCGAGGGGTACGGCCTGACCGAGACCTCGCCGGTGATCACCGTGAACCGGTTCGACGACTGGAAGCTCGGCACGGTGGGGCCGCCCTTGCCAGGCGTCGAGGTGCGCATTGCTCCCGACGGCGAAATCCTCACCCGCGGGCGACATGTGATGAGGGGCTTCTGGAACAAGCCGGAGGCCACCACCGCGGTCCTCGACCCGCAGGGGTGGCTGGCGACCGGCGACATCGGCGAGCTTGGCGCCGATGGCTTCCTGCGCATCACCGACCGCAAGAAGGACATCCTGGTGACCGCCGGCGGCAAGAACGTCGCGCCGCAGCCGATCGAGAACCAGCTGAGCGCCTCGCCGCTGGTGGAGACCGCGGTGCTCTTCGGCGACCGAAAGCCCTACATCGTGGCGCTCATGGTCCCCAATTTCGAGGCGCTCGACGCGTGGGCCAAGCAACGCGGTCTGCCGGCGGCCGACCGCGCAGCCCTCCTCGAGCGCCCCGAGGTGGCCGCGGCTTATCAGGACGTGGTGGACGGCGTGAACGCGAACCTCGCGCGCTTCGAAACGATCAAGAAGTTCCACCTCGTTGCCGAGCCTTTCACCATCTCTGGCGGCCAGCTCACCCCGACCCTCAAGGTCAAGCGGCGGGTCATCGAGCAGCGCTTCGCATCGCTGCTGGCCGCGATGTACGAGGAGGGGTCCCCGGCCACCTCACCGGAGCGGTGACGGCGCGGGGAGGACGGAGACGTCCCGTGCCGTGGAGGCGAGCTTCGGCCGCGACCGGGTCTCCCGACCTTCTCAGCGCGCACCAGCGGTCGCGCCAACCGTGTGGAGGGGCCGGCCTGCCCTCGTGGGTCGTCCCGATCAGCCTTCCCACGCCGTACCCGATCGGGCCGGTGACCATCTACCTGCTCGTCGGGGAGCCACTGACCTTGGTGGACACGGGGCCGGCAACCGCGGCGGCCTGGGACGGCCTGCGGCAGGCTCTCGCCGCGCGCTCGCTGCGCCCTGAAGACATCAGCAGGGTGCTGATCACCCACGGCCACCACGACCACTTCGGGCTCGCGCGCAGGCTGTCGCGCGTGGGGGCCGAGTTGCTGGCCCACCCCCACGATCGCCGCAACCTCGCCCTCGACCGCAACTACCCCATGCTCTGGCAGCAGCTGGGACGGGCGGGTCTCCCGGTGGCGGAGCGGCTGCCCCTGATCGCGGGCCTTCGCCTGCTCGACCGCACGGCCCGGCCGGTCGCCGATGTGAGCTGGCTCGCGGACGGCCAGGAGTTGCCGCACGAACGCGCGTCGATTCGAGTTCGCCACATCCCGGGCCACACTCCCGGGCACGTGGGGTTCGAGCTCGGGGAGGAGGGGCTCATCATCACGGGCGACACCATCCTGGATGGCCTGACCCCGAACGCGGTCGTCGACACCGACCCCGAGAACCCGGGCCGTCCGTTCCTCTCGCTTGCCGCCTACGCCGCGACGCTGGCGCGCCTCGAGGCGATGCGGCCGCGGTTGCTCCTCCCGTCCCACGGCCCCTGCATCTCCGACGTGGCCGGCCAGGTGTCGGCGTTGCGGGAGAAACAGGCCAGGCGGGCCGCCGAGGTCCGAGCTGCCCTCTCGGCAGGCCCCTCCACGGTGGCGGAGCTGGTCGCGCGTCTCTTCCCCGGCGTGACCTTCTTCGGCATCTTCCTGGCTTTCTCCGAGGTGCTCGGGCACCTGCTGGAGCTGGAGCGGCAAGGGGCGGTACAGCGGGTCAGCGCACGCCGAGTCGAACGCTGGGCACTTGCCGGCTAGCCTCCCCGGCGCCCCGGCTCAGGAGCTCGCCCACGGGCAGCGGCCGCAGGCCGCGCCGGTCGGTCTCGTCGAGCACGATGGGCAGCGCCTCGAGGAGCGGCTGATCGGCGCGTGCGCTGCCGAGATGCATCAAAAAGATGCTGCCGGCCAGCGGCACTCCGTGCCGGGCCTCGAACTGCAGCAGGCGCCGGGCTATCCCTTGCGAGCTCAGGAAGCGGGAGGTGCCCGGCTCCTCCACCCAGTCCAGGGCGTCCAGGGAGTCCGTGGTGCCGTGCGTCCAGTCCACGTGCACGAGGCCCAGCTCCGCGGCCCAGGAGCGGATGGAGGCGTTGTGCTCGCCGTACGGTGCGCGCCAGAACTTGGAGGGCTGCCTGCCCGTGGCGGTCCGGATCGCCGTGGCGGCGCGCAGGAGGTCGTCCTGAAGTTTCTCGCGAGTGAGCTCCGGCTGGGTGTCGTGGCGATGGTTGGAGGCCCACGTGGTCAGGTGGGAGTGGCTGAACGTGTGGTTGCCGATCTCGTGACCGTCGCACGCGGCCTGCGCGAGGAGCTCGGGGTAGCTCTGGGCAAAGCGGCCGGTCACGAAAACGGTCACCCGTACGCGCCGCTCCCGAAGCAGCGCGAGCAGCTCGGCGGCGCCCTGGGCCTCGGCGTGGGCGTCGAATGTGAGCGCGAAGAACGGGCCCGCGCCCCGCACCGCGGCGACGTTCACCGCCGCGACTACCGGGGGCCCGGCGGCGAATAGAACCGCAGTCAAGGTCGGTGCGAGGAGGAGCACACAGACATTGTACGTGGTGCAGCCGTGGGCTGAGAATCAGCCTGGCGAGGTCCTGCAGGCTTGGAGTCCTCGCGTACGCTACAATCCCTTCCGGACAGGCGACACGATGTGGAACCTCCCGAACTCGCTGACCTTCTTGCGGATCCTCATGGTTCCGTTCCTGGTCGTGGTGCTGTTGACGCGCTTTTCCGGGAGCGAGTTCTGGGGGCTCGGGATCTTCCTGCTGGCGGCCCTGACGGACATCGCGGACGGCGTGATCGCCCGCCGCACCAAGGCGGTGACCGTGACCGGGACGCTGCTCGACCCGATCGCCGACAAGCTCCTGATGTCGGCTGCCTTCATCTCCCTGGTCGAGCTCGGGCTCGCCCCCGCCTGGATGGTGGTGGTGATCGTCGGCCGCGAGTTCGCGGTTTCGGGCCTTCGGCAGGTGGCTCACCAGCAGGGGGTTGTGATCGCCGCTAACTGGTGGGGCAAGCTCAAGACCCTTTCGCAGATCATCGCCGTGTCGCTGCTGATCGTCAGCTATCAGCTGGGGCACTGGGCCATGCTCGCCAAAATCGCGCTATGGGTCGCCCTCGCAATGACCGTGGCGTCGCTGATCAGCTACTTCGGTGGTTTCTGGCGCCGCGTGGTCGGGGCGGAGCGGTGAGCCTTCGCGGCGCGGCGAGCCTGCCACGCGCCCTGGTCCGGCTTGGCAACCGGTATCCACGGGTCGTGCTGGCCGGGACGGTGCTGGTGATCGTGGCGGGCGTGGTGCTGGGCACGCGGCTCAGGTTCGAGACCGACGTGCTCAACCTGATGCCGCGGCACGACCGGGTCGTGAGTCAGTTCAAGCGGATCCTGGAAGATTTCGGTTCTCTCGAAACCCTGCTGATTGCGGTGCCCGTGAGCAGCGAGGAGCAGCTGGAACACTCCCTGGCGCTCGTGGACGCCCTCGCCAGGGAGATGCGGCAGAGCCCCCACCTGTCCCAGGTGGAAGCCCAGCTCGAGGACCCGGTGAGGCTGGCGGACGCAGTGCTGCGCCACGCCGTCCTGTTCCTCGACCAGGAGGGGCTTTCGGCGCTGCAGGAGCGCCTCACCTCCGGGGGCCTGGCAGCCCGCGCGGCCGACATTCGCGCCGCCCTCGACACGCCCCACGGGATCGTGGCCAAGGAATTCTCCATCCGCGACCCGCTCGGGTTCCTTCCTCTGCTGCTCTCGCGCGTGAGCCGAACGCCCGCCGCGCTCAAGGTGGACTACTCGAGCGGCTACTACCTGTCGGCCGACCACAGCCTGGTGCTGATCCTGGCCAAACCCAAGGGTCCGGCGCAGAACATCGACTTCGACCAGGCGCTGATGGACGACCTGCGCGCGCGCATCGCCAGGGTGAGGGAGCAGTTCGCGGAGGACGAGGAGATCCCGCTGCAAGTGGTCCCCGAGGTCGAGATCGGTGGGGGGCACCGCATCGCCCTCGAGGACGCCACGCTGATCAAGAAGGACATCGTCTCGAACTCGATCACCTCGGTGATCGGTGTGCTCCTGCTGTTCTTCCTGGCGTACCGCCGCTTTGCCACCGCGCACTACGCCTTCCTCCCGCTCGGCACCGGCCTCGCCCTGACGTTTATCTTCGCGGCCTTGACCCTGGGCGAGCTGAACTCGGCCACCTCGGGGTTCTCGGCACTGCTGGTGGGACTGGGCATCGACTTCACGATCGTGACCTACGGGCGCTACCTGGAGGGGCGCCTGGCCGGGATGGCGCCCGCCCAGGCGCTGGACGAGATGGCCTCCCGCACCGGGCCCGCGGTGGTTCTGGGCGCGATCACTACCGTGGGGACCTTCTACGCCTTCCTCGCCACCCGATTCGTCGGCCTGCGAGAGTTCGGCCTGCTGACCGGCACCGGCATCGTGTTCATGATGCTCTCGGCGTTCCTGATCCTGCCCGCGCTCGTCACGCTGTTCGACCGCTCTCGTGCCCCAGCGCCGCCGACCGCCTGGCTGCGCCTCGAGCCCCTGCTGGAGGGGGCGAGGCGCCACTCGGCGAAGGTGCTGGCGGCGGCGGGCATCGTCACGGCGCTCTCGGTCGTGGCGCTGTTCTGGCTGCGCTTCGACGACGACGTGCGCAACCTGCGGTCTCCCTCCAACCAGGGCGTGGCGGTGCAGGAGAGAGTGGCGAAGGCGTTCGGGCTCTCGTTCAACGCGATGATGATCCGGGTGGAGGCCGCCGACGTGCCCGAGGCCATCGCGCGCGTGCAGGAGCTGGCGCCCGGCCTCGACAGCCTGGTGGGGGCCGGAGTGATCTCCTCGTACGAGTCCCTGGCGAACCTGGTGCCGCCCCGGGTCGCCCAGGAGCATGCGCTGGGCTGGCTCGCCGCCAACCGTGAGCTCACCGACCCGGTGCGGGTTACGCGCGAGATGGACGCGGCGCTTGAAGCCGTCGGTCTGGTCCCGCGCGCTTTCGCCCCGGGCCTGGCCACCCTCGACGAGGCGCTGCGCCCCGAGGGACCGGTGTCGCTCGAGGTGTGGCAGGGCACCCCAGTGCAGCAGTTCATCCAGCGCTCGCTGCACCGTACGGACGGCGCAGTGACCACGGTCGTCAACGTGTTCTCGCCGCCCGGAAAGTGGCGGCGCGAGGCTCCACTGGAGCTGGTCGAGTTGTTGCGGGGCCGCCAGGGGGTGAGCCTGACGGGGGTCAACCTGGTTGCCCAGCGGCTGCGCCACACGGTCTGGCAGGACGCCGCGCTCGCGGGCGCCCTCGGCCTGGTGCTCGTGCTCGGTCTACTGCTGTGGGCCTCTCGCAGCGTCAGGTCGGCGCTCATCTGCCTGCTGCCGGTGGCGACGGGCGTGCTCTGGGCGCTCGCCGTGATGGCGGTGGTCGGGTACCCCCTGAACCTGCTCAACGTCTTCGTTATCACGATGGTGATCGGGGTCGGCAGCGACTACGCGATCTACATCCTTTACCGCGTGCGCGAGGGTTGCAGCACGGAGCAGCTCGCCCAGACGGCGCGCGCCGTCGTGCTTTCGGCCCTCACGACGATCGTGGGGTTCGGGACGCTGGTCATGACCCACTACCCCGGTCTCCAGAGCATGGGATGGATGGCGTCGCTGGGTGTCTTCTTCGCTTGCTTCACCGCCGTGGTGCTGGTGCCGCTCGTCGTGGGAAAGAACAAGGCGTCGTAGCCCCGGCGGGCCGAGACGCCTGGTCCGGGACGAAAGTGAGGGATGCCGGAACCCGAGCTGATAGCCGACAGCTGAAGGCAAGAAACACATGGATTCGGGTGTTGGGTTTAGCCCAGCGGGGTTCCTAGCGGTCTTCAGGCATAACCCCGGTACCTGCTGTTGGTTGTCGGCTGTAAGCTGTTGGCTGTCAGCTTGCATGAGGGGGTGGGCGATGGCGCGAGAGCTTGCTGCGCACGAGCTGCGGTGGCGGTGCCCCGAGGAGTGGCTGCCGGCCGATTCGACGGCCAAGATCGCGCCCTCGCAGGGGATCATCGGGCAGGCGCGCGCCGTGCGCGCCCTCGAGTTCGGGCTGTCCGTGCAGTCGCTGGGGTTCAACGTGTTCGTGACCGGCCTCACGGGCACCGGCAGAATGACCGCCATCGAGCTCCACCTGCGCCCGCTGGCCGGGGAGGGTGAGCCGCCGGACGATCTGCTGTTCGTCTTCAACTTCGCCCGTCCGGAGCAGCCCCGGCTCCTGCGCCTGGCCGCCGGGCGTGGCGTCGTCCTTCGCGACCGCCTCGACCGCTTGTTGCGCGACATCTCCAAGGCCCTGCCGGGCATGTTCGAGGGGGAAGAGTTTCAGCAGCGCCTGGAGCTCGCCCTCGAGGATCTCAAGACCAAGCAGCAGGAGCTGATCAAAGGCCTCGAGCGCAAAGTCCGGGCGGCCGGGTTCACGCTGGTGCAGGTCCAGGTCGGCTCGGTCACTCGGCCGGAGATCCTGCCGCTGGTCGAGGAGCGGCCGGTGACCCTCGAGAAGCTTCAGAGCCTCGCGGAAGAGGGCAAGTTCGACCGCGAGAAGGCCACCGTCATAGAGCAGGCGCACGGCAAGCTCTCGGAGGAACTGCAGCGAGTCTTCCACGAGGTCATGACGATGCGCGAGGAGATGGTCTCGCGCGCCGAGGAGCTGCGCCGCGCCACCGTGGACCCGCTGCTGAAGCAGGCTTTCTCCTACGTTGCGCGGGCGGTCAAGGACCCCCGCGTCTCGGAGTACCTCGACGAGGTGCTACGGGACATGCTGGAGCACCTGGAGCTCTTCGGCGCTCATGACGGCGGCGAGGAGGGCGACCCCCTGCTTCGCTACCGGGTCAACGTCGTGGTGGACAACGGCAACACCAAGGGCCGGCCGATCATCATCGAAACCGAGCCCTCCTACAACAACCTCTTTGGCACGATCGAGGCGAGGTTGGGTCAGAACCTGCAGTCCACCTCCGACCACATGCGCATCCGAGCCGGGTCGCTGTTACGGGCCAACGGCGGATTCCTCGTCGTGAACGCGTTCGACGCGGTCTCGGAGGCCGGTGTGTGGCCGGCACTCAAGCGTGCGCTGCGCTACAGGCGGGTCGTGATCCGCCCCCGCGACATCCTGTTCGCGATCTCCGGGCAGGCGCTTCAGCCGGAGCCCGTCGAGATGGACGTGAAGATCGTGATGATCGGCGACCGCGCCCTCTACGATGTCCTTCACGATGCCGATGAGGAGTTCCGCAAGATCTTCAAGGTGCTTGCCGACTTCGACAGCGAGATGCCGAGCGGGCGCGAGCAGGTGCAGGAGTTCCTCTCTCTCATGGCCAAGATCGTGCGGGACGAGAAGCTGCCGCACGTCGACCGCGGCGGAATGGCGGCCCTGCTGGAGGAGGCCGTGCGCCTCGCGCGCAATCGCCGGCGGATCTCGGCGCGCTTCTCCGACGTCGCCGACATCCTGCGCGAGGCGGCGTTCCTCGCGGGGGGCAAGCGCAAGAAGACGGTCGGCGTCGAGCACATCCATGCGGCGGTGCGGGCTCGGCGCGATCGCCACTCCCTTCCCGAGGAGAAGCTCACCAAGTACATGCTCGACGACGTTCTGGTGGTGGCGACAGACGGAACGGCAGTGGGCCAGGTCAACGGGCTGACCGTGTACGACCTCGGCTACCACGCCTTCGGGCTCCCCGGCAGGGTGACCGCGCGGGTCGGGCTCGGGCGCGAGGGCGTGATCAACATCGAGCGCGAGGCGAATATGTCCGGCAGCGTTCACGACAAGGGCGTGCTGATCCTGTCCGGGTTCCTGCGCGGCAACTTCGCGGCCGAGATGCCGCTCTCGATGACCGCCTCGATCGCCTTCGAGCAGTCGTACGGGGGCGTGGAGGGCGACAGCGCCTCCTCCACCGAGGTGTACGCGATTCTCTCAGCGCTCTCCGGGATCCCGATCCGGCAGGACCTGGCGGTGACCGGCTCGGTGGACCAGAACGGGCGCATCCAGGCGATCGGCGGCGTCAACGAGAAGATCGAGGGTTTCTCCTCCCTGTGCGCCCAGCGTGGCCTCTCGGGGACCCAGGGCGTGCTGATGCCCGAGTCCAACGTCGACGACCTGCAGCTCGACCCCGAGGTGGTGGCGGCCGTCGAGTGGGGCGGGTTCCACATCTACCCGATCTCCCGCATCGAGGAGGGGATCGAGCTGCTGATGGGCGTGCCCGCCGGGGCCCGTGGACCCGAAGGAGCCTACCCGCCAGAGAGCGTCTTCGGCCGCTGCGCCGCGCGCCTCGCCGGGATGGCCGAGCAGCTCCGCCACTTCCGCGGGGTTTGATTTGCCCCTCGGGCTGGGCGGCTGCTGGAGGGCGGACGGCGCTGCCGAAGAATGCGAGGTGCTTCAAATGGATGGATCACGGTCGCTCGAGTCGCAAGGTTCCGGTGAGTCGCCGCCCAGCCAGTTACGAGAGATTCTTGACGACGCGATTCGATACTGGGAGCCACGCCGTCTCGCATACAATCTGGTCCTCGCCCTGGTGGTCATCGCCTGGGTCGCATCGACGTGGCCCCATTTCCGTGTGGCACTCACGCCTGAGTCGCTTCTGGCACTTGTCATCCTCGCAACACTGGCCAATGTCTGCTACTGCGCCGCCTACCTCGTGGACATTCCGATGCAGTACTCGTCCTTCTGCGTGGTGTGGCGCCGCCGGCGGTGGGGTCTCTGGCTTACGGGCATGTTGTTCGCAGTTGCGCTCGCAAACTACTGGATCGTGGACGAGATCTATCCGAACGTTGGCTAACGACATGATGACGCCTGCCGGCGGCTTTCAGCATGCGCGACGAGGAGTGGGACGCGCTGGCCGCGGCGGAGCTGAAGTGGGTGAACCTGATCTCGGTCAACGACACCTGGTCCGCCTTTTGCCTGCGCCCCTACACGCCCGGCAAAGCGAAGCAGAAGGCACGCCGGTAGTTTGCGGATTCGTTCCGTAGGCGAATCCGGTATGAGTCCGACGGCTAGTCGGCGAGGAACGCGTCCTTGGAGGCTCCGCAGGACGGGCAGACCCAGTCGTCGGGGAGGTCCTCGAAGCGGGTTCCCGGCGCGATCCCGTTTGCGGGGTCGCCCACGGCCGGGTCGTAGGTGTAGCCGCACACCCCGCAGATCCACGGGGACGCGGCGCCCGGAGGCGGCGCCTTGACCTCCTTGGGTGCCTCGGGCTGGTAGGTTGGCGCGTTCTTCGGGGCCCGGCCCTTGCGGGCGTGATAGCCCGCGTAGGTCAGGGGCGCGCCTTCCTTCAGAACCTCCGCTCCCACCACCTCGCCGACGAACACCGTGTGCGAACCGGCGTCGAGTTGCTGGAGAACCTTGGCCTCGGTTACGGAGAGGGCATGGTCGGTGACCAGGGGGCAGTGCTGTCCCTCGCGGAAGGCGACCTGCGCGAGCTTGTCCACGTCGCGCCCCGACTTGAAACCGAACAGGCCGATGAACTCCATCGGCACGCTGTCAGCAAGCACCGAGAAGGCGAACCAGCCACCCTCGCGGATCAGGCCGTGCGTGAAGTTCTCCTTGTTGATCGCGATGGCCACGCGCGGGGGTTGTGCGGTCACCTGGAATACGGTGTTGGCGATCTGCCCGTTCGCCCTGCTGCCGGAGCGTGCCGTCACCACGTACATGCCGTAGGAGATCGTCCACAGCGCCTTACCGCTCACCTCCATGGGTCACCCCCTCGGATCCGAAGCGCCGGTTTGCAGGAACGAACGCGCCGACTACCTGAGATTGTGCTCCTGGTGCCGGCCCGGAATCCAGCGGAGGGGTAATCAATCGCCCCGCGGACGGTCTTGCCCTTGTCACTTCGTGACGGCTTTGTTTTGCCAAGCGGGTGCGCGGCCTCTCGTCGCTTGCTCGCCCCCGCTCGCTGCGCTCCGAGACTCCTTCGACCGCGACCCAGCAGCGCGTCCCGCGCCGGGGCCCCTCGGTGTCTGCCGGTCTGCGGGATCACCGACACCCCGTCCCGGTCCGCGCGCTGGGTCCCCGCGGTTTCGGGAGACATGGCCGCTGGCACCCGCCGGGCGATTCGAAACCCCCACCCTTCGGCTAGAGACATTGAAGCCGGGGCCGAGCTGTTCGGTGGCGGGACCTCTTGAGCGTTTCA
>Ga0315275_10001235_pt1 | contig 22328 bp, 21 predicted proteins | sample YL17G03_0_MG_FD_205557 | JGI IMG/M metagenome (GOLD analysis project Ga0315275, IMG submission 205557) | Sediment microbial communities from Yellowstone Lake, YNP, Wyoming, USA - YL17G03_0 | ecosystem: Environmental > Aquatic > Freshwater > Lake > Sediment | place: USA: Wyoming | collected...
CAAAATCCTTATCGCTCAATGCACCTGAAGTGCAATTGCACCATTCTTCCCCTTCAGATGCTTTTTCGGGCATAGTCCGGTTGGACACCATATCGGAAACGGCTATCCGCCCTCCCGGTTTGAGGGCACGAAACATTTCGCGGAACACTCCCGGTTTATCGGGGGATAAATTGATCACGCAGTTTGATATGATCACATCGATGCTGTGGTCATCCACTGGCAACTTTTCCAGGTAACCCTGGCGAAATTCGATGTTCTTAAAACTCACCCGTGCTGCGTTGGCCCTGGCGCGTTCCAGCATATCGGGTGTCATGTCCACCCCGATGACATGCCCGCTTTCACCAACCAGTCTGGCTGCCAGGAAACAATCCAGCCCGGCGCCGGATCCAAGGTCCAACACGGTCTCACCGGGTTTCAATTTCGCCAGGCTGATCGGATCTCCGCTCCCTGCTGAGAAATTCGCGATATCCGACGGCAATCCGGATAGCAAATCCACTGGATAAAGATCATTATGGATTTGTTTTTGGTTTGCGGAGGGACCGCAACAATTACCAGATTCACGCGCTACCTGGCTGTAATATTCCTGCACGGCTTTATGTGTGGAGGTTGGGGCTTGGTTTGCCATTCTTCTCTCCTTATTACTAATGCTACTTGTTAATATATCTGGTGAAATTGACGGTGTGGCAATCGATATTTTACTTACACTTATTTAGAATTTATAATGACCTTGACAGCCTTGACCACCCTGGCGGTCTCGGTTTCCGGTGCAAAGTTGAGCACCAATTTTCCGCAACAGTTGGCAAGGTTTTCCTGGTTGAGCGAGTAAAAAGTCTGTTTGCCGTTCTCCCGCACCTGCACGAGCCCGGCTTCACGCAGTATGGCCAGGTGGTGCGAGACGGTTGGCTGGGTGACACTCAGTTTCTCGACGATCTCGTTGACCGAGAGCCACTTGCAGCAAACCAGACCCATGATCTTCTGGCGGGTATCATCAGCCAGGGCCTTGGCAAATTCAACCGGTTGTGATTTGTTCATATTGATAATCCTCTATATGATATTATATAGACAATCATCTATTTGTCAAGGTTTCACAGGATGGTTATTCCTCCGGGACATCCCCTTCAATAGGATTATCTGAAATTGTGGAAGTGTTGGAATTAAGATCGATAACCAGCGGATGCCAGTGAATTGATCAAGCAGTAGAAATGATTTATAAATTATTTCTACTAATCGTTCTTTCATGCCTTGCAGGAAGTTCGATCTATTTTTGAGCCACGATCCCCACCGAAAATAAAAAAGCGGCCTCAACCGGCCGCTCTGGCAATTGTCTCCGGAAGGACGCCCGGTTCTCCCGATCTCTCCTGCCACCAACGCACAGCGTCCAAAATAGCCTGCTGCGCCGGGCGCGGGTGGAAACCGAGTTCACGCATGGCTTTTTCATGACTGATCTGCGAGTTACTCCGAACTGCTGCCAGCGAATAAGGAGTCACGATTGGGTCGTCCACCATCAAGGGTATGATTCCTGCCGCCAGGTCAGCCAGCCAGTCTGGTAGGTAGAATCCCGCATGCCAACCGCCTGCCGCCTCCCAGATGAATTCCGCCACTTCCCTGACGGTCAGTCTGTCGCCACCGAGGATGTAATTTTCACCGCGCTGGCCTTTTTCAGCAACCAGTACCAGCCCATGCGCCACATCGCGAACATCCACGAAGTCATAGGCTCCGTCGACATAAAACTTGATACCTGGATTGAGGTTATAAAGGATGCCTCTTCCGACTTCCGATACCTGAAAGTCGAATGGACCGGCGACAGCTGTCGGACAGGCGATGACCGCATCCAGTCCGTCTGCAGCGGCGTTCAGCACCTCAAGACTGGCAGCGGCTTTCGACCGGTCGTACGCGCCTCTGGCATGTGCCGGGTCAAATGGCAGGTGCTCATCCACCACCCCACTCTCTGGAACACGCAAGGCATAAATGGAACTGACATAAACAAGCCTCTGCACGCCTGCCTGATTAACCGCCGCAAGCACATTGCGCGTTCCTTCGAGGTTGACTGTCTCCGTATCCGCGTCTGCTCCGGCTGCGAGGCTGATCTTCGCAGCCAGGTGATAGACCAGGTTCACCCCCTCCATGGCACGCTGCAAGGAGCCGGCATCCAGAAGGTCTCCAGGTACACGCTCAACATCCAGGTCCTGCAGGGCGACAGGATTCCCGTCGGGGCGGAGGAGCGCCCGGACGCGTTGCCCGCGTTCGAGCAGCTGGCGGACGAGAACGTTTCCAATGTGACCGGTGGCGCCAGTGACGAGAATCATTGCAGACTCCTAGAGTGTTTGCTGATATAACCCCCCAGTTCAGATCTGGTAACGGTTCAAGCAAGTCCGGAAGATCAAATTATGGCGTCAAATTTTTCCTAGTCCACCGTCAGAGTCTTCGACAGGTTGCGCGGAAAATCAGGATCGAAACCGCGCATCACACTCATCTGGTAGGAGAGCAGTTGCAGCGGTAACACCGCCAACAGGGAAGCGATCTCCGGAGTGGACCTGGGAAGCACGATCAGGTCACTGGCGTTCGCGCGCAAGCGGTCATCCTCTTCCCCAATGGCAATGGCGCGTGCCCCTCGACAGGTCACTTCGTTGATGCCGCTTACGATAAGTGATACATCCTGGGGTCCGACAGCGAACAGAACCGGGAATCCATCTGTCACCGCCGATAATGGTCCATGCTTGAACTCTGTGGAAAGCATCCCCTCACAGTGCGCATACGTTATTTCTTTAAGTTTCAACGCACCTTCAAGTGCCATGGGATACGTGGCACCATAACCCAGGCAGTACAGGTCATTCCAGGCATTGACGATCGGCGCGATCGCTGCCACCTGCGGGGCGGCCATTTCCAGTGTCTGCTCCATCAATTCAGGGACGACCGCCAGTTCAGCAGTATCGCGACCCGCCAGGCGGTAAGCCAGGTAAAGGAAGGCGATCACCTGGTTGGTGAATGTCTTGGTAGCCGGCACGGAGATCTCATACCCGCAGCACAGTGGCAGGGTGCAGCGGGTGGCCTTGGTGAGGGTGGAGCCGATCACATTGGCAAGCCCGAAAGCGGTCATTCCTTTTGATTCACCCATCTGCAAGGCGTTCAACACGTCCTTGGTCTCACCGCTCTGGCTGACAAACAGGCCCACATCCTCATGGTTGACCGCTGGAGAATACTGCGGGATGAACTGCGGTGCCAGCACCGGGATGGCAGGGCGCCCGGCTATCTGGGCGAGGAATACCGCCCCCGCCAGGCAGGCGTGGTAACTCGTCCCGCAGCCCACGAAATACAACTGCCGTGCGGTCCGCATTTTATCGAGCATCGTCTGGAGACCGGGATCATCCTCGCTGGAGGCTGCCCCCGACATGCCGTCCAGCAGGTGCAGGAGTTCGCGCGCCACCTGAGGCTGCTCGTGGATCTCTTTCAACATGAAGTGCGCGTACCCGCCTTTCTGAACCGCATCCATCGTCTCGGTGACCGTTTCCGTGGATCGGATGATCAGGCTGCCATCCTTGACCGAACGTAATTCGACACGGTCAGGATACAGGGTGATGATCTCACCGTCCTGGATCCTCATGATTTCGCGTGTCAGCGGCAGGATCGAAGGCAGGTCCGAAGAGAGGCAGGTAAATCCATCACCAATGCCTACCACGAGACCGGAACCTTTCTTGATGGCATATAATTTATCGTCCGCCACCCGGCCGATGACGAAGGCATAATCCCCCTGCAGGTCGCCATAAGCCAGGCGGATCGCATCGATGAAATCATAGCCTTTCTTTATGTATCGCTCCACCGCATGGACGCACGATTCACCATCATTCTGTGATCGGACAGTGAGGCCTTCTGCCATGAATTGCTGCCGCAGTTCGAAATTGTTTACCACGTTGCCATTATGCGCCCCCACCAGGTCGCCATCAGAATCCAGGTGAGGCTGGGAATTCACCTGGGATGGCTCGCCAAAGGTCGCCCAGCGCAGTTGGGCGATCCCGCGCTGACCAGTCATCTCCTCAAAGTGGTATCTGGCAGCCACATCCTCCACCCGGCCCACATCCTTGCGCAGGTCGATCTTGTTTCCGGAGAGGGTCGCCGCGCCAACCGAGTCATAGCCGCGGTAGGTCAGGCGTTTTGCTGCCTCGATGAGGATGGGTCCGAGGGTCTGGTCGTTGGTGGTCACGATTCCGAAGATGCCGCACATGGAATGGTAGGTCTCCTATGGGGGAAAGTTGGTAGGAGCAAGTTTATCATACCCGTTGGGCTGATGTCATATTTTCTTTCTTTGTGCTACAATTATTTTGCTTGAAATTGTAAATGTATCTCTCTCTCAGATTTAAAGGAGGTAAAAAATGACTGGTTTTGTAGGTAATATCGAAGATCTAACCCTGAAGAACAATTTTTTTCGCAAGGTGTTGTTTACAGGTAAGTATGCCCAGCTGGTTGTGATGTGCCTGCAGCCCGGTGAAGAAATCGGCAATGAGATCCATGATACCGTTGACCAGTTCTTCCGCATCGAGCAAGGCGAGGCGAAATTCGTCTTCAATGAAACTGAGGTGCACAGCGCTCACAGCAGTGACGCGGTGATCGTCCCGGCAGGTACTTACCACAATGTGATCAACGCTTCAAAAGTCGGGCAATTGAAGTTGTATACTGTTTATTCCCCTCCAAACCATCCGGATGGAACGGTGCACGAAACCAAGAAGGATGCGGAGGAAGCGGAAAAGCACGGACATCATTAATCCCGGCCTCGATATGATCTATGACCGCAAGCCCTGTTGCAGGGCTTGCGGTCATTCTTTTTTCCTTCCTGCTTTTCCTCTCCCACCCAGGATGACGATTAGAAAACATCAACGAGAAATTTCAACAGGGCTTTTTAAAGTAATTTCCCTCAACCCCGAGTCTTGCCGGGATTCAGTGCGACTTTATTATATTAAGTTGCCCGGTGATCTTTAACTTGCCTCTCCAGCCAATCCAGCCAGTCAGGGAGACCTGTCCCGGTCTGGCAGGAGAGTTCAAACTGGCGCACGCCAGGGTTGAGAACCTCTATCCCTTTCTTGAAGAAATCCATTCGAAAAGGAACGTAGGGCAGCAGGTCGATCTTATTGATGACCACTACATCCACGCCGCGATACATGCCGGGATATTTGTAGGGTTTATCATCCCCTTCGGGGATGGAAGCCACCAGCACGCTTTTATGCGTGCCAAGTTTGAAATCTGCAGGGCATACCAGGTTGCCGACGTTTTCGATGATCACCAAGTCCAGCGCCTCCAGGTCGAGTTGTGCTAATGCTGATTGCACCATGACCGCATCCAGGTGGCAATCCCCTCCCGTGTTGATCTGGACGGCAACCGCCCCGGCAGCCCTGGCGCGGCTGGCGTCAAAGGAGGTGGCAATATCGCCGTTGATCATGCCAATGCGGACTCGCCCCTCCAGTGCCTTGATCGTTCGCTCGATCAGGGATGTCTTGCCGGCTCCCGGTGAGGCCATCACATTAATGGCAAGGACATTAACCGAATCCAGCCTGGCTTGGTTCTCAAGTGCCAGGCGGTCATTAGCAGACAGGATCTTTTCAACAACCGGGATATGCTTTGACATTATCGGTCTTTCACCAGTAGTTGCAGATTGAATTCTCTAGAATGTTGAATCATTCTTCAATATCAATTGCTTCCAATTGGAACTCTTCGCCGGTAACAACCCGCACATGGCTTCCACCGCAATTGGGACAGGTGAATTCCTCACTGCCAGGTTCATACTCGGTTCCGCAATCCTCGCAGGCAAGGGATACGGGCACGCGGCGGAAGTGAAGAGTGGCACCTTTGGCAGTTGTACCTTCGCTGATCAGGTCCCAATAGAATTGAACTGAATCATCCAAGATGGACGACCATTGACCGAGTACCAGGTACAGGTCGGTAATCCTGCGGGCATTGTGGTCCTTGGCATGGCGGACGGCAATTTCGAGAATGCTCTCGGTTACCGCAAGTTCATGCATGGGATGGTTCCACAAACCTGCTACATGCCATGTGAACCCTGATGCAGAATGCTGCCTGGCGCGGCGTTGGGAAAAGATCAGCAAGGAGGAGACCAGTCATAGTTCAGTCAGCAGACAGGGGTTAACCTTCCTGATCATTCTGCCTTCCCGTAATCTTCCGGAAGCCAGCAGCACAAGACCAGATCGCGGGCTGCCTTGACCTCATCCATGCGTCCAAAGGGAGTCTTGTGAGGGGCTTCGCGCAGAAGGTCTGGCGCTACCTTCGCTTCCTCGGCAATCTTCAACATCGCTTCCACAAAAGCATCCAGGGTCACTTTATTTTCGGTCTCGGTGGGTTCGATCATCAGCGCTTCGTGAACGATGAGCGGAAAATAATTTGTAGGAGGGTGGAAGTTGTAATCCATCAGCCGCTTGGCAACATCCAGGGCACGAATGCCGGGGGCATCAACCCATTGTCCTTCAGCCACGAATTCATGCATGCAAATCCGGTTGAATGGAATTTTATAACTGCCTTGCAGGCGCGCCCGGATGTAATTGGCGTTCAGAACCGCGTACTCCGAGACCTGGCGCAGGCCATCCGGCCCGTGCATGGCAATGTAGGTGTACGCCCGCACCAGCATCCCAAAATGTCCGTGGAATGCCTTGACGCGCCCGATCGTTTTCTTCGGTGTGAAAAATCCATATAACGCCGGTTCGTCCTCGGTGCTTTCTTCAACGATCCCTACCAGCGGACCGGGTAAAAAGTCTGCCAGTTTTTCGGTCACACCCACCGGCCCGGAACCGGGCCCGCCACCACCGTGCGGAGTGGAAAAAGTCTTATGCAGGTTGTAGTGCATCACGTCGATACCAGCATCACCGGGGCGGATGATCCCGAGCAGGGCATTAAGGTTTGCGCCGTCCCCATATACCAGCCCGCCGCAGTCGTGGACGATCTTGATCGCCTGTTCGAGGTGCTCATCAAAGAGACCCAATGTGTTCGGATTGGTCAGCATCAGCCCGACGGTGGCATCGTCGCATGCGTTCTTCAACGCCTCCAGGTCGATGTTCCCGCGCGCGTCCGAAGGCACCTGCACCACCTCCAGGCTGCTCATGGCAGAGGAGGCGGGATTGGTACCATGGGCTGAATCAGGGATGAGCATCTTGATCCTCTTGTCATCCCCGCGGTCCTTGTGATAGGCTCGCATGATCAGTACACCGGTCAATTCGCCGTGTGCCCCCGCGGCAGGCTGGAGGGTCACCGCGGCGAAGCCGGAGATCTCCTGCAGCCATTCCTGCAAGGTATACATTAATGCCAGGTTCCCCTGGACAGTCTCGATCGGCTGGAGAGGATGCGTATGGGCAAATCCGGGCAGGCGGGCGGTATCCTCGTTGATCTTCGGATTGTACTTCATCGTGCAGGAACCCAGCGGGTAAAATCCCCCGTCCACGCTGTAGTTGAATTTCGAAAGGTTCAGGTAATGGCGAACGACATCCACCTCCGCTAGTTCAGGGAGAGGTAATTCCTTGCGCAACAGGGATTTTGGCAGGTTCGTCCTGGGCACATCCGGATCGGGAAAAGTGACCCCGGTGCGACCTGGCGAGGAGATTTCATAGATCGTCGGTTCAGGCATGGCTCACCTCCGCCATCACGTCAACCAGCGCGTCAATCTCTTCTTTTGTATTCATCTCGGTGACTGCGATCAGCATGTGGTCCTTTAACACCGGGTAATCCTGACCCAGGTCGTAGCCTCCCAGGATCCCATGGTCAAGCAGGTGCTCGTTAATCTCGGCAACCGGTTTTGGGCAACAAATGGCGAACTCATTAAAATATGGCGCTTCAAAGCAGGAGGAATAACCCGGGATCCTGCCGATCTTTTCTGCTGCATAATGGGCTTTGTGGTAGCAGAGGTCTGCCACCTGACGCAAGCCGCTTCGACCAAGGAGTGACAGGTAAACGGCGGCTGCCAGCGCCATCAATCCCTGGTTGGAACAGATATTGGAAATGGCCCGTTCGCGCTTGATGTGCTGTTCTCGGGCGGTCAGGGTCAGCACAAAAGCTCGCTGCCCGCGGCTGTCCACCGTTTCGCCCACCAGGCGACCAGCCATCTTGTGGATGAACTGCTTGCGGGTGGTAAAGTAACCCAGGTACGGGCCTCCATACGAAAGCGGAATACCAAGCGGCTGTCCCTCGCCAACAACTATATCTGCGCCCATTTCACCGGGAGTTTTAAAAAGAGCCAGCGCGATCGGATTGGCAGCCACGCATACAAGCGCTCCCCTGGCATGAGCCTGTTCGAATAATTTGCTGTAATCGAACAGACGTCCAAAGAAATCCGGGTACTGGACTATGACCAGGGCAGTATTTTCATCAACCAGGGTCTCCAGCATCTCCGGACCAGCATCCAGGTCTGCCTGTGGATCATCTCCGCAAAGGTCGAGGTTCATCCCCTGCACGTACGTGCGCATTGTCTCCCGGTATTGCGGGTGTACGGTTGGAGAAATGACCACCTTGGTACGCTTGCCTCGGAATTGTGCGTATGCCATGTTGGCGGCTTCAGCCACGGCCGTGGCGCCATCGTAATGAGAAGCATTGGATACTTCCATGCCCGTCAGCGCGCAGATCAGGCTCTGGTATTCGAAAATTGCCTGCAACGTGCCTTGCGAGATTTCAGGTTGATAAGGTGTATAAGCGGTATAAAACTCTCCACGCCGAAGGATGTGGTCGACAACCGAGGGGATGTAGTGATTGTACGCTCCGGCGCCAAGGAAGGAGACCAGATCCGAGCTGATGTTTTCGTTACCTGTGGAAAGGTCGCTCAATTCCGCGGCCGCTTCCATTTCCGTCAGCGCGGGCGGCAGGTCGAGTTTCGGAAAACGATGCCTGACAGGGATATCCTTGAAAAGGTCCGGCAGGCTTTTTACTCCGATTGCGGCAAGCATTGCCTCCCGCTCTGCGGGGGAATGCGGGATATAGGTCATAGAACCTCCTGACAGGAAAACAAGCAGTTAGTGCGCGCGTTCTTCGCAGTACTTGGTATATGCACCCGAATCCATGAGGCCCGGCCCTTCTCCGCCATCCACCTTCACCATCCAGCCCTTGCCATACGGATCGGTGTTCAGGATTTCAGGGTTGCCGCTCAATTCCTCATTTATTGCCACTACTTTACCATTGGCGGATGCATAGGTCTCCGCGGCTGCCTTGACCGATTCAACCGAGGCGATAGGCTTTCCCAGGATTGTCTGCTCGCCGACGCTGGACACGATCTCAACAAAGACGATATCCGATAACTGACCCTGGGCATAATCAGTCAGGCCCATGGCTCCGGTCGCCGGATCGAACCATTCATCAGTCTTGGTGTACTTGAGATTGGAGGGTATGTTCATCAATAGTCTCCTTAAAAAGATTGGGTAATACAAAGAGGGCGCACCATGATAGAAAGTGCGCCCTCTGTCATCATCCTGAAAGACATTCCTCAGCGCAAACCTGGTCCAAGCAAATGCGATGGCTGAAGGATGGCTCGTCAGCAGGCCGCGGCAGGAAATAATTAGCCGCAGGGTGGTTCCAGAGGAACAAGGTGCAGGGTCCTTTTACCTGAGAGTTTCGCCTGAACTGGTCAAGTCCAGGTTTGCCCCTTCGGTGCCGGCATCTCCCAGGTCAATTTCTGGAGAATGTCAGTCTCTTCCCTGCTGCCTGAAGGAAATAATGTACAGTGCATTGTAAGAGCAAGACGAACGAGAGTCAAGTTAAATAATGGGTTTGAAAAAGAAAACCGGCGCGTTCTTGCGCCGGTCAATGGAAGAAAAGAGTTATTATCAGCCAGTAAGTGTGCCGCGCACCCAGTCGCCAGCCAGCCAGTACTTGAAGTCCTGTCCCTGGCTGACCTGCACCGCACCGACAATGCTGTAGATGAGGCCGCCCACCGGAAGCAGGCTGAGCAGGCAGGCAAATGGCATGAATAACAGGCCGATAATGATCGCAGCCAGCGCACCACTGACCGCCCAGGATATCCCTGCCAGCGCTCCGGCACCAACCCACCAGATCAATTGAAATACCATCGACTGCAGGGCATGGTAAGCCACGAAGCGCGAGCGCTCCTTGTAGACCAGGTAGATGATCAGTGCGGCGATCGGACCCCCAAATCCGGTTACCAGGTTGAGCAGCGCACTCAGGTGAGCGAGCATACCCCAGGTGCGTTCATCGCCCGGAGCAAGGGGTTGTGGAGGCGTAAATGCTGGTTTCAGTTCAGATGGTGGATTTAAAGATTCCTTGGTCATTTGATCTCTTCCTTGTTGTTCGCATCGATTTTTTCAAGTGTAACACAGGACAATCTTACAGTTCCGAAACCCTTTAACAAGGTGTCGGTGGATTCAACCTGCGTGTTCCACTTGCTGATTGAATCCCTGACAACGGGATTATTTTTATATGCCTGTCAGCGTGCCGCGCACCCAGTCACCCACCAGCCAGTACTTGAAGTCCTGCCCCTGGCTGACCTGTACCGCAGCGATGGTACCGTAGATCAGGGCACCAACTGGCAATAACGCCAGGATCGGAGTGAATACAATCGCCACGGGGATCAGCACGATCCCGACCAGGAGGGCTGAAAGGATCCCTACGATGGCCCACATCAAGCCTATCAGGGCACCGCCTCCAAACCACCAGATCAATTGGAAAACCATCGCCTGCATGGCATGGTATGCCACAAAGCGCGAACGGTCCTTATAGACCATGTAGATGATCAAGGCTGCGATCGGCCCGCCAAATCCGGTTAAGAGGTTGATGTAAGTGCTCAGGTGGGCAACCATCCCCCAGGTGTGTTCATCCCCGGGAGTCAGTGCCTGGGTAGCAATATCCATTCCAACGGCAGCAGGCGTCATTTGCGGGTCTGGTTTGGGAACCGGCTGTACAACTTTAGGCGGTTTCACCTGTGGATCGACTTTCTTTCTGGCTGGCATCGTTCCCTCCTATCCAATAGCAAAGTATATATTATGGGAAATCTCTTGTAATATAACGAATATTTCCGGTTCAGGTTGCACTTAATCTCAATGAAAAAGCCCGCCTGGGCAGCGGGCTTTTGATGAAAGTTATCCGTATCTACGCCACCCAGTGCTGGTCGCGCAGGAACTTGGTAACCACGGGAACCTCGAAATTTTTCCCCTGGTAGGCGAGGACTGCCGGCCAGATCAAGAGCAGCCATACGATCGGTGCGATGCAACCGATCAATGCGCCGATGCCGAAGGTCACAGCAGCCAGGGCGGAGGAAAGGATCCCAAGAACAATCTCAACCGCCCACACTCCAACATTCAGGGCAAGCGCCTGGACCGCGTGAAACTTGATAAATGGGCGGTCTTTCTTTCCTTCAATAAAGAGCATGATAACAGCAACGATAAAGATCGGGTAGCCGAGCGCCGCCCAAAGCTTATCATCGCTGGTTACTTCATTGTTCATAATTTCTCCTTTGACGGTGATTGATCGATCTGTTTTCTTCTCCATGCTATCAAAAACAGATCAACTTAAAAGGTTCAGATCAGGCAACCCAGCCCTGCTTCTTGACGAAGTCGGTGAGCACAGGAACGGTCACCCACTTGCCCTGATAGGACTGGATGCCCAGGACAACCGAGTAGATGAATGCCAGAGGAACCAGGCACACACCTATGGCGATGATGGTGGATCCATAGGCAATAACATTGAGCGACAGCGCTAGAACTGCATTGTACTTAATGAATGGGCGGGATTTCTTGTCTTCCATGAATAGAACAATAACAGCCACTGGCCAGATAAGCCAGCTAAGCAACGACCAGAGTTTGTCGTCACTGGTAAGATCGGAACTTATCGGTTGTTGAGTCATTGGTTTCTCCTGATAGTATGAAATCGTTTGGAAGTATGCAATATTTTACATCTAATCTGGACAAAAAGCAACCGATTTAGACGGACGATTGATTAAGTGTTGAATGAGAGATGAATTCCCCCTATTTAAATAAAAGGCAGTAGAATAACAGGGTGACCGATCAAGTGCGCATTGTTTTCATGGGTTCTCCGGACTTCGCCGTCCCGGTACTGGAAGTGCTGGCTAGGAATTACCCTCTCGTCGGCGTGGTGACCCAGCCTGACCGGCCCGCGGGGCGCGGTGGAAGACCCAACCCTCCGGCTGTAAAAAAGAGCGCCATCCGACTCGACATCCCCTGCATCCAGCCAGAAAAGCTGCGTCACCCCGAAACCATGGACCAGCTTCGTGCCTGGAAACCGGATTTGATCATCGTGGCAGCCTTTGGACAGATCCTGCGCCAGGAAGTGCTAGACATGGCTCCTTTTGGATGTGTCAATGTTCACGGATCGCTGCTTCCCCGCTGGCGGGGAGCGGCTCCCATCCAGGCTTCGATCCTGGCTGGCGATAGCGAGACCGGCATCACCATTATGAAAATGGATGCCGGTGTGGATACGGGTCCGATCCTCAGCCAGCGAGCCATTGTCATCTCTCCTGACGACACTGGTGGATCGCTTTTTGAGAAATTATCCCTGCTCGGAGCAGACCTTCTTGTGGAAACCCTGCCTCGCTACCTCAGCGGAGAACTATTCCCCACGCCTCAGACTGAAGAGGGTGTTACTTATGCCCCCAGGCTTACCAGGCAGGATGGGCACCTGGATTTCACCAGGTCAGCACTTGAATTGGAACGCCGTGTGCGCGCCTATGCTCCCTGGCCAGGCACATGGTTGGAATGGAAAGGCGCCCCTTTGAAACTATTGCACGCCCATATAAGCGAAGTTGTCTCCCCCGGTCCCGGTCTCAGGCTGATCATCGATGGCAATCCTGCTCTGGGTACCGGCAATGGGATTCTCTTCCTGGATGAGGTCCAGCCAGCGGGGAAGAAGGTCATGGCAGGGAAGGCATTTCTACTCGGAGCCCGCGATTGGTAAGACAATTTCTTGCATCATAGAATCCTTAATCTGTCCGTATTTTCTCACCTGAAAGGTGAGCAATATCCCGGAGAGCCCAATGTCTAAATTCATTGCAGCCATCGACCAGGGTACCACCAGCACGCGCTCCATCCTGTTCGACCATTCCGGCAGTATTGTCGCGGTAGACCAGAGGGAACACGGGCAGAACTACCCGCAACCCGGCTGGGTCGAACACAACGCACTCGAAATCTGGCAGAATATCCAGAGCGTGGTGCGCGGCGTGCTGGAAAGTTCCACGGCAAAACTGACCGATATTGCTGCCATTGGCGTCACCAATCAGCGTGAAACCACGTTGATCTGGGATCGCAAAACCGGGCAACCCATCTCAAACGCCATCGTCTGGCAGGACACGCGCACGGATACCATCTGTAATGACCTGGCAAAGGATGGCGGGGTGGACCGTTTCCGGGCAAAGACCGGGCTGCCTCTAGCCACTTATTTCTCAGGCCCCAAGATCAAATGGATATTGGATAACCTCCCGCAGGCTCGCCGCCAGGCAGAAAAAGGGAATCTCCTTTTCGGAAATATGGACACCTGGGTGGTGTGGAACCTGACCGGCGCGCATGTCACCGATGTGACCAATGCTTCCCGCACACAGTTGATGAACCTGAACACACTCGACTGGGACGACGAAATCCTCCGCGAGCTTGGCATCCCGCGCCAGATTCTTCCCGAGATCCGATCCTCCTCCGAGGTGTATGGCAAGGCGAACTCCCTCCTGCCGGGTGTCCCGCTGGCAGGTGACCTGGGTGACCAGCAGGCTGCCCTGGTGGGACAAACCTGTTATCTACCCGGCGAAGCCAAGAATACTTATGGCACTGGTTGTTTCATGTTAATGAATACCGGTGAGAAACCTGTCGTTTCCACGAATGGGTTGCTGACCACGCTTGGGTATAAATTTGGCAGCCAGCCAGCAGTGTATGCCCTGGAAGGTTCCATCGCCATAACGGGAGCGCTCGTCCAGTGGTTGCGCGACAACCTGGGTATGATCGATAATTCTTCGGACGTAGAGAAATTGGCGCGTTCGGTGGACGATAACGGGGGAATTTATTTCGTCCCGGCTTTCTCCGGTCTATTCGCCCCCTACTGGCGGTCGGATGCGCGCGGCGCCATTCTCGGGCTTACCCGCTATATCAACAAAGGGCACATCGCCAGGGCTGTTCTGGAAGCAACTGCTTTCCAAACCCGGGAGGTTCTGGATGCGATGGAAAAAGATTCCGGGGTTCGGTTGACAGCCTTGAAAGTGGATGGCGGGATGGTCTTCAACGATCTGCTGATGCAGTTCCAGGCAGATATCCTCAATGTGCCGGTCATCCGGCCCCGGATCGCTGAAACGACCGCCCTCGGAGCGGCGTATGCAGCCGGGCTGGCGGTTGGTTTCTGGAAGGATCTGGATGAATTGCGATCCAATTGGGGCAAGGATAAGGAATGGAAACCGGCCATGCTGGATGGGGATAGAAACAGACTCTTTTCCGGCTGGAAGAAAGCGGTTACCCGCACCTTTGACTGGGTGGGGTAGGAAAATAATATAAATATACGATCGTTCGTAACCTGAAAGATCGTACACAACAGATGTGATAATTCGAGGTACGCTGAAAAATATGAACAGACAGGAAACTCTCTCTTCCCTTCAGTCACGCCCCCCGGTCGTGCTCATCATCGGCGGCGGGATCAATGGTATCGGCACATTTCGCGATCTGACCTTGCAGGGAGTGGACACCCTGCTGGTGGAACGCGGTGATTTTTGCTCAGGAGCTTCAGCTGCTTCTTCACGCATGGCGCATGGCGGTATCCGCTACCTCGAAAATGGCGAATTCGATCTCGTTCGGGAAGCCGTGCATGAGCGCAACCGGCTGATCCAGAATGCGCCTGCTTTTGTGAAGCCTCTTGCCACCACCATCCCTATATTTAAGACCTTTTCCGGCCTATTGAACGCGCCGCTAAAATTTCTTGGCTGGTTGGACAAACCCTCCGAGCGCGGCGGTCTGGTTATAAAGATTGGGTTGATGCTTTATGATGCTTTTACCGGTAAATCGCGGCGTGTGCCCCGGCATGAGTTCGACGGGCATGGTAAAGCATTGAAGAATTTTCCGAAACTGAATCCCGCTATACGCTATGCTGCCACCTATTTTGACGGGATCATCCTTTCACCGGAACGACTTGCCCTTGACCTGATCCTTGCGGCGGAAAGAGAAGGAGATCATGCCCGCGCAATCAATTATGTTTCAGTAATTGGGTTGAAGGATGGCAAGGTCGCCATCAAGGACGAAGTGACCGGGCGGAGTTATGAAATTGCCCCCCGCCTGATTGTCAATGCGGCAGGTCCATGGATCGACAGAACAAATCAGAGTCTGGGATTGGAAACCCATTACATTGGTCCCACCAAGGGTTCGCACCTGGTGCTCGAAAATCCCGGCCTGCGCGCTGCCCTCTGCGACCACGAATTCTTTTTCGAGAACAAGGATGGACGGCTTGTGCTCATTTTCCCCTTGTTCGACAAGGTCATGATCGGCACTTCCGATCTGCCGATCGAGGATCCCGACTCCGCCCGCTGCACCGAGGCAGAAGTGGATTACTTCATAGAGATGACAGGGCGCGTTTTCCCGGGCATCCAGGTCAGCCGCGAGCAGATCATCTTCCGATTCTCGGGTGTACGCCCGCTTGCCTATGCCTCGGCGAGAACCACCGGTCAGATCACCCGCAATCACCACATCCGGGAAGATTCGTTGGGAGGTATCCCGATCTACTCACTGGTGGGTGGCAAATGGACCTCCTTCCGGGCTTTTTCGGAGCAGGTTACCGATCGCGTTCTTGCTTTCTTAAAACAGAACCGCAGGAACAACACCCGGTCCCTCCCGATCGGTGAAAATCATGATCCGCGGTTAAAAACCGATCCTCATTACTCGCCCTCGGAGATCACCGGGATGGTGAAGCAGGAAAAGATAGTTCATCTCGACGATCTGCTCCTTCGCCGCACCCTGCTTGCTTACCTGGGATTGCTCACCCGACCTCTGGTGGAAGAACTCGCCGGCTTACTCGGAAATACACTTGGATGGAGTTCTGCTCAACGGACTTTGGAAGTAGAACGGTCAATACAGATCCTGGCGGAATACCACGGGGTTCAGTTGTAATCCCCCCCGTGGCGTTGGATCCCAGCCTTGTTTTCTTTTGATGGTAAAATTCCATCCCTATGTCTGGAATAAATCATTTCGACATTATCTTCCTGCGGCATGGCGAGTCGGTCGGCAACCTGGAAAACCGTTTCCAGGGACATGCTGATTTTCCACTCACAGAAACCGGTCGGGCACAGGCAAACGCCCTGGCGTTGCGCTGGCAGGAGGAAGGCTGTATTTTAGACCTGATCATTTCGAGCCCGCTTGCCCGTGCCCGGGAAACAGCCGAGATCATCCGCACCCGGCTGGATGTGCTGTTGGAATTCGAACCGGATTGGATGGAGATCAATAACGGCTTGCTGGCAGGGATGAACGACGAAGAAGCCGATCGAACAGTCCCGCGTCCGCAATTCATGACCCCTTTTACCCACTATGGCAAGACCGGCGAGAGCCGCTGGGAATTGTATTTGCGCGCCGGGCGAGCCGTCCAGCACCTGCTCGACCGCCCACTAGGACGCTACCTCGTGGTTGCCCATGGTGGAATTCTAAACATGACCATGTACGCCATCCTGGGAATTCCGCTCCAGGCAGATTTCAGTGGACCGCGTTTCATGTTCGACAACACCACTTTTGCCTCGTTCACTTATGAACCGGAACATCATAACTGGCATTTGCTGAATTTCGACAACCGCCCGCATTGGAAGGAAGAATGACTTGGAAAAATTGAAAATTCTGACGCTCGGCGCGGGTGCGATCGGTACCTATATCGGTGGCTCGCTGGCCCTCGCAGGCAACCGGGTGGTTTTCGTCGAACAGGCTCAGGCTGCAGAGGAACTTGCCGGGCGCGGTTTACGGCTCGATTTGACCATCAGCCGGGGAGAGGTCGTAACCATCCGGGATTCCTCGCTGTCTTTCACCTCGTCCATTGAGCAGGCTCTCGATCAGGGTCCTTTCGATGTGGCCATCTATGCGTTGAAATCCTACGATACAGCCGCCGCCCTGGATGCGATCAGGCCTTTTGCGACCCAGCTCCCGCCATTCCTCTGCCTGTCGAACGGTGTGGATAATGAAGGCTCGTTGGCCTCGGTTTTGGGTGTGCAGAAGGTGATCGCGGGAACCGTCACCTCCTCGGTGGGGCGCAGGGCCGTGGGTGATATTGTTCTTGAACGCGAGCGGGGTGTGGGCCTTGCCGATGGGCATCCCCTCTCCCTGTTGTTAGCCGAAGCACTCAGAGCGGCAGGCTTAAAGACCGGGCTCTTCCAGCACCCGGATGATATGAAATGGTCCAAGATGCTTACCAACCTCCCTGCCAATGCCACATCCGCCATCCTGGACATGACCGCTGCGGACGTGTTCGCCCACGCAGGTTTGTTCCGCCTGGAAATGCGCATCCTGCGCGAAACCCTTGCGGTCATGCGGGCTTATCATCTGCACACAGTGAACCTGCCGGGAGTTCCCGTGCAGGCGCTGGGACTGGGAACAAGGCTACCGGAGTTCCTTGCGCGCCCGTTAATGCTGAAAGCCGTGGGCGGGGGGCGAGGCGACAAGATGCCGTCTTTCCACATAGACCTGCACTCAGGTCGAGGAAGGTCGGAGGTGGAATGGCTGAACGGTGCCGTTGCCCGTTATGGAATGCGCGCCGGTGTCGCCACCCCGGTCAACCAGTTGCTCTACGTGACTCTCCTGGCGCTCACAAGCGGAAAAATCCCCCTTGCCGAGTTTGATCACCAGCCAGTGAAATTATTGTCGTTATTAAGCACTCAAGGTCAGAAAGAGACTACAAGGGATCTGAAATAAGATCTCAGGATGGAAATATGAGCAGCAAGAAGAACATCCAATCAGTTTCACCACGCGATTCCGTGGAAGTCCACTTGCCGGATGGGCGCGTCCTTTCAGGACCGCGCGGCACCACCGCCGGGGATTTCCTGCAAGCAGATTCCCAATCCCGTCGCATTCCCCTGGTGGCTGCCATCATCAATGGTGACCTGCGCGAGTTGACCTATCCGATAAAAATGGATGCCAGCCTGGCCCCGGTGAACATGTCAGATGCTGATGGGGCACGTGTCTACCGCCGGTCGTTGACTTTCTTGTTGGAAGCAGCCTTCGTAACCCTCTTCCCGGAGGCGGTGCTCATTATTGACCATTCCATTTCCTCGGGGGGCTATTATTGCCATGTCAACGGGCTGCCGGTTCCCGGCATGGATGAACTCCTGCTGCTTGAAAATGAAATGAGACGGCTCGTTGATGCCGACCTGCCCTTCTTGAAGCGCGAGATCCCGGTGGCGGAAGCCATTGCCTATTTTGAAAAAGAGAATTATCCCGACAAAGTCAGCCTGCTTCGGCACAGGCGTAAACCCTATGTCACCCTGTATAACCTTGGCGAGCACATGGACTACCACCACGGCTACATGGTTCCTTCCACCGGCTATTTAAAATGGTTTGGCTTGAATCCGACCAACAGCGGTTTCACCCTGAGGTTCCCGCGCCGGCGGGCACCCACCACCATCGCTCCCATCGAAGATTACCCGAAACTGATGGCCACCTTCCACCAGTACGGTCAGTGGCTCGAACGCCTGGGCATTGACAATGTAGGCGCATTGAACGATGCCATCGAGGGCGGACGCAGCCGTGAGATCATCCTGGTGTCAGAAGCCCTCCATGAACAACACATTACCGACATTGCCCGACAGATCGCCCACCGCCGCAGGGAAGCACGCATCGTGCTCATCTCCGGACCTTCGTCTTCAGGCAAGACCACTTTTTCCCGGAGGCTGGCTGTGCAGCTCCTGGCGCTGGGACTCTCACCTTTTGCCCTGGAACTGGATAGCTATTTCATCGACCGGGAAAAGACACCGTTGGATGACAAGGGTCAGTTTAACTTTGAGGCACTTGAAGCGCTTGACCTGCAACTGCTCGGCGATCACCTCACCCGCCTGATTTCAGGGGAGACCGTGACCCTGCCTCGTTACGACTTCAAGGCAGGCAGGCAGGTGACCGGTGACGCGGTGCAACTGACCCCGGATCAGATCATCATCCTGGAAGGCATCCATGGACTCGATCCTCGCCTGCTCCCAACCTCGTTATCCGCCCGGGCATTCCGCATCTATGGCGCAGCTCTCACCCAGCTGAACCTTGACCGCCACAACCGGGTCTCCACTGCAGACACGCGCCTCATCCGGCGCATCGTGCGGGATGCGCGCGAGCGCGGCTACACCGCCCAGGAGACCATCTCGCGCTGGGAATCGGTGCGGCGGGGCGAGGAGTTATACATCTTCCCGTACCAGGAAAATGCCGATGTCATGTTCAATTCCGCGCTGGTCTATGAGTTGTCGGCTATGCAATCTTTGGCAGAACCGCTCTTACGCCAGGTGCCGCGAGGCACACAGGAATTCATCGAAGCCAAACGCCTGCTGGCTTTCCTGGAGTGGTTCCTGCCTGTGGACATGGATCTGATCCCGGATAACTCGATCCTGCGTGAGTTCATCGGGGGCTCGATTTTGAAAGATTTCAAGATCTGGAAGGCGTGAACGTTATACTCCTGAAAAGACCGTGAAGGATTGGTCAAAATGCACGGAAAACCACATGGTGCGCATACTTTTTTCCCCGTTGTAATGCTGGTTGTTTTTACCATCCAGGCATATTTTGTTTGGACCACCAACGCTCACGAACAACTATATTATTTAAAAACCTTTGGATGGGTTAATTCCGTCCAAAGAAGCGAAATCATAGCTCTTGGATTCAACGAAGCAAAGTTTGTCCGTTTCCTGGATACTATCATCCCGAAACAAGCGCCTGTCATCATTCCTCCCCGCAATGGTACCTGGTTTGCTGAACAAAGCATCATGCAATTTTATTTGTTTCCCCGCCCGATTTGGCCTTGTAACGAAATGTGTAACGAATATGGAAAAGATCCAGGCTCATTCGTAATTGCCATGAATGGTTTTCCGCCAAATGATATCATCCACGGAAAAAGATTGATTGAATTTCCTGAATCTGGAGACAGATATATCGGGGTCTTTGTTCCAGAAAATCTGGTGGAATCCCTTATTCCTCTAGTTAATGAGTATCAAGACATAAAATCTATACCTTTGATTACTCCCTTCATCGACCTTGTGATTCTCCTGGCCTGTCTTCTTGCAGGATGGTATATTATTTCTCTCCTCCTTGGTCGTGCTTCTCTTCTGGATCTAGCCACACTGGGTTTGCCAATTGCTCTTGGCTTCATATCTTGGCTTATTTTTATCAGTTCAATTCTCGGATTCACCATAAACTTGCCTACAATCCTTATACTCTTTGGTTTTATACTTTTCGCCAGCGTACTGGGAATTAGACTATTTCATAAGGCTTTACCAAGGATATCACTTTCCAAAATACGGTCAATGTTTTCTAGTTTTTGGCAAGAAACACATTTTGGGACAATCCTATCCTTGATTTTTATTGCCTGGTTTTGTATGAGCATGGCCATCTCAATCGGACGGGGATACTCAGTTTTCGATGATATTGCGAACTGGTCTCTAAAAGGTTATGCTACTTCCTACCAGGGTACCATCTGGGCCGGAGAAATTTGGGGAGGACATGCGCTAGCCTATCCAATGAATTTACAGTTATCCATCGCGATTTTCAAATTGGCCAGTGGTGATCTTCTTCCAGGATCAAAACTGCTGTTCCCCTTTTTTGCAATTTCATTGCTAATCGGTTGTTTTCGTTTCCTGAACAGGCACTCAGTAAATCCAATTCTTAGCTTGGTTGGGATACTCACTCTCTATTCTATGCCGCTTTTCTTTATACATTCTACCCTAGGGATGGCGAATATACCGTTTACAGCATATCTTGTTCTGGGAATTCTTTGGCAGATCGAAGCTCTTGAGGATGATCATCCCGGGAAAATGATTGTCGCCGGTTTGCTCTATGGTTTTGCAGGTTGGACTCGCCCCGAAGGGATTGGATTTGCGCTTGTTTTCGCGCAGGTGGTTTTCCTGTTGTCATTTATTCTCCTGAAAATTAAACCGTCTTTGAAACTGTTATGCTTTCTTCAATTACCTGCCCTGCTTATTCCCTTGACTTGGTTGATCTTGATGGGAAAAAGTGGTTTGCAATCGGATCAAGTCGGAAATGCATTGGCTGCATTTTTTAAGGCTGGTTCGTGGGAGAGAAATATCTGGACTCCCCTCCTGCAGATCGGACAATCCAATCTCGGTTTCCTCATGAATTTAATGTCAGCAGGCTTGATCGTGCCTCTGAGCATTATTATTCTAGTCGCAACCAAGGTTCTGAATAACAAACCATCATCGAAAATACCCATGGTCATCCTGGCAATGGCTGTAACAGCTGCATTGCTTCCCTTTGGAATGTTCTTCGTTGCTTCCTTTAACGAAACTGATTTTCCTTCCTTTTTAATGCAATCTCTAGACCGAGCTCTGCTACCTGCAATTACGCTTTTATGGGTGTCTGCTATCCTGGCAATTGGACAATCTAAACCAAAAGAAGTGATTATCAAGAAATGAATCTTCTTGAAATACTTATAATTTCACTCAGCATGGCAATGGATGCTTTCGCTGTCTGTCTTGGTGCAGGGGCGCTAAATGAAACCTCGGAACTTCGACCGACCTTTCGGCTGGCATTCCACTTCGGCTTGTTCCAATTCCTGATGCCGGTGGTTGGCTGGTTCGCCGGGACGACGATCGAGCGCTACATCGTTTCATTTGACCACTGGGTGGCTTTCGGTCTGCTGGCATTCGTGGGCGGGCGCATGATCCGCTCAGGATTCGACCCGGACGCCGGGCAACAAAAAGCTGACCCCTCGCGCGGCTGGACCATGGTGCTTCTCTCCATCGCGGTCAGCATCGATGCCTTGGCGGTTGGTCTGAGCCTGGGATTGATCGGAGTTACGATCTGGTATCCTGCCCTTGTCATCGGCGTGGTGACAGGATTGATGTCGTGGTTGGGATTGCGGATTGGCAGCCGGCTGGGGAAGAAATTTGGAAAAGTGATGGAGATTGTGGGGGGTGTGGTACTCGTCCTGCTCGGAGTCAGGATCTTACTTACACATTTACTAGTCTAGTAAGTTTTTCTATACATGCTACCGCAGGGGGGAATAATAATAAATGGGTGCAAGGATCAAATTCTTCAATAATTTGATTGAATTTCTAATCTCTTACAGGATCACCCCCACCAGTGCGCCTGCCAATGCACATCCCAGGTTGACCATGTCATTATTCAACCACCTCCAACCGCGCACCTGGATGGTGGCTGTGCCGCAGGTGTGGTACGGAT
>Ga0315275_10001236_pt1 | contig 22322 bp, 20 predicted proteins | sample YL17G03_0_MG_FD_205557 | JGI IMG/M metagenome (GOLD analysis project Ga0315275, IMG submission 205557) | Sediment microbial communities from Yellowstone Lake, YNP, Wyoming, USA - YL17G03_0 | ecosystem: Environmental > Aquatic > Freshwater > Lake > Sediment | place: USA: Wyoming | collected...
TGCGCACGTCGCGCGTCTGGAAGCGCGCGTCGGTCTTGAGCTCGGGCAGCCCGACCGTGTCGCACACGGCTTCCCACTGTTCCTGCTGGTTGGCCGCGATGTTGATGCAGCCGTCCTGGGTGGCGAACACGCCCGAGGGCGCGGCGGTGAAGTTGTCGTTGCCCATCGGCACCGGCGGCACGCCCCCGATCAGAAGATTCGCCGCGACCCAGCCCATCAGCGGCATCACCGAGTCGAGCATGGCGATGTCGATGAACTGGCCCTCGCCGGTGCGCGCCCGGTGATAGAGGGCGCCCATGATCGCGAAGGCCGCATTCAGGCCGCCGACCGTGTCGCAGATCGGGAATCCGCAGCGCAGGGGATGCAGGCGCTCGTCGCCGTTGACATCCATCACGCCGCTCAGGCCCTGGATGATCTGATCGTAGGCGGGCTTGTTCGCGTCCGGCCCGGTCTGGCCGAACCCCGAGATCGCGCAGTAGATCAGCCGCGGGTTCAGCTCGCGCAGCTGCTCAAAGCCCAGGCCGAGGCGCGTCATGACGCCGGGGCGGAAGTTTTCCACCACGACGTCGGCGTCCTTCGCGAGCGCACGGAAGATGGTGCGGGCCTGGTCGAGCTTCAGGTTCAGCGTCAGCGACTTCTTGTTCGCGTTCTGCGCCAGGAAACTGGTGCCCATCAGCTCCTGGTTCAGCGCGGGCACGTTCCCCAGCTTGCGCGCGAGATCCCCGCCCTCGGGATTCTCGATCTTGATGACGTTGGCGCCGGCCAGCGCCAGATGCATCGTCGCGAACGGCCCGGCCAGCACGTTGGTCAGGTCGAGCACGCGCACGCCGTCGAGCAGTTTCATGCCGTCCTCTTCCCTTACAGCTCCCGGGCGATCGCCTCTGCCATCTCGAGCGACGTGGCGGTGCCGCCCATGTCGTAGGTGCGGACCTGGCCCTGCAGGATAACGGCCGCGGTGGCGCGCTCGACGCGGGCGCCCAGTTCCTTCTCACCCAGCCAGTCGAGCATCATCTTGGCGGTGAGAATCGTCGCAATCGGGTTGACCTTGTACTGGCCGGCGTATTTCGGCGCCGACCCATGCGTCGGCTCGAACACGCCGAGCTTCTCGCCGATGTTGCCCGAGCACGCGAAGCCCAGGCCGCCCACCATCTGCGCGCACAGGTCCGACACGATGTCGCCGTAGAGGTTTGGCGCGACGAGCACGTCGTAGTTCAACGGGTTCTTCAGGAGCCACATCGTCACGGCGTCCACGTTGGCTTCGTCCCACGCGACGTCAGGATAGCGGGCCGCCACGTCCTTGGCCATCTCGAGGAACAGCCCGTCGGTGGCGCGCACGACGTTGGCCTTGTGGATGATGGTGACCTTCTTCCGCCTGTTCGTGCGCGCGAAGGCGAACGCCGCGTCGATGATCCGCTCGGAGCCGCGCTTTGTGTTGATCTTGCACGACACCGCGTACTCATCGGGCGCCAGTCCCGCGAACGGCGCGAAGGCCTTGCTGAGCGAGCCGAGCGTCTTGGCCAGCTCGGGCGGCACCGGGTTGAACTCGACGCCGGCGTAGAGATCCTCTGTGTTCTCCCTGAACATCACGAGATCGATGGCGTCGTGATGATTGAGCGGGTTGCCGGGATACGCCTTGATCGGACGCAGGCAGTTGTAGAGGTCGAACTGCTGGCGCATGCGGACGATCGGCGAGCGGTAGACCAGGCCGGTGCCGCGCAGTCCGGGCACCAGTTCGGTCTCGGCGGCCTTGACGGGCTTGGACGTGATCGCACCGAACAGCGCGGCGTCCACGTGCTGCAGCAGCTCAATAGTCCGCGCCGGCAGCGCGTCGCCTTCCCGGCACCAGAACTCCCAGCCGATATCGCCATGGATGTACTCGGCGTCGAACTTCAGGCGGTCGAGCACGATCTTCGTGGCGTCCATGACGTCTACGCCGACGCCGTCACCAGGCAGCCAGGCAATCTTGTAACGCGGCATCACACACCATCCTCAGAATAGGGAAGCGGCACTTCGCTTGGCAGGACCGGTCAGCGGGTCCAGCAGGGCGCGCCGGGCCGGCGCATCAGAGGGGCACCCACAGAATACCAGTACGCAACGCGATACCAGAACACACGGCGACACGCCTGCCGCGCGGATGCCCGGCGATCGGCGCCGGGCGTCGCAGTTCCCCGAGATGGCGCCGCCTTTCACAAATCAATCCGGGATTGATCTTCTGATATATGAGTGTAGCACACGCATATCATATGCTTGACACAAACTCAGATATTGCGTATACTGGATTTCGTCGAGGGTGAGAGGCGCAATTGCGGGCCATCCCGAGCCCCGGGAACGCCAACACGTCGACTTTTTCAGGAGGAAGACCATGACTATCGTTCGCTGGGACCCAGTCCGTGAGTTCAACGCCATCCAGAACCGGATGCACCGTGTTTTCGGCGAGTACTACCGCGGCGCCGATGAGGACGTGAGGCGCCAGGGTACCTGGGTGCCGCCGGTCGACATCTACGACACCGGCAACCACGAGCTCATCATCAAGGCAGAGCTGCCCGACATGAGCAAGGACGACATCGACATCACCGTCGAGAACGGCAGCCTGACGCTCAAGGGCGAGAAGAAGCTGGACCCGGGCTTCAAGGAGGAGCACTGCCGCCGCATCGAGCGGTCGTACGGCACTTTTACCCGCACCTTCTCGCTGCCTCCGACGGTGGATGCGGCCAGAGTGAGCGCCGACTACAAGAACGGCGTCCTCACCATCACCCTGCCCGTCCGCGAGGAAGCAAAGCCGAAGCAGATTCAGGTTCAGGTGCACGCGTAAGCCGTCCGGCCCCTCGCGGCGGCCGACTCAACGGGAGGCGACGGGGGGAGGCTCGGCCGGCGGGCCTCCCTTCGGCGCTTGCGTCAGGCGGGAACAGTGAAGTACGCTAGCTGATTGTGAGTGAAGAACTGATTCAGCCTGACACCCCGCCCGAGCCGCCCGTCGCGGACGAGCGCAACGCCGTCCACCCGATGCAGCGGCGGTTCCTCTTCGTTGACATCGCCGCCCAGCGCGCCAAGCAGCTGCGCCGGGGGGCGGTGAACCGGCTTCTCGCGGGCAGCCCCGAGGGGTCGGACGCGCACCAGCCGCACAAAGCCGAACGCATTGCCATGGAAGAAGTGCGGCGCGGGTTCGTCTCGTGGGATCTCCCGGAACTCAAGCCCCCCCAGTCGAAGGCAGAGGGCCAGCGTTGAGTCCAGCCGAGATCTACGGCCTGATCATGTCCACGGTGCAGGGCGCCGGCGTCGGCGCCGTCGTCCTGCTCGTGCTCTTCATCGGCGTGTCTGTCCTGCTCGGGTTCACGAAACTCCGGCCGGGCGGCCCCAGGACGATGACCGTGCGCAACCTGGAAGAAGCGCTCGGCCAGCCGGTCGTCTACCTGCCGGCGGACACGCCGCGCGGCACGACCGACCAGCTCGGCAATTCCCAGCGCACGGCCTGATCCAGGCCGCTTCGTTTTTTCAACACTCTTCCGGAACCTCCACCGGGTCCGCCCTCGTAGATCCGAGTGACGGGCGCGTGTGCCGATTGCCGTCGGCGCCGCCCGCACACGCTGCGCCGACGGCGCGGCCGGGAAGCGAGGGAGCTATGTTCGGATTGCTGGCGCTGGGCGCGTTTCTCCTGTTCGGCGTGATGGTGCTGGGTCTGATTGGCGGCATCCTGAAGCTGGTCTTCGGACTGCTGTTCCTGCCGCTGCGCCTCCTGGGCAAACTGGTCGCGCTCCCGTTCATGGCCGTCGGCGTGTTCTTCAAGCTGCTGTTCGGGGTGATGTTCCTGCCGCTGCTCGTCGCGGGCGGGCTCGTCGCTCTGGTCGGCCTGATCCTGGCTACCGTCGTCGGCCTGCTGGTGCCGCTGATGCCCCTGCTGATCGTCGGCGTCGTGGTCTGGGGCCTGGTGAAGGTGTTCTCACGCCCTGGCACCGCCGTGGTGCCGCGAGTCTGAAGGGGCCTGCCGCCAGGCGTTCGTGTCCCGCTCGACCGCGTCGGCGACGCGGAGCATCGTGGCCTCGTCGCCGCGCCTCCCGATGACCTGCAATCCAATCGGCAGCCCCTCGCGGCTGAACCCGCACGGCACCGAGATCGCGGGTAGCCCGGCGAGTGACGCGCCGACCGTGAACACGTCCGACAGATACATCGACAGCGGATCGGCCGTCCGCTCGCCAAGAGCGAACGCGACCGTGGGGCTGGTCGGCAGCGCCAGGACATCGGCGGCGCAAAGCGCGGCCTCGACGTCGCGTGCGATGAGCGTCCGCACCTGCTGCGCCTTCACGTAGTAGGCGTCCCGATACCCGGCGCTCAGCACGAACGTGCCCAGGATGATCCGACGTGTCACCTCCGCGCCGAACCCCTGGCGGCGCGTCTGCTCGTACATCTCGCGCAGGTCGGCACCGCCGCGCGCGCGGAACCCGTACCGGACGCCGTCGTAGCGCGCGAGATTCGAGCTCGCCTCTGCCGTCGCGATCAGGTAGTACACGGGAACCGCGAGGGAGGCGTGCGCAAGCGTGACGTCGACCACGTGCGCGCCCCGGGCGCGCATCGCCTCGATCGCCGCGAGTACCGACGTGCGGACATCGTCATCGACGCCAGCGTCGAACAGGTGGCGCGGCACGCCAATCCGGCATCCCCGGATGTCGCCCGAGAGCATGGCCGCCCAGTCGGGCGCCGCCGCCGGGATCGTGGTCGCATCCAGGGCATCCGGGCCGGCGATGGCCTGCAGGACCGACGCCGCGTCGCGGACGGTCAGGGTCAGCGGCCCAATCTGATCCAGGGAAGAGGCGAACGCGATCAGGCCGGATCGGGAGACGCGTCCCCACGTCGGCCGCACACCGACACACCCGCAGAAGCCGGCGGGCTGCCGCACCGACCCGCCGGTGTCCGAGCCGAGGGCGGCCGGCACGATCCGCGCGGCGACCACCGCGGCCGATCCGCCGCTCGACCCGCCCGGCGTGCGTGACGGGTCCCACGGGTTGCGCGCGGGCCCGAACGCCGAGTGCTCGTTCGACGACCCCATCGCGAACTCGTCGCAGTTGGTCTTGGCCACGATCAGGGCGCCGGCCCGCTCGAGGCGCGTGACGACGGTGGCGTCGGTCGGGGGGATGTAGTGGGCCAGCATCCGTGAACCGGCGGTGGTGCACACGCCGGCGGTGCAGATGTTGTCCTTGACGGCGACGGGCACGCCGGCCAGCGGTCCGATCGTCGTGCGATCACGCACGGCGTCGAGCTGCGCGGCGCGCGCGCGCGCGCGGTCGGCGGTGAGCGTCAGCACCGCACCCAGCCGCGCGCCTTCATCGTCGAGTCGCGCCAGCGCGCGTTCGCCGTGATCGCGGGCCGATGCGGCGCCTCGGACGAACGCGTCGCGCCAGTCGGTGATGGTCTCCGGGCCAGGCGGCGTCATCCGATCACTCTCGGGACGCGGAAGAGCGCCGTCGCCAGCTCGGCATCCGGCGCATTCCGGAGGGCGTCGCCGGCGGGCAAGGACGGGGCGATCGCGTCATCCCGCCTCGCATCCGGTGAAGCATCGGCCTGCACCATCGGCGGCACTCCATCGGTTGGCACGGCCGAGACCTGCGCCGCGTACGCCAGAATGGCGGCAAGTTGCGTCCGGTAAAGGGCTTGCTGGTCGGGCGTCAGGGCCAGGCGGGCGAGGCCCGCGACGTGGGCGATGTCGAAGTCCCCGCGGTCGTCGGCCATGGCCGATGCTAACATTCACCTTCGTGATGCCGCAACCAATCCGGCGAGCCGTCGTCGCGGGCACATGGTACCCGGGGGGCGCCGAGGCGCTGACCCGCGCGGTCGAAGACTGCTGTGCGCCGGTCGTGCCCGGCATCGACGGGGACCTGATCGGCATCGTCGCGCCGCACGCCGGCCTGATGTATTCCGGCGCCGTGGCCGGCTACGCCTACCGGCAGCTCGAGGGCCGGTCGTACGACGTCATCGTGCTGGTCGGGCCGTCGCATCACGTCGGGTTCGAGGGCGTGTCCATCGTGCCGCGCGGCGCGTTCCAGACGCCGCTCGGTGATCTCGCCATTTCGGACGAGGACGCCGCGGCGCTGCTGGCGGCGACTCCCGTGATCCGCGATCTGCCGGCGGCCCATCAGCGCGAGCACTCGCTGGAGATGCAGTTGCCGTTTCTCCAGCGGTTCCTGCCGGGCACGCCCATCGTGCCGCTCGTGATGGGCCACCAGACGCACCAGACGACCTGCGCGCTGGCCGACGGGCTGGCGTCGGCGCTCGAGTCGCGCCGCGCACTGCTCATCGCGAGCACCGATCTGTCGCACTACCACGACGCGCCCCACGCGGCGAAGCTCGACCACGTCATCGTCGACGGCGTGACACGCTTCGATCCGGAGGCGATCGAGCGCGCGCTCGCCAAGTTCCCGGATCATGCCTGCGGCGGAGGGCCGCTGGTCGCGGTCATGCGCGCCGCGCGCGCGCTGGGCGCCGCCGACGCGCGGGTCCTGCGCTACGCGGACTCGGGCGACGTGTCCGGCGACAAGACCGCAGTGGTCGGCTACATGGCGGCCGTGCTCGGCACCTTTGCCCCCGCATCGTGAGCGCCACGGAGCCCGCATGAGCACCCTGCTGTCGGCCGAGGATCAACGCCGCGTGTTGCGCGAGGCCCGTCGGGCGGTGGCCGAGGCACTGGCCGGGCGCCCGCCGTCGCCCCCGCCGGTGGACGGCGTCTTCGCCCGGCGCGCGGGCGTGTTCGTGTCGTGGCACCACCACGGGGCGCTGCGCGGCTGCATCGGCTACACGGAGGCGGATCGGCCGCTGGCGGATCTGGTGGGCCGCTTCGCGATTGCCGCCGCCACGCAGGATCCGCGGTTTCCCGCGGTGACCGCCGCCGAACTTGGCGAGTGTGACATCGAGGTCTCCGTCCTGGGCCCGATGGAGCCGGTGGCCGATCCGTCGGAGATCGTCGTCGGCCGTCACGGTCTGGTGGTGGAGCAGTCGTGGCATCGCGGCCTCCTGCTGCCCCAGGTCGCGACGGAGTACGGCTGGGACCGCGAGACGTTTCTCGCCCACACGTGCATGAAGGCGGGCTTGCCGCGCGATGCCTGGAAGACGGGCGCCCGGCTCTTCCAGTTCGAGGCCGACGTGTTCGGCGAGCTTTCCCTGGAGACACAGCGCGCGTGATGAACATCTACCTGGTGCCGCTGGGCGGCGACCGCGACGAACTCTACTGCGAGATCGACGACCACGCGCCGCGCGAGGTCGACTCTCAGCGGTCCGCCCTGCGCCGGAAGGCGAGCGACCTCTTCCATCGCACCCTGCAGTACATCGAAGCCGAGCGCCGGCGCCGCCTCTTTGAGGCGGCGGCCGAGCCGCGAACGCGCCTGCAGCACCTCCGCGATCGCGCGCTGGCGTGGCTCGCGGAGCGCGTGGCGGAGCAGCGGTTGCTCTGGCACCTGCGCGGCCAGACCGCGGCGACGGTGCATCACCCGGACGATCTGACGCCGGCGGATGCGGAGGTGATCGTGCGCCGGTCGCTGCGGCGAGACGGCCGGCGGCACCTGCGCTGGACGGTCTTGCACACCCTGGCCTACCTGGCGGCGCTGCCGCTGAGCGCGATTCCCGGCCCGAACTTCCTCACGTGGTTCTTCGCGTTTCGCGCGATGGGGCACCTGCTGTCGTGGCTGGGCACCAGGCAGGGCCTGCGCCGCGTGCAGTGGCGGTTCGCTGCGTGCCCGCCGCTCACCGCGCTCCGGCGGCTGGCGACGGTCCAACCGGCAACGCGTGCACCCATCGCGCGCGAGGTTGCCGACGCGCTGCACCTGCACCATCTCGACACGTTTGTCGAGCGGATGGCGCTGGGAGGCCCGTGATATACTCGCGCCGCGTGACCCTGCGGGAACTTGCCGATCGTCTCGGCTGCCAACTCCACGGATCGGGCGACATCGTGGTCGAGCGTGTGACCACCCTCGAACTCGCGGGTCCGGGTGACGTCTCCTTCCTGTCGAACAAGAAGTACGCGTCGCAGGTGGCCGCCACGCAAGCCTCCGCCATTATCGTCGGCCAGGACGCGCCCGAGGCGCCCTGCGCCACGCTGCGCGCGACGGATCCGTACCTTGCCTTTGCCACGGCCGTCGCCCTGCTCGCGCCCGATGATCGGCCGGCCGCAGGCGTGTCGCCCCAGGCCGTGGTCGCGCCCGGCGCGGCGCTGGGCCCGGGCGTCTCGATCGGGCCGTTCGCCTGCATCGGGGCGGGCGTGGTGATCGGCGCGCGCACCATCGTCCATCCCCATGTGGTCATCTACCCCGGGGCGACGATCGGCGACGACTGTCTGATTCACGCGCACGTGTCCATCCGCGATCGCTGCCGCATCGGTGACCGCGTCGTCATCCAGAACGGCGCCGTCATCGGCAGCGACGGCTTCGGCTTCGCGCCGCTCGCGGATGGCACCTACCAGAAGATCCCGCAGACGGCGCCGGTCGTCATCGAAGACGACGTGGAGATCGGCGCGAACACGACCATCGATCGGCCGGCCGTCGGCGAAACGCGGATCCAGGCCGGCACGAAGATCGACAACCTCGTCCAGGTGGCCCACGGCGTGAACGTCGGCCGCAACGTGATGCTGGTCGCGCAGGTGGGCATCGCGGGGAGCACGTCGATCGGCGATTCGGCCGTGCTCGCGGGACAGGTCGGCGTGGCGGGACACCTGCACATCGGCAAGGGCACGAAGGCGACGGCGCAAACGGGCATTCCGAACTCGGTGCCCGACAATTCGTTCATCAGCGGCTATCCTGCCATCGACAATCGCGACTGGCTGAAATCGTCGGCCGTGTTCAAACGTCTGCCGGAGTTGAAGAAGACGGTGGCCGCTCTCGAACGGCGTCTCGCCGAGATCGAGGCCACGCTCCCGCCACGCCCGCCCGCCGAAGACCGGTAGGGCGTGCCAGCATCGCGCACATGGAACGCGTGACCCTGCGCCGCCTGGTTCTGGCGCTGCTCGTCGTGGTCTGCGCGGGCGCAGGGGTCGGCGCCGGTCCCGCGTCGTCGGTCAGGCCGCCGCGCCTGGCCTTTACGACGACCACGCTGCCCAACGGCCTGCGCGTTATCCTGCTCGAGGATCATTCGACGCCGATCGTGAATCTCCAGGTGTGGTACCACGTCGGCTCAAAGGACGAACGGCCGGGGCGCACGGGATTCGCGCACCTGTTCGAGCACATGATGTTCAAGGGCTCGAAGAACGTGGGCCCCGAGTACCACACGGCCATGATCGCCGGCGTGGGCGGCCAGGCCAACGCGTACACCACCGAAGACGTCACGGTGTTCTGGGAGACCGTGCCGTCCCAGTACCTCCCGCTGGTGGTCTGGCTCGAGGCGGATCGCCTGGCGTCGCTGCGCATCGACAAGGACGTCTTCAGCCGCGAACGGGAGGTCGTCAAAGAAGAGCGGCGCATGCGGATCGAGAACGCGCCGTACGGCCGGCTGCCGGAGATCATCTACGGCCAGGCCTTCACGACGCACCCCTACAAGCACGCCGCGATCGGGTCGATGGACGACCTCCAGGCGGCGTCGGTCGACGATGTGCGGGAGTTCTTCCGCACCTACTACGTGCCGGCCAATGCCACGCTGGTGATTGCCGGCGATGTCGACAGCGCGCAGGCGGGGGCGCTGGTGACGAAGTACTTCGGGCGCATCCCGGCGGCCGAGCGCGCGGTCCCGCGCGATCTCCCGTCCGAGCCGCCGACGACGGCGCCGCGCCGCGCCACGGTCGAAGACATGTGGCCCCTGCCGGTGGTGGTGGTGGCCCATCACGTCACGTTCGACGGTCACCCCGACGCGTATGCGCTGCAGGTGGCGTCCAAACTGCTGTCCGACGGGCAGAGCTCGCGCATTTATCGCGCGCTGGTCTACGAGTCCGGGATCGCGCTGGCGGCCCTGGGCCAGGGCAACCTCGTCGAGCACCCGAATCTCTTCTATGCGGCGGCTATCGTCCAGCCCGGGCACACGCCGGCGGAGGCCGAGCAGGCGCTGGCGGCGGAGCTGGACCGGCTGCGGAACGAGCCGATCACCGAGGCCGAGCTGGCGCGCGTGAAGAACCAGATCACGCGGGACTACGTGCTCGGCCGCGAAACCGTCCAGCAGAAGGCCAGCGCGCTCGCCCATGCGGCCGTGATCCACCACGGTGACGTGGCGAGCGCCGACGCCGAGTTCGACCTCTTCCAGCACGTCACGGTGGCCAACGTGCAGCGCGTGGCGCAAACGTATTTCGCGCCCGAGTCGCGCATCGTCATCACCGTGCTGCCCAAGGAGCTGAAGGGAGCGGGGCAGTGAGTGCGCGGTGGTTCGGCTGGATCGCCATCGTCGCGGCCGTGCTGCTGCCGGCGGGCGCCGGGGCGCAGGTCAGGAACTGGCCGACCGAATCGGCGCCGGGCGCGCTGAAGGCCAAGGCTGTCGCGTTTCCGCCGTACCAGCGTCGCACCCTGCCGAACGGCCTGCAGGTTGTGGTCGTCGAACATCACGAGCAGCCGGCCATCAGCATCCGCCTGCTGGTTGGCGCGGGCGCGGCGTACGATCCGGTCGACAAGCCGGGCGTCGCGAACCTGGTCGCGACGCTGCTCGACCAGGGAACCGTCCGGCGATCGGCGCGGCAGGTGGCAGAGGCGGTGGACGCGATCGGCGGCCAGATGCAGTTCGGCACGGGCGCCGACCTGACGTTTGGGTACATCACGGTGCTCGCCGACAGTTTCACCGCCGGGCTCGACCTGCTGTCCGAGGTGGTACGCGCGCCGTCGTTGGCCCCCGAGGAACTGGATCGGCAGCGTCAGCAGCTGCGGTCCGCGCTGGCGGTCAGCGCCCAGGACCCTGACTACATTGCCACGGCCGCGTTCCGCCGTCTCGTCTACGGTTCGCACACGTACGCGTCCACCGGCGCGGGCACGCCGGAGTCGATCGATCGCATCACGCGCGACGACCTGATCGCGTTCCACCAGCGCCACTACGCCCCCAACAACAGCATCCTGGCGATCGTGGGAGATATCGGCCCGGCGGACGCCTTTGCGGCGGCCGAACTCGCCTTCGGGGCCTGGGCGCCGCGCGACCTGCAGAAGCCGCTGCTGCTGCCGCCGCCGCCGCCGGCGCGCCGCCTCGTCGTGATCGACAAGCCCGATGCCGTCCAGACCGAGATCCGCGTCGGGCAGCTCGGCATCCGGCGGAACTCGAACGACTACACGGATCTCGACCTGGCCGTCAGGATTCTCGGCGGCGAAGGCGCCAATCGCCTCCAGCAGGTGCTCCGGGTGCAGCGCGGTCTGACCTACGGCGCGTCTGCCAGCCTCGATGCCATGCGCATGCTGGGGCACATCGTCGCGGAAACCGACACCCGGACCGAGGCGACGGGCGAGGTGCTGCGCGTCATCACGGACGAGTTGTTCCGCCTGCAGCGTGACCCGGCGGGCGGGCGCGAGCTCGAGGACGCCAAGGCGTACCTGGCCGGCAACTTCCCGCTGACCATCGAAACACCCGACGCGATCTCGACCCGGGTCCTGACCGCGCTCTTCTTCGAACTGCCGTTGAAGGACCTGGGCTCGGTGCCCGAGCGGGTGCATGCGGTGACGCCGGAGGACGTCGAGCGCGTGACGCGCGCCTATCTGCGGCCGGATCGCCTGACGATGGTGCTGGTCGGCAACGCGCGCGGGTTCGTCGACCAGCTGGCGCGCCTCGGATTCCGCAACCTCGAGGTGATCCCGATCGCCGACCTCGACCTCGAGTCGCCGACGCTGAGGAAGTCGCCCGACGCGAGGATGCTGCGACGCATGGCGGCGGCGCGTCCGTTGCCGCGCCCGGCGAAGGCCGAGTGGGACGTCGCCAGACCCATCGTGCTGAAGGCCGTGGCAGCCAGCGGCGGGCTCGCGGCGCTCCAGGGCGTGAAGACCGTGAAGGCGAACGCGGACACCGTGATGTCCACGCCGGGCGGGCCGCTCAAGGCTTTGACGACCACCTATGTCGAGTACCCGGGCAAGATGCGTGTGGACGCGGTGCTGCCGCCTCCTCAGGGCACCGTGACCCAGACCATCGCGGACGGCGCCGCGTGGTTCAGGGACGCCAACGGCGCGCGGGACGCGCCCGAGGGCATCGCCAACGAGATGGCGATGAGCCTGATGCGCGACTGGATCGCGTTGCTCCGCTCGGCCGCCGCCAACCAGTTGATGGGCAAGCGGCTCGCGGACGACCGGGGGCTGGCCGATCGTCCGCTCAACGTTGTCGAACTGTGGCCGGACGGGCAGACGCCGGTCCGCCTGACGGTCGACGCGGAGAGCGGACGGCTGGTGAGCCTGTCGTACGACACGAGAGGCCCGACCGGTACGGAGCGCATGACCGAGACGTTCAGCGATTTCCGTCCCGTCGTGGGACTGCAGGTGCCGTTCCGGTCCGTCGTCCGCCGCGGCGGACTGCTGCTGTTCGAGCGCACCATCACCGACTTCCAGGTGAATGCGCCTGTGGCGGCCTCACTCTTCCAGAAACCGCTCTAGGAATCTCACGATGCCCACCGTCATGATCTCGTGCGGCGAACCATCCGGCGACCTGTACGCCGGTGCGCTCGCCCGGGAACTGCAGGCGCTGCGGTCCGGGATGCGCATCATCGGGTTCGGCGGCGAGCAGTTGCGCGCGGCCGGCGCGGAGCTGGTGGGCGACTACCGGGGGCTGACGGTGACCGGCCTGTTCGAGGCGCTGCGCGTGCTGCCGCGGGCGTTGTCGATGCAGCGCGCGCTGGTGGCGCAGGCGAAGCGCGAGCGCCCGGACGCGCTGGTGGTCATCGATTTTCCCGACTTCAACTTCCGCCTCGCCGAACGGATGCACCGCCTCGGGGTGCCGGTGGTCTACTACATCTGCCCGCAGATCTGGGCGTGGCGCCCCGGCCGCCTGCGCACGCTCAAGCGGCTGGTCGATCATGCGCTCGTGATCTTTCCGTTCGAGGCGCCGATCTACCGCGAGGCGGGTGTGAAGGTGGATTTTGTCGGGCATCCCCTGCTCGATCTGGCGGTGGCGCGGGTGTCTCGAGCCCAGCTGCTGGCCGAACTGGGCCTGGTGGCCGACGCGCCGACGATCGCGTTGCTGCCGGGCAGCCGCCCGAACGAGTTGCGCGAAATCTTGCCGACGCTGGCCGCCGCGGTACCGTTGATCGCGAGCCGTCTCGATCGCGCGCAGTTCATCCTGGCCCGCGCGCCGAACCTCCCCGACCATCTGCTGGCCCCGCTGGCCGGCCTGAGCCATCCGCGCGTGGCGGTCGTGGCCGACCGCACCGACGATGTGCTCGCGGCCTCGGACGTCGTGGTGACCGCGTCGGGGACGGCCACGGTGCAGACGGCGATTCACGAGAAGCCGATGGTGATCGTGTACCGGCTGTCGCCGCTGACCTACCGGCTCGGGAAGCCGCTGGTCAAGGTGGACACCTTCGGGATGGTGAATCTGGTGGCCGGCGAGAGCCTCGCGCCCGAACTCATCCAGGACGCGTTGACGCCGGAAGCGGTGGCGACCGAGACCGTGCGCTTCTTCAAGGAGCCCGCCTACGCCGCCCGCACCCGCGAGGGCTTGCGGGCGGTCCGGCGCAAGCTTGGCACCCGAGGCGCCAGCCGGCGCGCGGCCGAACACGTGCTGGCCGTGTGCGATCGGCAGGCGGCCCGTCCTCGGGCATAATGGTGCGATCATTCTTCAGGGGGATTCCGAACTCATGACTACCGTGAACTCGTTCAAGACCGTGCGCGACCTCGAGGTGAAGGGCACCCGCGTCAAGTACTGCAGCCTGCCGGCCCTCCAGCAGGCGGGGTTCCCCGGCGTGGCGCGACTGCCGTACTCGCTGAAGATCCTGCTCGAAAACCTCCTGCGCTGCGAAGACGGCGGGTTCGTCAAGGCCGCCGACATCGAGGCGCTGGCGAGGTGGGATCCGGCCGCGAAGACCGAGAAAGAGATCGCATTCACGCCCGCGCGCGTGCTGCTCCAGGATTTCACGGGCGTGCCGGCCGTGGTCGACCTGGCCGCGATGCGTGACGCGATGGCGCGCCTGGGCGGCGACCCGAACCGCGTGAATCCGTTGCAGCCGATGGAGCTGGTCATCGACCACTCGGTGCAGGTCGACCACTTCGGCACGCCGGACGCGTTCAACCTGAACACCGAACTCGAGTACGCGCGCAATAAGGAGCGCTACACGTTCCTGCGCTGGGGCCAGAACGCGTTCGCGAACTTCCGCGTCGTGCCGCCCGAAACCGGCATCGTGCACCAGGTGAACCTCGAGTACCTGGCGCGCGTCGTGTTCAGCGCCGACCAGGGCGGCGTGGCGTGGGCGTACCCCGACACGGTAGTCGGCACCGACTCGCACACGACGATGGTGAACGGCCTCGGTGTGGTGGGCTGGGGCGTGGGCGGCATCGAGGCCGAGGCCGCGATGCTGGGCCAGCCGATCTCGATGCTGATTCCGCCCGTGCTCGGCTTCCGGCTGGTCGGCTCGCTGCCGGCCGGCACGACGGCCACCGACCTCGTGCTGACGGTGACCGAGCGGCTCCGCAAGCACGGCGTGGTCGGCAAATTCGTCGAGTTCTTCGGCGCCGGCCTGGCGAACCTGACGCTGGCCGATCGCGCGACGCTCTCGAACATGTGTCCCGAGTACGGCGCGACCGTGGCGATCTTCCCGATCGACGGCATGACGATCGACTACCTGCGGTTGACCGGGCGCGACGAGGCGAGCGTGGCGCTGGTCGAGGCCTACGCGAAGGCGCAGGGACTGTACGCGGACGCACACGCACCCGAGGCCGCCTACAACGAGGTCATCGAGCTCGATCTCTCCACGGTCGAGCCGTCGCTGGCCGGGCCGAAGCGGCCGCAGGATCGTGTGTCGCTGGCCACCGCGAAGGCGAAGTTCGCCGCGGTCCTGCCGCAGATGCTGGCCGAGCGCAAGAAGCCGGCGGCGGCGCCCGCGGGCGGCGGCGGCGTGGCGGTAGCGACTGAGGCGGCGATCGATCATGGAGCGGTCGTCATCGCGGCCATCACCAGCTGCACGAACACCTCGAACCCGAGCGTGTTGATTGCGGCCGGCCTGGTCGCGAAGAAGGCCGTCGAGCGCGGCCTGACGTGCAAGCCGTGGGTGAAGACCAGCCTGGCGCCGGGATCGAAGGTGGTGACGGAGTACCTCGCGAAGGCGGGGCTTGCGCCGTATCTCGACCAGCTCGGATTCAACCTGGTCGGCTACGGCTGCACCACCTGCATCGGCAACAGCGGTCCGCTGCTCGAGGAGGTGTCGGCGCAGATCGAGGGGCAGGGGCTCATTGTCGCGTCCGTGCTGAGCGGCAACCGCAACTTCGAAGGCCGGGTCCAGCCGCTTGTCCGCGCGAATTACCTCGCGTCGCCGCCGCTGGTCGTCGCCTACGCAATCGCCGGGTCCATGACGATCGATCTGGTGACCGAGCCGATCGGGAGGGACAAATCCGGCGCGCCGGTCTACCTCAAGGACATCTGGCCGACCGAGCAGGACATCCAGGCGTGCATCGCGAGCTCGATCTCCGCGGAGATGTACCGCGGCGTCTACGCGAAGGTGTTCGAGGGCGACCGCCACTGGCAGGCCATCGTGCCGCCGGACGGCGACCGCTTCGCGTGGGAGCCTGCTTCGACCTACGTGCGCAACCCGCCGTACTTCGACGGCCTGACGCTGGATGTGCCGCCCGCGCAGCCGATTGCAGGCGCGCGGGTCCTGGCTGTGCTCGGCGACAGCATCACGACCGACCACATCTCGCCGGCCGGCAACATCAAGGCCGACAGCCCGGCCGGGAGGTACCTGCAGGCCCACGGCGTCGCGCCGAAGGACTTCAACCAGTACGGTGCGCGGCGCGGCAACCACGAGGTGATGATGCGCGGCACCTTCGCGAACATCCGCCTCAAGAACCAGCTCGTGCCCGGGACCGAGGGTGGCGTCACCGCCTATCTCCCGGGCGGCGAGGTCATGCCGATGTATGACGCGGCGATGCAGTACAAGGCCGCCGTGGTGCCGCTCGTGATCCTGGCGGGCAAGGAGTACGGCTCGGGCTCGTCGCGCGACTGGGCGGCGAAGGGGACCGCGCTGCTGGGCGTCAAGGCCGTCATCGCCGAGAGCTTCGAACGCATCCACCGCAGCAACCTCGTCAACATGGGTCTGCTGCCGCTCCAGTTCCTCGAGGGCGCGTCGGTCGTGTCGCTCGGCCTGACAGGGCGCGAGATGTTCGAGATCGTCGGCGTCGCGACGTCGCTCACGCCGCGCGGGACGGTCACGGTGAAGGCGACGGCCGAGGATGGCGGCATGAAGGCGTTTGAGGCCCGCGTGCGCATCGACACGCCGGAGGAACTCGTGGCCTTCCGCAACGGCGGGATCCTGCCATACGTGCTGAGGCAGTTGCTGAGGAAGAAGTAATCAGTTCCCCCGGAACCTGCGTCCATGCTCACCGCGAAGCAGGTCAAAGCGCAGGCGACGCTCCTCGGATTCGACCTCTGCGGCGTCGCGCCGGCCGGCGATTTCCCTGAACTGACCGCACTTCCTGCCTGGCTCCGGCGCGGGTTCGCCGGCCGCATGACCTATCTCAATCGCACCGCGAAGAAGCGGGCGGACGTCCGCCGCTGGCTGCCGTCGGCGCGATCGGTCATCTGCGTCGCGTGCGTTTATCACACCGACCGTCCGCTCTCTGTCGAGGCGAGCGAGTCCGGCGAGGCGCTCATTGCGCGCTATGCCTGGGGCGACGACTACCACGACGTGCTGCAGCGGCGGCTCGAGGCGCTTCTCGGCTGGATGCAGGCGGCCGCCGGCGAGCCGTTCGACGCGTGCATCGGCGTGGACGACGCGCCGGTGCAGGAGCGCGTGTACGCGGCGCACGCGGGGCTCGGGTGGATCGGGAAGAACACGTGCGTGATTCACCCGGGGCTCGGATCGTGGTTCGTGCTGGGGGAGATCGCGACGAGCCTGGCGCTGGCGCCCGACGAGCCTGTCTTCGATCAGTGCGGCACCTGCCGCCTTTGCCTCGACGCGTGTCCCACGGGCGCCATCGTCGAGCCGTACGTCGTCGATGCGACGCGCTGCCTCTCGTATCTGACCATCGAGATCAGGAAGTCGATCCCGGAGGTTCAGCGTCCCGGCCTGGGCGCCCATGTGTTCGGCTGCGACATCTGCCAGGACGTCTGCCCGTGGAACGCGACCGCCGTGTCGAGCGTCGATCCGGCATGGCAGCCGCATCCCGGCCTCGACCGTCCGCGGCTCACCGATCTCTGGCGGGACAGTGACGCGGGGCTCGCGGCGCGGATCGCGGACACGGCGCTTCGCCGCCGCGGCGTCGCGGGGCTGCGCCGCAACGTGGCCGTCGCGATTGGGAACAGCGGTGCGGCCGATGGCGGCGACGTCCTGGCGGAATCACCGTCCGCGGCGCCTTCGGCCGGGGATCCCGTGGTGGCCGAACATGGGGATTGGGCGCGTGAGCGCCTCGCCCGACGCTGAACGGACGCCAGCACCCACGTCTGTCACGGCTGACGGGTGTCCACCTCAGTCGTGGGATCCGGCTCTCACCGGATCCTGGCTGTCTGGTCTCAGTTGTTCCCGAAGCCGCACGCGGCCGGGTTCTGGCAGCCGCCGCAGGGGCTGCCCGACGGCATCGGCGCGGCCTTGGGCGACATCGCGCCGACCGCGAAGGTCGACAACTGCTTCTCGACCGACTGGCTCTGGCATGCGGGGCAGACGGGCGTCACGCCCTCGCGCATCAGGAGCTCGAACCGTTTCCCGCAGGACGTGCAGCCGTATTCGTACAGAGGCATGCATGCAGTATAGCGCACGGCGCGGGACGGACCCGGCCCGGACCTGATACGATCATCGGAGACGGTGTCCTATGTCCAAGTTCTACATCACGACGGCTATCGACTACGTCAACAGCCGCCCGCATCTCGGGACGGCGTACGAGAAGATCACCGCCGACATCATCGCGCGCTACAAGCGGCTCTGCGGGGTGCCCACGCATTTCCTGATGGGCAACGACGAGCACTCGCTCAACGTGTTCCGCCGCGCGAAGGAGCAGGGCGTCGATCCGAAGCAGTACTGCGACGGGATGGAGCGCGAGTTCAGAGAGGTGTGGCAGCGGCTCGACGTGACGTTCGACGATTTCATCCGGACCACCGAGGAGCGGCACCGCGTTGGCGTGACCGCGCTGGTCTCGCGCATCCAGGCCGCGGGTGACATTTACGAGGGGCACTACGAGGGCTGGTACTGCAACTCGTGCGAAGCGTTCAAGCAGGAGAAAGACCTCATCGAGGGCAGCTGCCCGGTCCACCGGACGAAGCCCGACTGGATCAAGGAGAAGAACTACTTCTTCCGCCTCTCGAAGTACCAGCAGCCGCTGCTCGACCATTACGCGCGGCGCCCCGAGGCGCTGGAGCCCGAGGTGCGGCGCAACGAGATCCTGAACGTCATCCAGGGCGGCCTCGACGACATCTCGATCAGCCGCGCGGGGCAGGCGTGGGGCATTCCGCTGCCGTTCGATCCGCAGAGCGTCGTCTACGTGTGGTTCGACGCACTCATCAACTACATCTCGGCGCTCGGCTTCGGCTCGGGTGACCAGGCGCAGGTCGACCGGTGGTGGCCCGCGTCGCTGCACGTCATCGGCAAGGACATCACGCGCTTCCACTGCGTCATCTGGCCGGCGATGCTGATGAGCGCCGGCCTCCCGCTCCCCGAGCGTGTGTTCGGCCACGGCTTCGTGACGTTCAAGGGCGAGAAGATGAGCAAGTCGCTCGGGACGATCGTCGACCCGCTCGACGCGGCGTCGAAGTTCGGCCCGGACCCGCTGCGGCTCTTCCTCGTCCGCGAGTTCGCCTACGGCCAGGACGGCGACTTCTCGTGGGAGCGGTTCGAGGAGCGGTACAACTCGGATCTCGCCAACAATCTCGGCAACCTCGTCAGCCGCATCGCGACGATGTCCGAGAAGTACTGCGGCGGGCGGCTGCCGGTGCCGTCCGGGCCAGCGGGACGGCTTGCCGAGGTCGCGGCAACCGCCGTCGCGTCGTACCGCGCCGCGATGGACCGGTTTGCCCTGCAGGACGGGATGGCGGCGGCGTATTCGCTCATCGACGCGGCCAATCTCTACATCACCGAGACCGAGCCCTGGAAGCTCGCGAAAGACGAGGCCCATGCGCCCCGCGTCGCGCAGATCCTCTACGAGGTGGCGGAGGCGCTGCGCATCGCCGCGATGCTGCTGCTGCCCGCGATGCCCGCATCCGCCGCGGAGATCCTCCGCCGCGTCGGCGCGCCCAAGGCCGGCGCCGGGCACCGGCTCGACGATGCGGGGTGGGGCGCGGCCGGTGACCTGGTGACGATCAAGGCCGACGCCATGTGGCCGCGCATCGGTGGGACGAAGGGGCACTGACGCGTGCCTGCCACCTCACGCCGGGATTACGCGTTAGGCGCCGCCCTATAGTCCGAATCTGATTGAAACGGCGGAACCGGATGAGCACGCCCATCGCGAAAGAACCCGTCACGAACTACATCACCCCTGGCGGCTTGCAACGTCTCCGGGACGAGCTCCGGTTTCTGCTCACCCGGGAACGACCGGCGGTGACCGAGGTGGTGGCCTGGGCGGCGGGCAATGGCGACCGCAGTGAAAATGCCGACTATCAGTACGGCAAACGCCGGCTGCGCCAGATCGATGGGCGGATCCGTTTTCTCACGAAACGGATCGATGCCGCTCATGTCGTGGACCCGGATTCGCCCAGAAGCGGGCGGGCCGCGACGCGGGTCTTCTTCGGAGCCACCGTGCGCTACGTCAACGGCGCTGGGGTCGAACAGGTGGTGAGCGTCGTCGGCGCCGACGAAATCGATCTGGATCGCCGCCATATCAGCTGGCTGTCGCCGCTGGCGCGCGCGTTGATGAAGTCCGGACCAGGCGACCGCGTGGCGCTTCACGCGCCAGCCGGTTCAGAAGACCTCCAGATCCTCGAGGTGCGCTATCAGCGCATCCCGGTTCAGCCCTTCACGGAACCGCCCGGAGCCGAGTCGGCTACGCAAGCGCGTCCGCGCACCCGCTCATAGAGGGCTCACGCACGTCGGCCCGCTTGACGGCGCCTGCCGCCCACGCCTCGTGAACAAATGGTTTAGGGGGAGCGTCTTCTCCGACATGGCCTTGGCACAGACCGACAACCCGACTGCGCAGCAACCTCTCCGCCTGTGGCCCGGCGTCGTCGCCGTGGTGTTGCAGTGGCTGCTCTGGCTCGTCGTCCCCCTCGTCGTTCCCGACGCCGCCCCTGTCGGGGTGTTTGGCGGACTCGCGTGCGGCCTGGCCGTCGTCGTGTGGTGGCTGTTCTTCAGCCGGGCGGCCTGGGCCGAGCGTGTGGGCGCCATCGTGCTGATGGTCGTCGCGGGCGTTGCGACACAGCAGGTCGTTCACCGGTCTCTGGCGAACGGGATGATGGGGTTCTTGTTCCCCCTTTACGCCATCCCGGCCCTGAGCCTCGCCCTTGTCGCCTGGGCTGTGGCCACCCGTCGCCTCTCCAGCGGACGTCGGCGCGCGGCGTTGGTGGCCGCCATCGTGCTCGCCTGCGCATCGTTTACGCTCCTTCGGACCGGCGGCGTCACCGGCGCCGGCGGGTCGGAATTCCACTGGCGGTGGACCAGGAGTCCCGAGGAACGCCTCCTCGCGCAAACCCAGACAGGCCACGAGATCGAGCGCGCGCCGGCGGCGTTGGCGTCCGCACCGGCAACCGCACCGCCAACCGCGTCGGTCGACACGCGACCCCCGACACAGGCCAGCGATCGGCCCTTCGACTCCGCTCGGAGCAGGCTGACGGCTCCGACCTCTGCCCCAGCCGGCTCGAATACTCCCGACGCGTCGACCGGCTGGTCCGGTTTTCGCGGACCCCATCGCGACGGCATCATTCGCGGCATGCGGATCAGGACCGACTGGCCGGCGTCACCGCCGGTCGAGATGTGGCGCCGCCCCGTCGGACCAGGCTGGTCGTCCTTCGCCGTTGGTGGCGATCTTGTCTACACCCAGGAGCAGCGCGGAGACGACGAGGTGGTGTCGTGCTACAGCCTGACCACGGGCGCGCCGGTGTGGAGGCACAGGGACGCCGTCCGGTTCTGGGAGTCGAACGCCGGTGCCGGTCCGCGTGCGACGCCGACGCTCAGCAACGGTCGCGTCTATACCCTGGGCGCGACCGGAATCCTGAACGCGCTCGACGCCAGCAACGGCACGGTCGTCTGGTCGCGCAACGTGGCGTCCGACACCGGTGCGGAGGTCCCCGTCTGGGGCTTCTCGAGCTCGCCGGTGGTCGTCGACGATGTCGTCATCGTCCACGCCGGCATGCTCGTGGCCTACGGCCTCGCCACCGGCGATCGGCGCTGGAGCGGCCCGGCGCGCGGCGGGAGCTACAGCTCGCCACAGCTCTTGATGATCGGCGGCGTTGCGCAGATCCTGATGATGAGCGAAACCGGCGCCACCAGCGTTGCTCCGGCTGACGGCACGCTGCTCTGGGAGCACCCGTGGCCGGGCAGCCCCATCGTGCAGCCAGCCCGGGTTGCGGACGGCGACGTCCTGGTCAGCACCGCCGGCGCCAGCGGGGGAATCGGGATGCGTCGCCTCGCGGTCGCGCACGGATCCGGCGGGTGGAAGGTTGAAGAGCGCTGGACATCGATCGGGCTGAAGCCGTACTTCAACGACTTCGTCGTGCACAAGGGACATGCCTTCGGCTTCGACGGCAGCATCCTCGGTTGCATCGATCTTCAGGACGGCCAGCGCAGGTGGAAGGGCGGACGCTACGGCTACGGCCAGCTCGTCCTGTTGCCCGACCAGGACCTGCTGCTGGTGCTGTCGGAGGAGGGCGGACTGGCGCTGGTCGCCGCGACACCCGAGCGGTTCACGGAGCTCGCGCGGTTCCCGGGCGTCGAGGGCAAGACGTGGAACCATCCGGTGCTGGTGGGCGACGTCCTGCTGGTTCGCAACGGACAGGAGATGGCGGCGTTCCGGCTGTCCCCCGCGGACCGCTGACGGTTGCCATCGCGGCGACTGCCCAACAACGCGTTGCTCCAGCTGGCTTGATCGGCATTGACCATGGAACCCATCTTCTTCCGCACGCCGTCTGCGTTCCGTAGGTGGCTTGCGACGCACCATGCCACGGCCGGCGAGTTGTGGGTGGGCTACTACAAGAGAGACTCCGGCCAGCCGAGCCTGACCTGGCCCGAATCGGTTGATGAGGCCCTGTGCGTGGGCTGGATCGACGGCATCCGGAAGCGTATCGACGACATGCGTTACACGATTCGGTTCACGCCGCGCAGGCCTGGCAGCACCTGGAGCAGC
>Ga0315275_10001237_pt1 | contig 22321 bp, 25 predicted proteins | sample YL17G03_0_MG_FD_205557 | JGI IMG/M metagenome (GOLD analysis project Ga0315275, IMG submission 205557) | Sediment microbial communities from Yellowstone Lake, YNP, Wyoming, USA - YL17G03_0 | ecosystem: Environmental > Aquatic > Freshwater > Lake > Sediment | place: USA: Wyoming | collected...
ATCCTCGTCACTACGTCGCCAATTCGGAAAATGTGCGCGCACGGATTAAGCGCATCTATCGCAGGGATGCCGATGTCATCTATCCGCCGGTGAACACAGCGTTCTTCTCGGTGGAACGCCGCCGCGAGAACTTCTTCCTCGTTGTAAGTGCTCTCGTTCCGTACAAACGTATTGACCTGGCAATTGAGGCATGCAAGAGAACGGGCGATCGGCTGGTCGTCGTCGGAGAAGGAACCGAAGCCCGCAGATTGGCTGCGCTCGGAGGGACGACAACGGAATTTGCCGGCCGACTGTCGGACGAAGAAATCCGCGATTTGTATGCACGTTGCTCCGCCGTGCTGTTCACGGGAGAGGAGGATTTCGGGATCGTCCCCGTCGAAGCAATGGCGTCCGGAACTCCTGTTGTCGCTTTGGCGCGGGGTGGGGCTCTCGAAACGGTGCGCGACACTGTGTCTCTTCAGACGGGAATCCTTTTCCGTGAACAGACAGTTGATTCACTGGTCGGCGCAATCCTGCGGCTCAAGGAGACGCCATTTGATCCTCGCAAACTCCGTGAATTTGCCCTGGGATTTGACAGGCATGTTTACCAGGCCAAAATGCGCGATTATGTGGCTCGTCGATGGTCGGAATTCCGGAGCGGCATTGCCGCCAACCCTAAGCAATAGAAGGGGTTAACGGAAATCTTGCGTTGACATTACCCCGCACTTTGGGTATATTCTGAATCACGACTCTTTATGGTAGGGAATGGCTCAGGACGCGAAACGGCAGGGGAAACGCCGACGTCTATATGAGATCCTGATTATTTCGCTCGGTGAGGGAGAGAAGACTCGGAAGTATCGCGCGAGCAGGCTTACCTTCGTCCTTGCGGGGATCGTCGTCTTTCTGGTCAGCATTGCCATTATGTTGGCTCTGCTGATGTACACGCCGCTTGCCGTCTACGTTCCCATACCCAATCCTCTTCTTGAGAGGAAGTACGGACGACAGCTCGTTGAAACACAGGAGCGGCTGAACGAACTTGGGGAAGAGTTGCTGCTTCTCCGGGACTACAACAGCCAGCTCCGCAAGGCATTAGGCGGTGATATCGTTCGCGATAGCTCACAAGCGTGGAATGCGCTGCCGTCGGTGGAGATGGAAACGCCCGGCCAGATCCGCGATGCTGAGAAACGTCGCGGAACAGAGAGTTCCTCCCAAACCCCTTCTGCTGCGGAACCAGCAGGGGAAGAACCCGGGATGCTTCCCCCCTACACGGGTGCCGAGAACCGCGGGGAGGCCGTCCAGCCGCACCTTCCTCTGATTGTCCCGACGGAGGGCTACGTGTCCCAGGGCTTCGATCCGTCACAGGGACACTACGGGATGGACTTCGCCGGCAAACGAGGGACAACGGTCTATGCCGCAGGAGATGGCCAGGTGGTGTTCTCCGGCTGGACGTATGAAGATGGCAACATGATCATCCTTGCCCATGGCGGTGGGTACATGACGGTGTATAAACACAACCAGACCCTCCTGAGAGGTGCACAGACGGCAGTGGCCCGCGGTGAACCGATTGCATTACTCGGGACGTCAGGGAAAACCAGTCTTGGTCCTCATCTCCACTTTGAAGTGTGGCGGGATGGCGTGCCTCAGGATCCCAATGAATATCTGCTGCACCCGGTCAATCCACATTAGCGAAGGACGATCATGGCTGAGAAACAAACCGAAGGCGAATTAAGCTTTGTCAGCCCCGGCACGACAGTCGAGGGAAAGATCAAGACGGACGGGAGCATCAGGATCGACGGCCGACTGCTGGGTGAGCTTCTGGCCAAGACGAATGTCGCTGTTGGACTGAACGGTACGGTCGAGGGGACCCTGACCGCGAAAAACATCTCGCTTGCAGGCCGGGTAACAGGTACTATCACCGCGACGGAAAAACTGGTCCTGCAGGGAAAGTCTGTGGTGAAGGGAGACATCCGTGCATCGCGCCTTGTCGTGGATGAGGGTGCAGTCTTTGACGGGCAGTGTGCAATGACTCCGCCGCCTCCCCAGGGCAAAGCCGGGTAAGAGCGGAAGTGAGGAGCCTCGTGACGCCTGATCAACGCAGATCCTGGGCAAGTGGGTTCGGTTCGTTCCTGACGATGGGCGTGCAGCTGGCTCTTTCGGTGGTAGTTTTCTTTTTTCTCGGGCGATGGTTGGACGAGAAGTTTAGCACAAGTCCCTGGCTGATGATAGGGGGACTGGTCATCGGGATTGTGGGGGGATTCATCAACTTTTTCAGGACGGCGGCCTCCATGGGAAAAAAGGCCGATCAAGAAGCCGAAGAGCGGACAAGGGACGTGCACGGTGAAGATTGATTGGAGTTTCCCCCGGCAGGTCGCGCTTATGCTGTTGTCCGCCGCGTTGCTGCTTACCTATCCCCTGCTCACGATGGCCCCGAGGGAGGTGGGCGTTGCTGTTCTCCTCGGCGCGCTTCTGAGCACGGTGAATACACTGCTTGGGTACCTGGCGATCGAGTACTCGTTGAACCGGTCGTATACGACCTTCATAAAGGTGGTTCTCGGCGGGATGGTGGCACGAATGCTTCTCACGCTGGCCGTGATGCTCGCCCTGATTCTGGTCTGGGCGGTGCACGGTGTGGCGCTGATGGTGTCCATGTTCGGGTTTTACTGTGTGTATCTGGTGCTTGAGGTGATCTACATCCAGAAAAAGGTTGTTGTGAGGAATCGGGAAGAATGAAGGAAACAGTTGATTCATTGCAGGCGGCACATACCCTCGCGGATACCCTCACCAGTGCCGGTCACGGAGGAGCCGAGGGAGGGGAAGGAAACGTCTTTGCCAGTCTGCTTCATCACCTGAGCGATACTCACGAGGTTGAGACGCCATTCGGTGCGATCCATCTCCCCCAGTTTCCGCCGCTGCATGTGGCCGGACTGTCGATCGATCTTTCCATAACAAAGCATGTGGTCTTTGTATGGCTGGCCGCCCTCCTGCTCGCATTCGTTGCGACAGTGGTTGCCCGGCGCAATGCGCGCCGGGATGTCCCGACGGGCTTCGGCAACCTGTTCGAATCGCTTGTTGTCTTCATTCGTGACCAGGTGGTGGTTCCCAATATGGGCGAGAAGGGCAAAGCATATTTGCCGTACTTGCTGACGACATTTTTCTTCATCATGGTCATGAATCTGATGGGCCTCGTTCCGTACGGCGCATCCGCTACGGGGAACGTCAGTGTCACCGCGGGACTGGCGATCATCGCATTTGTCATGATTCAGGCAGCAGCGATCAGGGACCAGGGGCTGGGGCATTATCTGGCACACCTGACCGGGGGTGTCCACTGGGCGCTCTGGCCGATCATGATTCCGATCGAAATCCTTGGTCTCTTCACGAAACCGTTCGCGCTCTGTATCCGTTTGTTTGCTAACATGCTTGCTGGTCACGTGGTGATTGTTTCGTTGATCGGACTGATCTTCATCTTTCATTCGTACATCATCGCTCTTGCCCCGGTAGGGTTTGCCCTCGGCATCTACTTGCTCGAGCTCTTTGTCGCCCTGCTGCAGGCGTACATCTTCACAACCCTGACGTCGATGTTCATGGGGCTGGGTATGCAGACGGAAGGTCACGGAGAGCATGAAGAGCCGGTGCACGGGTCGTAACATTTCACTCACATTCTTTCATTCGGGAGGACAATTATGGAACCACTTGGTTTGGGCTACCTGGCAGCAGGCATCGGCGCGGCACTGGCGGTGATCGGGGGTGGTCTTGGCATTGGCAAACTTGCCGCGGCGGCCATGGAAGCAAGCGGCCGACAGCCGGAAGTTGCCGGGCAGGTCCGCACTACGATGATCATTGCTGCGGCCCTCATCGAAGGCGTAACGTTCTTCGCGCTTGCGATCTGTATCATTCTCGCGACCAAATAACTCTACCAGAGAACATCCATGTTTGACATCAATCCGGGTTTGATCGTCTGGACGATCATTACCTTTATCCTCCTGCTCGTGGTTCTTCGGACGGTTGCCTGGAAACCTCTTGTGGGCGCATTGACGGCGAGGGAAGAGAAGATCCGGACCGCATTGCTGCAAGCGGAGGAGGCCCAGCGACGGGCGGAACAGCTGCTCGAGGAAAACAAGCGTCAGATGGCGGAAGCAGAGGGGCAGGCGCAACACATCATCAAAGAGGGTCGCCTGATGGGAGAACGAATCAAGACCGAAATTGTCGACAAGGCGAACCAGGCATCCCGCCAGATGATTGCCCAGGCGACAGAAGAGATCAACCGCGAAAAGGAGTCGGCACTCAAGGAGCTGCGCACGGAAATGGCCGATCTGGTCATCACGGCGACGGGAAAGATCCTCGATGCCAACCTCGACACGCCCAAGCAGCGTGAATTGGTGGAGACGGTGATCAAACAGATCAATAAAGGCTGACGGCATGAAGAACACGCGGGCGGCCCGGCGCTATGCCGTGGCCCTGATGAACGTGTCGGTGGAACAGCGGGCAGTCGACCGTGTTGCGGACGACCTCCAGACAATCGGCGCAACCCTGGCGGCGTCGCGAGAGCTCAGGGTCATGCTTACCAGTCCAGTCATCTCGCCGATCAAGAAGAAGGCGGTGTTCGATGCTCTCTTTGCGAAGCGGGTGGGGAAGGAGATTCTCACGTTTGCCCACCTCTTGATCCACAAGAACCGTGAAGCATTGTTGCCCGATTTGATCGAGGAGTTCCGTGCCCTGCTGGATGACCAGCGTGGACTCGTGAACGTCGATGCTGCAACGGCCACTCCGATGACGCCGGCGCAGGAAGGCCGCCTGCAGAAGGAATTGGAGCGTTACACAGGGAAGAAAGTGCAGCTGCGGCTGGCCACAGACCCATCCGTCAGAGGCGGGCTGATTGTGAAGATCGGCGACACCGTCCTGGATGGTAGCATCAGGCGTCAGCTTGTGCGCCTCCGGGAACAACTGCTGGGACTGAACGCCGTGTCGAACTGAATGTGAATACAAAAAGGACTGCGCAATGGTGGAAGTGAGACCAGACGAAGTATCAGCGATCCTCCGGAAGCAGCTTGCGGGATTTGAGAAAGAGGTTGATATCTACGACGTCGGCACGGTGCTCCAGGTGGGCGACGGCGTGGCACGGGTGTATGGGTTGACCAAGTCCCTCATGAGCGAACTGGTGGAGTTCCCCCACGGCGTGTTCGGGATGGTGTTGAATCTCGAAGAGGACAACGTCGGCTGCATCTTGTTCGGCGAAAGTAGCGAGATCAAGGAAGGCGATACGGTGAAGCGCACGGGCAGGGTTGCCTCGCTGCCAGTGGGCGACACCATGCTGGGCCGCGTGGTGAATCCTCTCGGGCAGCCCACGGATGGGCGAGGAACGATCACGGCGGATAAGTTCATGCCGATTGAGCGAAAAGCGCTCGGCGTGATCCAGCGCCAGCCAGTGAAAGAACCGCTGCAGACCGGTCTCAAGGCAGTGGACGGGATGATCCCCATCGGACGGGGACAACGCGAGCTGATTATCGGCGACCGGCAAACCGGGAAAACGGCTATCGCGATCGATACGATTATCAACCAGCGCTATACCCACACCGAGAAGGCCAAACGGGAAGGCGTCAAACCGGTCTATTGCATCTATGTCGCGGTGGGACAGAAGAGTTCAACGGTGGCCCAGGTGGTGGACAAGCTGCAGCAGGAAGGCGCGATGGAATACACAACCGTGGTCGCGGCCACCGCAAGCGACCCCGCACCGATGCAGTTCATTGCACCGTATTCGGGGGCGACACTCGGTGAATACTTCCGGGACGGAGGCCGCCATGCGCTGGTCGTCTATGATGACCTCTCAAAACAAGCGCAGGCATACCGGCAGGTGTCGTTGCTGCTCCGTCGGCCGCCGGGGCGAGAGGCCTACCCCGGGGATGTGTTCTACCTTCATTCGCGATTACTGGAACGGGCATCCAAACTGAGCGAGGAGCTTGGTGGAGGCAGCCTCACGGCGCTGCCCGTGATCGAGACGCAAGCGGGAGACGTGTCCGCGTATATTCCTACGAACGTCATCTCTATTACGGACGGGCAGATCTACCTCGAGTCAAGCATGTTCAATGCCGGCATCAGGCCGGGAATCAATGTCGGCATCTCCGTGTCGCGTGTCGGCGGAAACGCCCAGATCAAAGCGATGAAGAAGGTCGCTGGCCGCCTCCGCATCGACCTCGCCCAGTATCGCGAGCTGGAGGCGTTTGCGAAATTCGGCTCCGATCTCGACAAGGCTACGCTGGCGCAACTCCGGCGCGGGTCACGACTGGTGGAACTGTTAAAGCAGGACCAGTACCGGCCGATGGCGGTCGAGCAGCAGGTCGTCGGGGTCTTCGCCGGGACCAACGGGTACCTGGATGAAATTCCGCTGGAGCATGTGCGACGGTTCGAGGCTGAACTTCTCGAGATGATGGAACTCAAACACGCTGATCTGCTACAGGAGATTGCCGAGAAGAAAGACCTGACACAGGAAATCACTGCCCGGATGCATTCGATTCTCAAGGAGTTCACCGCATCCTTCAAGGCATCGGTGAAAGCCTGAGTATGGCCACGCTACGGGAAGTCCGGCGACGGATCGCCGGTGTGAAAAGTACGCAAAAGATCACCAAGGCGATGAAAATGGTCTCGGCGGCAAAATTACGCCGAGCCCAGTTGGCGGTTGTCGCAGCACGCCCGTATGCAAGGGCAATGAGAGATCTTCTTCAACACCTGCTGGTGTATGCGGAGGGTCCGGTGGCGGCGTTCGTGCAACCCCGGGAGGTGAAGAACGTCGCGGTTGTGGTAGTGACCTCGGACCGCGGGTTGTGCGGGGCGTTCAACTCGAATCTGATCCGCGCGGCGGTCCAGCATCTGCGAAAGCGATATCCTGAATGGAACGGGCAGGGCCGTGTGAGGATCTACTGCGTTGGCAAGAAAGCAACGGACTTCTTCTCGCGGCGAGCATTTTCCGTAGCAGAGAAGTTTGTGGGAATCTTCGGCCATCTGACCTTTATAGAAGCACAACGTGTGGCCAGAATTCTTGTTGACGGTTACACGGCGGGCACGTTTGACCGTGTGGATGTGATCTATAATGAATTCAAATCGATCGCGCAACAGAATATCGTGGTTGAACAGTTCCTCCCTGTGCCCCCGGCAGGCGTCACGAACGGGGCAGCGCCGTCAACAACTGCGGGGGAATATATCTATGAACCGTCAAAGGCGGGAATTCTTGAATCTCTCCTGCCGAAGCATTTGAACTTCCAGATCTGGCGTGTGCTCTTGGAGTCCAATGCGGCTGAGCAAGGGGCAAGGATGGCGGCCATGGACAACGCCACGGAGAACGCCAACGAATTGATTGAGACGCTGCAACTCCAGTACAACAAGGCCCGTCAGGCTTCGATCACCAAGGAATTGCTGGAGATTGTCGGGGGAGCGGAGGCCCTCAGGTAAGAAAGGGGCATAAGGGCTGAAAAACCAGGCAAGAAAGAACCGCCTCTGTGGCGGCTTTTTCATCGCCGGTTGAAAGAGACCGGGATTATGCGTAAATTTATATTCCTTGCGAAAAACGAAGGTTTTGAACGGGTCCTGACTCTCGGACGGGCGAATGTTTGATGAATTGAGCAGAAAGCTTGATGGTGCCCTGAAAAGGCTTCGCGGTCAGGGGAAGATATCGGAGGAGAACGTTGCAGAAACCCTTCGTGAAGTCCGCCGGGTTCTTCTTGACGCCGATGTCAACTACAAGGTGGCGAAGGAGTTCATCGACGCCGTTCTGAAGAAGGCCCTCGGTCATGAGGTCCTTCAAAGCATCACGCCGGGACAGCAGATCGTCAAGATCATCTATGATGAGCTTGTCCTGCTCCTCGGCTCAACGGCTGTTGAGATGACCTATGCTCCCATGCCTCCGACGGTCGTTCTGGTGGCGGGGTTGCAGGGGTCGGGGAAGACGACGTTCTCCGCAAAGCTCGGTGTCTTCCTCCGCGGGCAGGGGCGGCACCCTCTGCTAGTTGCTGCGGACGTTCATCGACCAGCTGCGGTTGACCAGCTCGAAGCCCTTGGCGCCTCGGCCGGCATTCCGGTGTACCGGGAGGAGGGCCTTGACGCAGCGGGAATTGCTGGGCGTGGTGTTGACTATGCGAAAAAGAATGCGCGGGATGTGGTGATCATCGACACCGCGGGCCGGCTGCATGTCGACGAGGAGATGATGCAGGAAGTCGTGGCCATCAAGGCCGCCGTCCAGCCACAGGAAATCCTGTTTGTGGTGGACGCAATGACCGGCCAGGACGCCGTCAATACGGCAACCGTGTTCAATGAACAGCTGGCGTTTACCGGCGCCGTCCTCACGAAGATGGACGGCGATGCCCGAGGCGGTGCCGCGATCTCGCTTCGCGCTGCCGTCGGCAAACCCATCAAGTTCATCGGCGTCGGTGAGAAGACGGATGCGCTGGAACGATTTCATCCGGAACGCCTGGCGTCGCGCATTCTCGGCCTCGGGGATGTGGTGAGCCTTGTGGAGAAGGTGCAGAAGAACCTCGATGTGGAAGGCGCCGCCCGGTTCGAGACGAAAATCCGGAAGTCGGAATTCACGTTGGAGGATTTTCTGGAGCAACTGCAGGAGGTCCGGAACATGGGACCACTTGAGCAGCTGGTCGGCATGCTCCCGGGAATGAACCGTGCTCCTCAACAGGTGACCGTGGATGAGCGTGCCCTCGGACGGATTGAGGCGATCATCCAGTCCATGACACGGGAGGAACGACGACGGCCGACCATCCTCAACGGCAGCCGGAGAAAACGAATCGCCCTCGGCAGCGGCACGTCGGTGCAGGATGTCAACCGACTGCTCAAGCAGTTTGAACAGATGCAAAGGATGGTCAAAACTCTGGGGAAGGGCGGGAGAGCCGCACGGATGATGAAGGGGATGAAGTTTCCTGCAGGGTTCTGAGAGAGAGGATAACAACGGATGTTCATGATTCGCACTATGGAAGGAGGATAGACCTTGGCGGTACGTTTGCGTTTACGCCGCATCGGCAAAAAGAAGAACCCGCTCTATCACATCGTGGCCGCGGATTCCCGCGCCGCCCGTGGTGGCAGGTTCCTCGAAGTCATTGGACGGTATGAGCCCCGACAGAAGCCGGCGCTCATTGAGACCAAGGATCAGCGCGTGCTCTACTGGCTGAAAAGCGGGGCTCATCCGACGGTAACGGTACGAAGCCTGCTCCAGAGGTCAGGTCTCTGGCTGAAATGGAATCTGTCGCGCCGGGGGCTGGATGAGGCCCGCGTTGCAACGGAGATCGAGAAGTGGCAGATGGCGCAGACGTTGAAGCGCCAACGGGAAGAAGCCCGGAGGACCCGTCGTGCAGCTGCACGAAAGAAGGCACGCAAGGCAACCCCGGAAACTGCGGTGGCGCCTGCACCGGCACCCGAAAAGGCCTGACGGTCATCCGGCATTGCGCTGGTGCGTCGGCAAGAATGCTCGAACGAATTAGTCCACAGCTACGATACGATGGAGGGGTGATGCACGCGTCCGGTAGATGTCGCGGCGCGGAATTCACCATGGAAGAGCGCTATGAAGGACTTTCTGGAATTCGTCGTGAAGCATCTGGTCGACAAACCTGACCAGGTCAACCTCGAGCATGAGGAGGTTGACAACAAGGTGACCTTCAAGCTGAAGGTCGCCCAGGGTGAGGTAGGGAAGGTCATCGGGAAGAGCGGCAGGACGGCGCAAGCGATCCGTGTTCTGCTGGCCGCGGTGGCTGCCCGCGAGGGCAAACGCGCCGCCTTGGAAATACTCGATTAATGCATGCATTGACTGACCTCTTCGCGATTGGGAAAATTGTCAAGGCGTTCGGCATCCAGGGCGACGTAATCGTCCAGCCGATGACCGGTGCGCCTGCGCGGTTCCGGACACTGAAACGAGTCCTTCTCGGGGCGTCTTCCCTGGCCGTCCAGGAGAAACGCATTGAATATGCATCGGTTGGGCCACGAGGGGTCAGACTCCGGCTGGAAGGTGTGACCGACCGGACCGCCGCCGAGGAACTGACAGGTCTGTTCCTGTTTGTGGATGTGCAGCACCGCCTCCGACCGACGAAAGGAAGTTACTTCGTCCACGATATCGTGGGCATGACGGTGCTGGATCAGGATGGTGTCGTGCGCGGCGTAATAACTGAGGTGATGAAACTCCCCGCGCAGGATGTCTATGTGATCAACAATGGCGCCCGGAGCTTCATGATACCGGCAGTGAAAGAGTTCATCCTGAGTGTTGATGTGGCTCATCGCCGGATGCGCGTCAAGTTGATCGACGGGATGATGGAGGAGACATGAGGATCGACGTGGTCACGGGGTTTCCCCGGCTTCTCGCGGATCCGCTGAATGAAAGTATTCTGCGGCGCGCCCAGGAGAAGGGACTGGCACAGATTGTCATCCACGATCTGCGCGACTATACAACGGACAGGCACAGAACCATCGACGATATGCCGTACGGTGGCGGAGCCGGAATGGTGCTGAAGCCCGAGCCGGTGTTTGCGTGTGTGGAGCACCTCATGCGGGAACGTACCTACGATGAGATCGTGTACCTGAGCGCTGACGGCGAGCGTTTCACTCAAAGCCTGGCGAACCAGCTTTCGATGCGGAACGCCATCCTCCTGCTCTGCGGTCATTACAAAGGAATCGACGAACGAGTGCGGCAGGCACTGGTGACACGGGAGATCTCGATCGGGGACTATGTGTTGACGGGAGGTGAACTGCCGGCTCTGGTGGTGATCGACAGCGTCGTCCGGCTTCTTCCCGGAGTCCTGAACGACGGTGAATCCCTCCTTGATGATTCGTTTCAAGATGACCTGCTCGGGGCACCGTCCTATACGCGGCCGGCGGAGTTCCGGGGGATGAAGGTCCCGGACGTGCTGCTCTCCGGCAACCACGAAGATATTCTGGCCTGGCGGCGGGAGCAGCAGCAGGAACGAACGGCGGAACGCCGCAATGATTTGTTGGAACATCATTCATAACTGTCGAAGTGGAGAACTATCATGGATAAGTTAAAACTGGTCGAGGCCACGCAGATGAAGAGCGGTATCCCCGATTTCGGTCCGGGAGACACCGTCAATGTCCATGTGCGTGTCATCGAGGGTGACAAGGAACGTATCCAGCAGTTTCAGGGCGTGGTGATCGGCCGGCACGGGGCGGGGATGAATGCCACCTTCACGGTACGGAAGATTTCTGATGGCGTCGGAGTGGAACGTATCTTTCCTCTTCATTCGCCGCGGCTTGCCAAGATCGAAAAGGTGAAGGATGGCTCCGTGCGACGCGCGAAGCTGTACTACTTGCGCGCGCTTGCCAGCAAGGCAATTCGTCAGAAGACGAACGCGTAGGACCGTCGGGTTCGCACCCCCATCGCTCGTGTGCTCCCTTCCTGCCGGTCCCGGATGGCGAGGAGTCATTCCGGATAGCGGAGAACTGCGCACCCGCATGAGAAATCAAGGGAGGCGGAATGATCCGTCTCCCCTTTTGTTTCCCAGGTGTTCCTGCCCTTCCATGAATGTCGCGGGATCACAGACAATGGCTGAACAGAAGATCATCGGAGTTTCCTCCAGCTTCTACTGTGCGTCAGTCGGCGAAGCCCTGCAGGCCAGCGGTCGCTTCGACGTCCGGCTCGATATTCCCGCGCGCAACGCGATCCAGCTTCGGGAACGGGAACTTGCCGCAGCGCTGCTGAATCCGGTGGATTTCGCACGCGACAGCTCGGAGTACGTTCTCGTGCCTGATGCGGCCATCGCATCGGCCGGCCCGGCAGGACCGGTGCAGCTTGTGTTTCGCGCTGGGGCCAGAACGATCTCCACCCTCGCCGTGGACGTCTCATCAAGCGCGGAGATCATTCTCGCTCGGATCATACTTGCCGAGGAATTTGACTCTGCTCCTTCCATTATCCCCGTCGCTGACGACCTTCCCGCGATGCTCCGGAAAGCTGATGCCGCGCTCATTTCGGGAATGCGGCCCCTGGACCAGATACCCGCCGTGCTCGACTCTCTCAACCTCATTGAAGCGTGGTATGAAATGACCGACCTGCCGTACGTGTATGGGCTCTGGTGCGGGAGGGAGAATTCGCTCGGACAGGCGGACGTCGAGGCGATTACTGCCGCCCATGCTCGTCTCGCTGAAGAGCAGCGGGTGGAACACGGCACCGCCGACGTCGCAGAGGCCGCGATGTTCATGTTCCAGATCAACGACGATGTGGAGCTGGGCCTGCGCCAGTTTCTGCATTATGCATACTACCATGGAGTGCTTCCCGATATTCCAGAAATCCGTTATTACACATTTGACCGACAGGATGATGAGTCCACGCCCGGGATCACCTTCAATTGATTGAATATGTTGGAAACAATGGGTAGATTTTTGCATTCGACAGCAGACACATCATCATGCTCAAATCCCTCACTATTCAACAGTATGCACTGATCGATGCGCTGGCGGCTGAATTCACGAGCGGCCTGACCATCCTGACCGGAGAAACGGGGGCAGGGAAGTCCATCATCGTCGACGCCCTCGGATTGATCATCGGTGCCCGCACGAGCGCGGAAGTAGTACGCTCCGGTGAGGAGAAGGCAGTCGTCGAAGGGATTTTCGCGGTGGCAGGCAACAGGAAACTGGCACAGGTGCTCGAAGCGAACGACATTGAGCCTGGAAACGAGCTGATCGTCCGACGGGAAATCTCCGCCCGCGGCCAGAGCCGATGCTTTATGAATGACTCACCGGTGACCTTGAATCTCCTGAAACAGGTTGGTGAACTCCTGGTCGATCTTCACGGCCAGCATGAACACCAGTCGCTCCTCCGACCGGAAACCCACGGGGAAATGCTGGATAATTTCGGGGGACTCGATGGCATGGTGGCGGAATTTCAGGAGGCGTACAAACATCTACGAATGCTGGGGGAGGAGTTGCAGCACCTTCGCGAACGTGAACAGCAGCTGCGCGAGAAACGGGACTTCTATGCATTTCAGGTCCAGGAGATCGATGCCATCGGACCTCGTGCGGGAGAGGAAGAAGACCTGACAACGGAGCTGAATATCCTCGAAAACGCCGAGAAGCTTTTCGGGACAACATCAACCTTGTACGAACTGTTGTACGAGGGTGAGCGATCGGTTCGGGACCTCCTTGTCATTGCACGAAACCAACTGCAGGACCTCGCCACGATCGACAAGAGCTTCGCGGAGGCAGGACGAGAATGTGCGTCGGCGGATGCGATCGTGGCAGAGCTGGCCCGGTTCATCCAATCGTACAATGCGCGCGTCGAGTTCAACCCGGAACGCCTGGAAGAACTGCGGGACCGACTTGGGCGGTTATCGCTCTTGAAGAAGAAATATGGCGGATCGCTCGAGGCGGCCCTTGCCCACCGAGAGCACCTTGGCCGTGAACTGGAACTTGTAGAGAATTTCGAAGATGTGACCGCAACCTTGGCCGATGACCTGGAGTCGACACGCCAGCGCTGTGGGATGCTCGCCCAACGACTCTCGGCAAAACGCAATGAGGTGGCGCGGAGAGTCGATAAGGTGGTGGTCCAGGAGTTGAAGAAGCTTGGGATCGAGAACGGGAAATTCACAACACGAATCGGGCAGGAAGAACACGGCCACGAGAACGGGACCGGGGTGGCTGCTGCTCTCTTTATCCGCGCGGGAAACAAGGCGATTGCCCTCAACGGCCGTGGCTACGATGCGGTTGAGTTCTTTCTGTCAACGAACCTCGGAGAGGAAGAGAAGCCCCTGGCGAAAGTGGCATCGGGTGGGGAGGTTTCCCGGATCATGCTCGCGCTGAAAAGCGTCCTCGCGAAATCCGACAGATTGCCGGTCCTGATCTTTGACGAAATCGACGTTGGAGTGAGCGGCAGGATCGCCCAGGCGGTCGGCTTGAGCCTGAAATCTCTCTCGACGTTTCACCAGGTGATCGCGATTACGCACCTCCCGCAGATTGCCGGTCTTGCCGATCTCCACTTTGCGGTTGTGAAATCGGAGACAAAGGGACGCACGGCGACCACGATGCGGAAACTGACGCTCGACGAGCAGGTACGCGAGGTAGCAAAACTGATGAGTGGCGCGGAGATCACAGCGGCGGGGTTAGCGGGAGCGCGGGAACTTATGGGGTTGCGATGAGAAAACGCATCCCGGGAGTGTCGGTCAGTGGCGCACGACCTGCGAAACAACGTCTGCAGGGTGTCCATCTTTCCTACGCCGGGAAGCAGGGGTCGAGAGACATCCTCCAGACGACCCCGGCAGGCAAGCTTCTCGAGCGCTCCACCGTGGGACAGCGGATCGATGCGAGGGAACCGAACAGGCTCATCACCGGCGATAACCTCCTAACGATGCGGACTTTGTGCACTGACCCCTCGGTCAAGGGGCAGGTCAGACTTGTGTACATTGATCCCCCATTCTCAACCAATCAGGAGTTCCGCTCTGGCAGCCGGCGGACCGCCACGATGAGTCCTTCGGGGTCGGATGCACTGGCCTATACGGATAGACTCACAGGGGCGGAGTATCTCGAGTTCCTGCGGCGGCGGCTGATTCTCCTGCATGCGTTGCTTGCGGATGACGGCTCAATCTACGTGCACATCGACAGCAAAGTTGGTCACTACGTCAAGGTTTTGCTGGACGAGGTCTTCGGGCAAGAGAACTTCCGGAACGATATCACCCGGATCAAATGCAACCCGAAAAACTTCTCCCGCATCGGATATGGCAACATAAAGGATATGGTCCTGTTCTTTACGAAATCCGGGACTTGTGTCTGGAACGAACCGCGCCAGGACATGACGGTGGAGGACGCGAAACGGTTGTTCCCGCGAGTTGACGATCTCGGGAGACGGTATACCACCACGCCGGTTCATGCACCGGGTGAGACCAAGCGTGGTGCAACAGGCGAACAGTGGAACGGCCTTACCCCGCCACCGGGGCGGCACTGGCGGGTTTCCCCGCGCGAGCTCACGCACCTCGACGAGCAGCAACTCATCGAATGGTCGGCATCAGGCAATCCCCGGAAGAAGATCTTTGCCGACGATATCCTTGCCCGGGGGAAAAGAGTTCAGGACGTGTGGGAGTTGAAAGATCCACCGTATCCTTCGTATCCGACAGAAAAGAATCTCTCCCTCCTGGAACGGATCATCAGAGCTTCGTCCAATCCGGGTGACATTGTCCTGGATTGTTTTGCCGGATCGGGTACTACCCTCGTGGCGGCCGAACGGCTCAGCAGGCGCTGGATCGGGATCGACCGTTCGGCAGTTGCGGCACAGGTGGCCGTCCGACGATTGAAGGCGGTGGAGAACTGCACGCTCTTCGTTCATTATTCCTGTGTCGCCGGCGACCGAGCGAAAACCGTGTCAACGATCAGGTCTGCCAGCCTCACCAGGACGAACCGATAAATCGCAGGTGAAACATGGCGTTACATGTCTACAACACATTGACTCGCGCACGTGAGCTTTTCATCTCGCTTACGCCGGGATACGTCCGGATGTATGTCTGCGGTCCGACAGTGTATGGACATTCCCATCTGGGGCACGCGAAGAGCTACATCTCCTTCGATGTGATCGTGCGATATTTGAGATCTCTTGGATACAAAGTGCTCTATGTGCAGAACATCACGGACGTGGGGCACCTGACGGATGATGCGGATATGGGGGAGGACAAAATTGAAAAACAGTCACGCATCGACCGCATACATCCGATGGAACTGGTGGAGACCTATACCCGCAGCTATTTCGAAGACATGGATGCACTCGGAGTGTTGAGACCCGACATTTGTCCCCGCGCTACGGGTCACATCATCGAACAGATCGAAATGATCAGGAATCTCGTGCGCAAGGGATTCGCGTACGAGGCGAACGGATCGGTCTACTTTGATGTCCTGAAGTTCCCGGGATATGGAAAGCTCTCGGGGCGGACCATCAACGAACTGACGGCGGGGATCCGCATCGAGGTGAAGTCGGAGAAGCGTCACCCGGCGGACTTTGCGCTCTGGAAAAAGGCGGAACCGGAGCACATCATGCGCTGGCCAAGCCCCTGGGGGGAAGGATTCCCCGGCTGGCACATCGAATGCTCCGCAATGTCCACCAAATATCTGGGGGCGAGCTTCGACATCCACGGGGGAGGATTAGAGAATCAGTTCCCTCACCACGAATGCGAAATTGCCCAAAGCGAGAGTGTGACCGGGAAGCCCTTTGTGAAATACTGGGTCCACAACAATATGGTCACCGTTGACGGCCGGAAAATGGGGAAATCTCTGGGAAACTTTGTGACGCTGAAAGAAGCATTCACGAAATGGGAGCCCCAGGTCGTGCGCTTTTTCGTCCTGCAGAGCCACTACCGGAGCACCCTTGATTTCAGCGACGCGGCCGTGGACGGCGCAGCCCGGGGTCTGGAGAAGCTCCTCTCGCTCCGGACCGCACTCCGTGAACGGATACGAAGTGCTCCGGAGCAGGCAGACTCTGGCGGTGTTGACCTGGAGAAATACCGGACGCAGTTTCTTGAGATGATGGACGACGACTTCAATACTCCGAGAGCCATCGCAGTGCTGTTTGATCTCGCACGAGAGGTCAACAGCACGCTCGGATCCGGGTCGACACAGTCGAAGCAGTATCTCCGGGCGGTTGACGATTTCTTCACACTCCATGCGGAGCAGATTCTGGGTTTGACACTTCAGCCCGGCTCTTTGCGGACAGGAATGGACCAGCTTACCGATGGCCTGATGGGACTCCTGATCGATCTGCGGCGTGAATTTCGCGCGCAAAAGCAGTGGCATATGTCCGATCGGATCCGCGACGGTCTCGCCAGCCTTGGGATCGGGCTCGAAGATACGAAAGAAGGGACTGTGTGGAAGAGAATCTCCTGATTCTGGCCAACGGACTGGTTCTGACGTGCGATCCGGACAATCGGGCCGGCAGACTCAGCCTTTTCCTGGAAGGTGGCAAAATCGCTGCTATCGCCGAATCACCTGAACCATTGATGGCCTCCTACCCGGCTGCGCCCGTCGAGGATGTTTCGGATTCGCTCATCGTCCCGGGTTTTGTGAATGCTCACTTCCACGGGGAAAGCGTGTTCCTCCGCTCGGCAACCGATGGAAAGCGGATGCGTGAATGGAGTACGGATCCCCATGTCCAGCACCTGACCAAAGAATTGTCGGGAGCTTCCAAGCAACAACTCCTTGCGGCAACCTATCGTGCAGCTTCAGCCGCACACCTGAAAAGCGGGACGACAACGGTCGGCGAGTACCTCCCGGGCGTCGACAGCGATGGCCTGCAGTCGGTGCTCGATGCGCTTGCCACAACGGGGCTCCGCTCCGTTCTCGCTCTTCAGCACTGGGAGCAGGTCGAGTATGTGAAGGGCCTTGCCGATCCGGGGTTGCGGACGCTCGTCAGCCTTGGGAAAGCCGAGGATTTCACTGTCTACGGCTTCGAAAGCAATGTGTTGGCTGCGACGGAGCTGCAATGTCCGATGATCGTGCACGTCGGTGAGACACCGGATGATGGGGAGTATGTGCGGAGAAAATTCTCGCGCAGTCTTTTGGAGCTCTTGCGCGAATACGGAATTCTGCACCGCGAGACGGTTCTTGTTCATCTTAATCATCTCCACAGCAGCGATCTTCGGATTGTACATATGGAGGGAGCGACAGTGACGCTCTGCCCGGGCTCAGCGGTTGCCAAGGGAACGGGTTGTCCTCTTCTCCGCCAGCTCCGTTCAACGCCGGTTCCGGTCTGTTTGGGGACGGACTGGGGAACTACGGACATGATGAAGGAAATGCAGTTTGTCCTCCGGCTTCCACTATTGTTCCCTGATGTTGCAGAGTTCTCGGCGATGCAAATTCTTCGCATGGCGACGATCCAGGGTGCCGCGGCGCTTGGCATTGACGCAGAGGTGGGATCCATTGAACCCGGCAAAAGTGCCGACCTCCTCCGCTTATCGCTTGATGACATCCGGACGATTCCTCTGCCTCAGACCATGACCGCCGATGCGCTCGCATCGTTTCTGATTGACCGTCTCTCCACGGGGCAGGTCGCGGACGTCATGGTGCGCGGGGAATATCTTGTGCGTGGGGGAGTGCTGACACGGTTGGATGAGGAGGATGTTGCGGGGGCTTTTCGCGCCTTGACCGCGTTTCCTCCACCAAAAGTTCTTTCTGCGGGTCGACAGACGGGCGGGGGACGCACAGCAGCGCGGCGTGAAAAGAAGGTGCCCCCAGCCACGTTTAGCGGTGGTGTGCGTGAACATCTCTCCGGTGTTGAACACGCGGAGCCGCCGGAAACAGCTATCGAGTCTCCAGCCGCCTCAGATCCGCCGCCAGAGCCCGGAGGTTCTCCTTCAAACTCCGATGCGTCACACGAACAGCGTCCTGGCCTGACACCAGCATTGCCGAAGAATGTCAGACGTGTCTTCGGCGAAGATGATGAAGCATAAGAACGCTGTAACGATCCTTCTGCTGGTCCCCATCACCATGACGTTCGGTCAGGGATCGGCAGGTTCACGCGGCACACTCGAACCCCGGTTTCTCGTGGACATGCCGACCGCCGGAATGATTGACAAGGGAAGCCTCTGTCTCGACGTGGACGTGTATCAGGCGGGCGGCGTGCTGCTGGGTCTGTCATGGGGCGTTCTTGACCGGTTCAGTCTTGGAATTTCCTACGGCGGGTCCGGGTTGATCGGGAGCGATACACCAAGCTGGAATCCTCTTCCCGCGGTCGATGCAAGGATCCGTCTGGCAGAGGAATCCACGTCGTTTCCCGCATTGGTGATAGGCTTCAGTTCGCAAGGGCACGATGCCTATCTTTCCTCTGTTGACCGCTACACAATAAAATCTCCTGGCGCTTTTCTCGTCGTCAGCAAGAACTACTCCTTCCTGGGATACCTCAGCCTGCACGGCGGCGCGAACTACTCGTTCGAAACGGCCGACGGGGACAAGGACCCGAATTACTACTGCGGCATTGAAAAAACCATCGGTCCAACGATATCGCTTGTTGCCGAGTACAACGCCGGACTCAACGACAACGACCAACAAGCACTTGCGCGCGAACGTGGATACCTCAATGCCGGCATACGCTGGTCACTCGGAGCCGGCGTGACCGTAAGCCTGAATTTCCGGGATCTGGTTCGGAATGCCCCCGAAGGCAGTGTCTCGCGTCGCACTATCCACCTCGAATACTCGAAGACACTGTGACTGTACCGAATTGTGAACGCTGGGAAGGACGCTGTACAGAAATGTGCACAACCGGTGCCCCTGCGGCGAATCTGGTTGTGACAGGGATTGGCGAAAAGGATGAAAAAATGGGGATTCTCCAGTTTCCAATCGCCTGGGGAGGGGTTGCCGGGCTGGCACTGATGTTGCACCTGAGATATGTGAACTAACACCATTTTGGGAGGGTAAGAACATGGCACACACACGAAGCCTGTTCGTCCCGCTGCTTCTGGCTGGATCCTTGCTCGCACTGGCTGGGTGTTACACGCAGTACGGCGCCACCGAAGAACAACGGGGAGACGAGCAGCAATACGGGGAGTATAATCAGAACGTCCCCGGCGATGCTGACTCTGTATCCGCCGGCGACTATTCCGACGCTCGCAGTCATTTCTATTTCAATTACTACTATCCGTGGGGTGTCAGCTTCGGATTCGGATATTATGACCCTTGGTACGCCTATCCTTACTGGTCTCCGTATTCCTACTATGGCGGATACTACCCGGGGTACTACTATCCTGGTTACTACTACCCGTATTACGGTTCCTATTATGGGGCGTACTGCTACACGGGGACGGCCAGGCACACCGGAACGACCCGTTCGTCCGGTTACTCTCGGACAACCGGAGGATATCGGAGCGCAGATGGAGGAGGGTACGCAGGCGGAACCGCGTATACGTCTCCTTCGTCAAGCGGTCGGACCGGATATCGGAATGCAACGAATCGCACAGGCGTTGCACCACGGGGACGGACATTAACAGGAACCCGTCTGGCGAAGCCGCAGGCGAACGCCGTTGATCGTGGTCAGTCGCGTACCAACGGTGGAAGAATCGGCGTCAGCAGTACGCAGACGAAACGACTTTCAGGATCGGCACGACAGGGTGTAAGTGGTCAGCGAGGTGGATCGAGTTCGGGCGGGGTTCGGTCAGGAGGTCCCCGCATGAGCTCGTCGTCGCCCGCACCGAGAAGCAGCCCGCCTGCGAGTTTCGGAGGCAACCGTGGTGGGGGTGCTCCGAGTGGAGGAGGCCGGTCGCAAGGCGGTCGTCGATAGCGGTTGAATGACACGATGGCCATGGGGACATCATGAACAGACGATTTCAATACGTGTGGTCGATCGGCGGGCTGGTGATGCTGGTGGCTCTGCAGGGATATGCGCAGTACCCGGAAGATGCATTACGACTGTCGTTGCCGGGGATCGGTGTCGGGGCGCGTGCACTCGGGATGGGGAATGCATATGTGGGGGTTGCCAGCGACTACAGTGCCCTGTACTGGAACCCGGCCGGGTTAGCACAGGCCCGGTTCAGCGAGTTTATGATCGGGTTGTCGTACACGGGTCTGAATGATCAAAGCACATTTTACGGAAGCACACAGCCGTACACCTCGAGCAAGACCACCCTGAATGCCCTTGGCCTGGTCTACCCCTTGCCTGTGCGGCGGGGGAGTGCGGCCATCGCACTGGGGTACAACCGGGAGAGCAACTTCAACTCCGGCGTTTCGTTCTCAGGGTTCAACCCTGACGGCTCCTATATCCAAACGTGGGCGCCGCAAGGCGGACGATATAATCTCTCGGATCTTCCCTACAATCTGGCCTTCCAGATCTGGCTGGCGGACACCCTTGGCGGCCGGTTTGCCAGCCCCGTCCTTGGGCGCACAACGCAGGGAGCTCGGATCATCGAAGACGGCGGATTGAATGACTGGTCGTTTGGAGGAGCATTCGAAGTAGCCAGGAATTTCTCCGTCGGCGGAACGCTCACATACACCGCGGGATCGTATTCCTACCGCCGGAACTACAGCGAAGAGGATACCCATCATCTGTACGACACGCTGAAGTCGGACTACTCAAACATCGATTTCCAGAAGCTGTATGTTGATGACTACATCGACGGGGACATCTATGGGTGGGGTGGTCAGATGGGTTTCATGTACCGCGTCCCTGAACGGTTCCGGTTCGGGTTCACGGTGAAATTCCCGACCTGGTATTCCGTATCGGAAGGGTACGGCACCAGTGCCCAGAGTTTCTTCGATAACGGCGACAACTTCACCTTTCAGACACCGCCTGGCGCCGTGCACTACGAAGTGATCACGCCATGGAAATTCAGCGGTGGTCTGTCGTTCATCATCCGGAACCTTGTGCTTGCAGGAGATGTGGAGTTCGTGGACTGGAGGTCGCAGGAGTTCCGGGACGCTCCACCGGAGGTGATGAACCTGAACACGCAGATGCAGGATGTCTTCCGGGAAGCATTCAACTACCGGGGAGGACTTGAACTGGACTTCAGTGAGATTGGGTTCAGAGTGCGCGGTGGGTTTATCTATAATACCTCTCCGTACAAGGATGATCCCAGCGCGTACGATCAGAAGATTGCGACCGGCGGCATCGGGCTTCTGCTGGGGCCGACGGTGATGCTGGATGTTGCCTATGCTCACGGGTGGTGGCAGACATTCCGGATCAATGACGGCATTTCACGCACCGATGAAGATGTCACAAGCAACAACGTCATGATGACAATGCTCGTCCGCTTCTGACGCATCATTGCAGAAGTACCGTGCATTCGATATATTGAGGTCCATCCCAATACCGGATGGACCTCATGTATTTCATACGGCAACGGCCGCGCACCACTATTCCTGCCGGTTGGCTACAGTGGCTCCGTTCGTCCACTCTCGTTGATCGACGATAAGGATCGCCCAGTGAAGACGCGAACAAAAGTACTCATCGGTACTGGCACAGTCCTCGTAGTGTTGGTTGTGATTTTGTTCTTCTTTGTGCGGTACCAGGTGCGGAAGTCATTTCCGGAAGTCACGGGATCGCTCCCCCTCGCGAGGCTGACCGGGCCGGTGGATGTTTGCCGCGACGAGTTCGGTGTTCCTCATATCATCGCCGGAAATGAACACGATCTGATGATCGCCCAGGGGTATATCCATGCACAAGACCGACTCTGGCAAATGGACCTGGGCCGCCATGCGGGACAGGGACGACTTGCCGAGCTCTTTGGCAGCCGACTTGTCCCGATCGACCGGATGTTCCGGATCGTCGGAATTCAACGAACGGCCGAAGTACTGGAACGAGCATTGACCGAAGAGTCCCGTCTACGGCTGCAATGGTACGCTGATGGTGTGAACGCATTTATCGCCAGCCACAAAGGTCGCTACCCGATAGAGT
>Ga0315275_10001238_pt1 | contig 22315 bp, 24 predicted proteins | sample YL17G03_0_MG_FD_205557 | JGI IMG/M metagenome (GOLD analysis project Ga0315275, IMG submission 205557) | Sediment microbial communities from Yellowstone Lake, YNP, Wyoming, USA - YL17G03_0 | ecosystem: Environmental > Aquatic > Freshwater > Lake > Sediment | place: USA: Wyoming | collected...
AACCGCGCTCATGTCCTTCTGTCATCGGCCGCAGAAGCTGATAGCGAACACCCTTCGTAGTGACTGTGGCGCACGGTGCGACGGCAGCGAGAGCGCGCCCGACAGGCCGCCGCCGATCGCGGCTGGGCCGAGCGGGCGCTTCGCCGTTGCCAGCGTCGGCCCCGATCTTGTCTCGATCTGCTGGCCCCGCCACGTCCTTCGAATCACTCGGGGTCCAGCACCTGACGGTGTAGCGAGCAAGCCGGGCCTGCTACTTGTGCCAGGCGGATTTCGTCGGCGCCTTCACGGGCTTGAAGTCGCTGCCGCCGGCGGCGATGCCGTCGCCGTTGCACTTCTTGCACCAGACGCCCTTCTCGTGAGGGCCGGGGCAGGAGATCGAGAAGAGGTCGTGCTTGCTCACGCTGTCACGATCAGGGTGGCCTGACGGCCGCGCACTAGATGATCTTCAGGCCCTGCTGCGGAGTCGCGAGACGGTCGCGCAATCCGGCGAGGCTCGGGGCCTGCTCGTCGAGGCCTTCCCAGTCACGCAGCTCGAGCAGGATCGCGTCTCGCGCCTGCAGTGAGGTTGCCACGGTCGCATCACGACTCGGACCCTTGCCGACCGTGTTGGCGGCAATGAGCGCATCCGCAGTACCGCGCGCCCGGAGTTTCGCGACCAGTTCCGCGCTCTCCGCGTCGCTGATCCGGTCTCCATACAGGCGTGGCATCGCTTCCAGCTTACGTGTAACCGGGGGCCCATGACGGACGGCCCACTGCCCGTTGAGGGGAGCGATGCGGAATTCGCGCCCCCGCTAGGGCGTGCGGCGGCGCTGGCTGCGCTCCACGCGGAGCGCGTCGATCTGAAGGTGGAGGTGATGTCGCCGCTCGGAGAGCTTACGTTCGGTGGCTCGCAGCCACGCTAGTTGGTCGTCGGCGGACCCGGCGGCTGCGAAGCCTCCCGCCTGAACGAAGTCGATCTGGTCGTGCAGCTTGCTGCGGTGTCTCGAGACGTCGCGTTCCTCGCGCTCGAGCCGGTTCAGGAGCAGGCCGAGCTCGGCGTCGGAAAGCGCCGTCACATCGGCGATCTCGGTGAGCGAGCTCATGTCGCCTCGGCTGTGAAGCACGTCATTGCATGGGTATCGGTGATTCGAGAGGCCAGGAGTATCACCCTTGTGGCGTAGCCCGAACGAGGGAGCGGCGACACGATCGGGGGCGCCGACGCCGCCAAGGCAAGGCGGTTCGAGAATCTGGCCCGCGAGGCGGGGGCGGCGATGGCCGACCCGGAGAGCGCGGAGATGCTCCTTGCTGACCTCGCGACCCTGCCGGCGCTCCGTGACCCCCGCCCCGTTGAGTACGATCCGCGCATGAGCAGTCTCGAGCAGGTCACCCAGCAGCCGGTCGCCGTCAGCCGCGATCGCGCCCGCGCCATCTTCGGGCAGACGATGGGCCTCGTCGCCCTCACGTGCGGCGTTGCCGCCCTCGGGGCCTACCTCGGTCGCGACATCTCGCGCGGTTGGGGAATCGTCGCGTTCATCGGCGCCATCGCCTGCATCATCGGGCTCAACGTGGCGATCCGCCGCTCGGAGCAGCTCGCGATCGGGCTCCTCTTCGGCCTCGGCGCCTTCCTCGGCATCGCGGCAGCGCCGACGCTTGCCTACTACGCGGAGGTTCAGCCCCAGGCGCTCTGGCAGGCCGCGGCGACGACGGGGCTGTTCATCGGTGGCTTCGGCGCCTACGGCTACGCCACCCGCCGCGATCTCTCGAAGATCGCGCGCGTCGCGTTCTTCGCCCTGCTCGGCCTGATCGTCTTCGGCGTCGTGCTGATGTTCGTCTCGATCCCCGGTGGCAACGTGATCTACGCCGTGCTCGGGCTGGTCATCTTCGCGGGCTACACGATGTACGACTTCCAGCGGCTCCGCCGCGCCGACCAGATCCAGGCGGCGCCGCTCTTGGCAGCGTCGATCTTCCTCGACGTCTTCAACGTCTTCATGCTGCTGCTGTCGCTCTTCGGCGGCGGCGGCCGCAACTAGCGCCCGCTCGATGTGACGAGGAGCAACGCCCGCATACCCCGCGCGCGGTGGTCGGCGAGCGTGCACCAGAGCAGGTAGCGGCCTGCCCGGAGGCGGGCCTCGAGCTCGCCCGTCTCGCCTGGGTGCACGATGCCGATGCGGTAGGTGCGCGTGCCGCCGCTGCGGCGGAGGGCCAGGTCATGGTCGTCCTCGCCGAAATCGACGAGCTCGACGACTGCGGGGCCTCGATGAATCGAGGCGCGGGAGAGCGTGAGTCCGAACTCGTCGGCCGACACCTGGATCCGCGCCGGCGGCGGGGTAGCGGCTGCGAGCGGCACGAACAGGAGTGCTCCGGCCGCCGCAACCGCGGCGTGTCGCATCACCGCAGGATCTTCGGCCGGCCGAACTTCCGGGCGCCGGGAATGATCGCGTCGGCGTCGGTCCCGAGCCAGTCCTCGAGGATAGCGCCGTAGAGCCCCCGGAAGTCGGCGGTCGCCCGCAGGTTGCCGTCCTCGTCGAGCTTCGCGAGCCCCGGGAACTCTCCGATCATCTTGCCGGCGACGCGCGAGCCGATCAGGAATCCGGTGCCTGCCGCACCATGGTCGGTTCCGCCGGAACCGTTCTCCTTCGCCCGTCGGCCGAACTCCGTCCACACGTGCACGAGCACCCGGTCGGCGAGCCCGCGTGCCTCGAGGTCACGCTGGAAGGCAAGGAGCGATGCTGCCGTGAGCTCGAGATCCTCGGCGAGGCCCTGGGCCTGGTTGTCATGCGTGTCGTAGCCGCCCGGCGCCGACAGGGCAACGACGCGGATCGGCAGCCCGGCGGCGAGCATCGCCGCGAGCCCGGCGAGGCGACGGGGGAAGGCGTCGTCTCCAGGTGGGTACGGGACCGGGCTGACGAGCGTCTTGCGGTCGTCCTTCGGCCGGAACGGCGTCAGCTGCTCGTAGAGCCTCACCGACTGGAGCGCCGAGTCGCTCGCGGTCTCGAGTCCGGGGTCGCCGTGGGTCGGGATCGCACCGAGCCGCCCGATCGCATTGACCATCCGCTCGGAAACCTCGCCCCACACACCGCGGGCCCAGAAGTCGTACCGGTCAGGAGCATCGACCGCTGCCACGGGCATGCGGGCGGTCGCGAGAGACGGCTGCAGGCTCCAGTCGAGCGAGAGACCCTGGAGCGGGTTGTCGGGCTTGCCGACCCGGTCGAGGTAGCGGCCGAGCCAGCCGGTCGAGAGCCGCTCGTCGGCAGCGCCGACCTCCCAGAAGTGCCGCGAGGTGAAATGCGACTGGTTCGGGTGGTCGTAGCCGATCCCCGGCATGACGCTGACCTTCCCCTCGCCGTGCAGCTGCACAAGCGGGGCGAGCGATGGGTGCCAGGTGAGAGCCGGGTCCTCCGCGAAGGCCAGGCCGGCTCCCGGTGGAAGCGCGAGGCGCGGCCTGAGCTGGCGGTAGAGGGGGTCGGCCGTCGGCGCGAGTAGCGACAGGGCATCTGCGCCGCCGTCGAGGAAAACGGAGACGAGCACCTTGTCCTGCGGCGCGGCTGCTGCGGCCGCTGCGATTCCCTCGTCGAAGACCTGAGGCCGCAACGCTGCGCCTCCGTACACGGCGAGAGCGAGACCGAGACCGCGCGCAACGAACGAACGCCGGTCGAGGCCTGTCCCGGCGGGCAGCGGCATCCCGGGCTCGATCGAGGGCAGGCCACGTCCGGCCTCGGCGAGGCCTCGACGCAGGAGCTCCGACCTCGAATGCTCGTTACAGCACGCCATCAGCAGGTCTGAAGGTCGGGGGAGGCTGCGAGCAGTTGGCGTACCGCGTTGGCAACGAGCGGGGGATAGGCTTCGGCCTTCCAGCCGGAGGCATCCTTGAGCGAGCTGCGTGCGAAGGTCACGAGCTCCCTTCGCGTTTCGGGTCGGATGGTCGGATTGCCGAGCACCGCGAGGGCACCCTTGACGATCGCCTCGGGGTCGTTCGGGACCTTCGGCCCCTTCTTGCCCTTGCGGTCACCGAGCGACACCCGCTCGAGCGCCGTGTTCGCGATCGACCAGCGGCCGCGGAACGTGTTCGTGTCGAGCCAGCGCGCATCGTCCCAGCCGGCCACGTTCGGCGGGTAGAAGAGCCGCTGGCCGGCGCCCTCGGAGAGCCAGACCCACGCTGACGTGTCGACTCCACGGTTGAGGCCCCGGAGGAGGCCGGCGATGTAGACGACGGGCGGCTTCACCATGCGTGGGCCCGTGTATAGAGCCGGGTGCCGGAGGATCGCCTCGAGCACCGGGCGCACCTCGAAGTCCCGTTGGTAGATCTCCACGAGCCCTGCCCGGGTCGTCGCATCGAGCGGCGTGGCGACGAAGTAGCTCCAGAGCTTGTCGACGAAGAACGGGGCGTGCTTCGGATGGTGCAAGCAGAGCGAGACCGAGTCGCGCCACGAGAAGGTGCCGTGCTTGCCGAACACCGTCTTCGTGCCCGGGTCGTGGCGCGACGGGTCGAAGCGGAAGTCCGTCTGGCCCTTGCCACGCTTCCAGGTGCTCGTCCAGCCCGTGAGCGCGCGGGCCTGCTCGCGGACGTCGTGCTCGGTGTAGCCGTTCCCCTCGCCGAGTGTGAAGAGCTCCATCAGCTCGCGCCCGTAGTTCTCGTTCGGGGCGTCCTTGCGGTTGTCGGTGCCCGAGAGCCAGATCAGCATGGCGGGGTTCGCGGTGATCGCGACGAGCAGCTTGTCGAAGCCTCCGAGCGCGTGACGCCGGAGCAGTCGGTTCTGGGCGAGCATCAGCTTCTGCGAGCCGACGCCCGCGTTCGAGGTGGCAAACCAGTCGTGCCAGACGAGCGTCATCCGCTCGACGAGCGGCCGGCTCGTGCGCACCATGCGATCGAGCCACCAGAGGTGATCATGGCCGTAGGCGTCGGCCGGCGCGAGCGGGTGGCCCTTGTCGTCGTGGGGCCGCGGGCCGACCCAGCGCTCCCCGGGCGGGTGCGTCAGCGAGTGGACTGCGCCCTCGAGCCCGAGTCGCGCCAGACTCGCGGCCTGGCCGCGCCGCGGGCCGAAGCCCGCGCGCCAGAGAAGACGCTCGGCTTCCGCGGTCCGGAACGGGCCTGTGTAGCGGGGAGTGGTCATCAGTGCCTCTGTTTTCGTCCGGACGCGCGGATTCCTTGATCCGCTACTTCGTGACGATCAGGGTTGCGCGCATGCCGCGCGCCTTGTGGTTGGAGAGCGAGCACCAGAGCAAGTAGCGGCCGGGCGCCAGTCGCAGCGTGCGCTCGGTGCGCCCGCGCGGATCGAGCTGCTTGAACCTGACCGGCTTCGATCCCTCACTGGCGCTCTTGACCACCAGATCGTGGGTGTCCATTCCGAAGTTGACCAACTCGAGGCTGACGCTCCCGGCGCGGACGCTCGGCCGGGAGGGAGTCAGCGTGAACTCCTTCTCGACGACCTGGACGAACGAGAGCATGCCGGGCTCGGCGCTCGCTGGCAGTGCAGCGAGCCCTGCGAACGCAGCCGCGAGAAGGATCGCGAGGCACCTCACGCGACGAGCTTCATTCTCGGCATCCGCGCCGCGTCCGGGATGATCCGCGCTGCATCGACCCCGAACCACTGCTCCGCGAGCGAGGAGTAGACGGCTCGGAAGTCGGAGGTGGCCCGCAGGTTGCCGTCCCGGTCGAGGCCTTTGGTGAGCCCCGGGAACTCACCGACCATGTGCTGGCGTACCTTCGTTCCCATCAGGAACGCCACTCCGGCCGCTCCGTGATCGGTGCCGTTCGAGTCGTTCTGCTGGGCGCGTCGCCCGAACTCGCTCCAGACGAGCGTGAGCACGCGTCCCGCGATCCCGCGGCGCTCGAGGTCGTGCTGGAAGGCCGCGAGGCCCTCTGCCATCTGGGCGGCACCGTCCTGCAACGGCCCCTGCTGGTCGGCGTGGGTGTCGTACGAGCCGGGGCCCGTGAGGGCGGCGGTGCGGATGGGGAAGTTGGCGTCGAGCAGCGCGGCAAGCCCGGAGAGGCGCCGGCCGAAGTCCGTCTCGGGGTACTTCGCCTTCGGGTTGATGTGAACCTGGCCGTCCTTGCCGACGAAACGACCGAGTTGGTGGCGTAGGCCGTCCGCCTGCCTGATCGTCCGTGCCGCCTGCGAGAGCATGGGGTCCGGATCGGCAGACAGGGCGCCGAGCGAGCCGATCGCGTCGTTCAACAGTTCGCCGGGTACATCCCACACGTTGTGAGAGTCGAAGCGGTAGTCGCCAGGGCTCGCGAGCGTCGCAACCGGGACGCGTGCGGTCGCGAGCGAGGGCAGCAACGCTCCGTCGAGCGAGAGCCCCTGCATGGCGTTGTCCTCGGTGCCGATCACGTCGAGCAGTCGGCCGAGCCACCCGGTGCCGGCCTGCGGGTCGAGCGCGCCGACCTCCCAGAAGTGGCGGGACGTGAAGTGCGACTGGTCGGGATGCGAGTACCCGATCGCCGGGAAGACCGTCAGTCGTCCGCGTGCATGGAGCGCGGCGAGCGGCTTCAGCGCCGGGTGCCAGTGCAGACGCGGGTCGGAACGAAATCGCGGGCCGTCGCCGGGCTTGAGGGCGAGGGAGTCGCGTAGCTTGTGGTACCGCGGATCGCCGGTGGGGTAGAGGAGGGAGAGGGCATCCCACCCACCCGGTGCGAAGACCGAGACCAGCACCCGCCGCCCGTTCCCACCGGTTGCGGCCGCGTGCGCGATTCCCTCGTCGAGCACGCGAGGCCCGAGCGCCGAAGCGCCGTACACGGTGAGCGCCGCGCCGAGGGTGCGGGAGAGGAACTGACGTCTGTCGAGCCCTGTGCCGGCCGGCGATGGCATTCCTGGCTCGATGGCGGGCAGGCCGTTGCCGGCCTCGGCCACGGCGCGGCGGAGAAGGGTGGAGCGGGAAAACTCGTTGCAGCAGTTCATGCGGTCTGCATCTCGGGTGAGGCGGCGACGAGATGCCGGAGAGCGTTGAGGGTCATGGGCGGGAACTTCCTTTGTCGGTCGTCGTCGGCGACGGCGGCACCCATCGCCTTCTGGGCGTAGGTCAGAAGCGAGCGGCGGGTCGTGTCGGAGACCTGGATGCCCCAGAACGAGACCGCCCGGTCGACGAGCTTCACGGGATCGGACGGGACGGTCCCGCGCTTCGTGTGATCGGGGTGATACGCGTGCTTTCGCAGCACCCGCTCGGCCATGCTCCAGCGTGCGTGGAACGTGGAGGTGTCGAGCCAGCGGTCGTCGTTCCAGCCCGAGACGTTCGGCGGATAGAAGAGCAGTTGCCCGGCCTGGATCGAGAGCCAGACCCAGTCCTCCGTCGAGATGCGGTCGCCGAGCGTTCGCAGCATGCCGGCCAGGTAGACGGCCGGGGGCTTCACCATGCGGGGCCCCTCGTAGAGACGCGGGTGCTTGAGGATCGCCGTCAGCACCTGCCTCGTCGAGTAGCCCGACTGGACGTACAGCGCCTCGAGGGCGGCCTGGGTCTCGTCGTCGGCCGGCTCCGGGATGAAGTAGCCCCAGAGCTTGCGCGTGAAGAAGGTCTTGTGGGCGGGATGCGTGATGGTCAGATTGACCGCCTGCTTCCAGCCATACGGCCCGGGCTTGTCGAACACGACCTTCATCGCGTCGTCGTGGCGGTTGCCGTCGAAGCGGAACTTGACCCACCCGTAGCCGTCCTTGTAGCGCGCCGTGAACCCGGTCAGGGCGCGTGCCTGCTCGCGCACATCGCGCTCGGTGTAGCCGGAGCCGTGGCCGAGCGTGAAGAGCTCCATCAGCTCGCGGGCGTAGTTCTCGTTGGGTGCGCCCTTCTCGCTCTCGAGCCCGTTCAGGTACAGGAGCATCGCGGGGTTCTCGGTCACGCGCATCACGAGGCCCGGGAACGACCCGAGCCCCGTACGCCGGAACAGGTTGTTCTGCCGGATCATCAGCCGCTGCGAGCCGACGGTCTCGTTCGAGGTGGCGAACCAGTCGTGCCAGACGAGGGTCATCCGCTCCGTGAGCGGACGGCTCGTGCGCACCATGCGGTCGAGCCACCAGAGGTGATCGTGACCGAACTTGTCGAGTGGGAAGAGGCGGCGGCCGTTGACCTTTGGTGGGCGACCGACGAGCCTGTCCGGGCCGGTCGTCAGCAGCTGCGCGACGGCGCCGTCGAGGCCGCGCGCTGCGAGAGCGCGCTCCTCACCGGGTCGCGGGCCGAACCCGGCCCGCCACAACAGCCTCTCGGCTTGTGCGGGAGCAAAGGAACCCGTGTAGACGGGCAGCGGCATGAATCTGTCGTCGGCAACGGGGGACGATCCCGGGTATCGCTGGGACGAGTGAACCTTGCGTCGCCGGTCGCGACTATCCTGGGAGCGTGAAGGTCGTCCTCCCCGATGCGAGTGAGCTCGAGCTCGCCGACGGCGCGACCGGGCTCGACGCCGCGCGCGCGATCGGCCCGAAGCTCGCCGAGCAGGCCGTGCTCGTCAAGGCCAACGGTGTCTCGCAGGACCTGCGGCTGCCGCTCGCAGACGGGGCGAAGCTCCAGATCCTGACGACCCGCGACACGCAGAACCCCGATGCCCTCTCCGTGCTCCGCCACTCGTCCGCCCACCTGCTCGCCGAGGCGGTGCGGAGGCTGCATCCGGGCGTCAAGGTGGCGATCGGGCCTCCGATCGACAACGGCTTCTACTACGACTTCGACTTCCCGACGCCGATCAACGACGCCGACCTGGAGGCGATCGAGGCCGAGGTGCAGCGCGAGCTCGCCGAGGGGCGTGCCTGGGAGCGCGAGGAGATCTCCGCCGACGAGGCGCGGGCGCGGTTCACGGCCGAGGGCGAGCAGTACAAGGTCGAGCTCGTCGACACCGCCGAGGGTGCGATCTCGCTCTACACGCAGGGCGACTTCACCGATCTCTGCCGTGGGCCCCATCTCCAGACCTCGGCGCCGATCAAGGCATTCAAGCTCACCTCGCTCGCCGGCGCGTACTGGCGGGGCGACTCAGACAACGCGCAGCTCACCCGCATCTACGGAACCGCGTTCTTCAGCCAGAAGGATCTCGACGAGCACCTCGAGCGGCTCAGTCAGGCTCGTGCGCGCGATCATCGGCGTCTCGGCGCGGAGCTCGATCTCTTCCATTTCGACGAGCACTCACCCGGGTCGCCGTTCTGGCATCCGAAGGGGATGGCGATCTTCAACGCCCTCGAAGACCTTCGACGGCGCGAGAACGCGCGGCGCGGCTACTCCGAGGTGAAGACACCTCTGATCTACGACAAGGCGCTCTGGGTCACGTCCGGCCACTGGGACAAGTTCCGCGAGAACATGTTCCTGATCCCGATCGACGACGAGCACACCTACGCGATCAAGCCGATGAACTGCCCCGGGCACATGCTCCTCTTCGGGAGCCAGCTCCGGAGCTACCGCGAGCTGCCGCTGCGCTTCGCCGAGGCCGCACCGCTCCATCGCAACGAGCTCGCGGGCGCGCTTCACGGGCTCACGCGGGTGCGCTTCGTGACCCAGGACGACGCGCACATCTTCTGCTCGCGGGAGCAGATTGACAGCGAGCTCGATCAGTGCCTCGAGTATCTCCGCTACCTCTACGGCCTCTTCGGCATCGAGCCGCGCGCCGAGCTCTCGACCCGACCCGAGAACAAGCTCGGAGCCGACGAGGAATGGGATTTCACGGAGGGGAAGCTGATTGAGGCGCTCGACCGTCATGAGATCGCATACTTCGTCGGCGCGGGGGAGGGGTCGTTCTACGGGCCCAAGATCGATCTTCACATCACCGACGCGCTCGACCGTTCGTGGCAGCTCGGCACGATCCAGCTCGACGCGCAGATGCCGGCCCGCTTCGGTCTCACCTACATGGGGCCCGACAATCGCGAGCATCCCGTCTTCGTCGTGCACCGCGCGTTCTTCGGCTCGCTCGAACGCTTCATCGGGATCATCATCGAGCACTTCGGCGGTGCGTTCCCGCTCTGGCTCGCGCCTGTCCAGGTGCGGCTGCTGGCCGTCAGCGAGCAGCACCGCGACGGCGCGCACGCGATCGCCGCGCGCCTCCGGGAGGCCGGGTACCGCGTCGATGTCGACGATCGGGACGAGACGCTCGGCAAGCGGATCCGCGATAGCGAGCTCGAGAAGATCCCCGTTGTGGTCGTCTTCGGCGAGCGCGAGTCGGAAGCCTCGCTTGCGGTGCGGACGCGCGGCGAGGGGCAGTCGACCCGGTCGCTCGAAGAGCTGCTGGCGGATCTCTCGGCGGCCGTTGCGCCGCCGCAGTGACGGGAGCCCCACAGGCAACGCCTAGCCCTGCTACGCTTGGCGCCTGCAAAGTAGGGGCCGTTACCCTCACCTCCGGAGCCACAGGCTGCGCGGGTTCAACCGAGTCGAACGACGAGGGAAACGGTGCCGCTGCTTGCCAGCGGTTTTGACGTTTTAGGGAAGGATCAACACAGTTTTGAAGAGAGACACAGCTTGGTGAGGAGCCTTTGAGACCCCGGCGGCGTCCTGAGGACAGGACCCGGCCCGTCGTCCACACGGAGCGGATCAACGACCAGATTCGCGTGCCGAACGTCAGGCTCGTGGGTGAGGACGGAGAGCAGATCGGGATCAAGTCGACCGACGAGGCGCGCGAGTACGCCTACAGCCGGAACCTCGACCTCGTCGAGGTGGCAGCGCAGGCAGACCCGCCCGTCGCACGGGTGATGGACTACGGGAAGTATCGCTACGAGCAGGAACAGAAGGCGAAGGTCGCGCGGAAGCACCAGTCGCAGATCAACGTCAAGGAGATCAAGCTCAGACCAAAGATCGGAATCCACGACTACGAGACGAAGAAGGGCCATGTCGTTCGCTTTCTCAACGGGAGGGCGAAGGTCAAGGTCACGATCATGTTCCGGGGCAGGGAGAACCTGCACCCCGAGCGCGGTCGAGACCTTCTGATGCGTCTCGCAGAGGACATCAAAGAGGTGGGGCAGATCGAGCAGCCGCCGCTGATCGATGGCCGCAACATGATCATGGTCTTCGGGCCGACGAAAAACGCAGGAGTGAAGCCAGATGCCGAAAGTGAAGACGGGAAGCGGAGCGAAGAAGCGCTTCAAGGTGAGCGGAACGGGGAAGTTGATCCGTCGCCACGCGATGAAGAGCCACAACCTCGAGCACAAGAGCTCGAAGCGTAAGCGCGGCTTCCGCAAGGATCAGCCGGTCGCGGCGAACGATGCGCCGCGCGTCAAGCGACTCCTGGGGCTGAGGTAACCGATGCCCAGGGTGAAGCGATCCGTTGCCGCGCGCAAGAAGCGCCGGAAGGTCCTGGAGCAGGCGAAGGGCTACTGGGGCCTCAAGAACTCGCACTACACGTACGCGAAGGAGCAGGTCGAGCACTCGCTCACCTACGCCTACCGTGACCGCAAGAACAAGAAGCGCACCTTCCGGCGGCTCTGGATCGTCCGGATCAACGCGGCCGCGAGGCAGCACGGAATGTCGTACAACCAGTTCATTTCGGGCGTGCACAAGGCCGGGATCGAGCTCGACCGCAAGTCGCTCGCCGACATCGCGGTCTCCGATCCGGCGGCATTTGCCGCGGTCGCCGAGCAGGCGAAGGCCGCGCTCTCGGAAACGCCGTCAGGCGCCGAAGCAGCCTGAGTCAGAACGAGCCCCAGGCGGAGATCTTCCGCCGCCAGGCTGAGCACTTCACGCTGCTCGGCTCGCCGGTCTACAGCCGGCTGGCCGGACAGCTCGCCGAGGATCCGCGCCGGGCGCGCGCGATCCTCGGCGACGATGCCTCTTGGGATCTCGGCCTCCGTCTCTTCGGTGCGGTGCACCACCACGTGCTCACCCGCACCGCGCCGGATGCGCTCTCGGGTGACTGGGACGACTTCGCCGCCGCGCTCGACGCGCATGCGGAGACGCTCGGCCGGTTCGTGCGGGAGCAGGGTGTGCAGACGAACGAGACCCAGCGCTGTGTCGCGCTCGTGCCGGCGTTCCTCACGCTCGCACGCGAGACCGGCTTGCCGCTCGATCTGATCGAGCTCGGCCCAAGTGCCGGCCTCAACCTCGTCTTCGATCGGTATGGCTATCGCTATGCCCAGGGGACGTTCGGTGACCCCTCGGCCCGCCTGACGTTCACCGCCACCGAGCGCGGCCCGGTGCCTGCGGCGCTCCTCGGGACGCCGGTCGAGATCAGTCGTCGGCGCGGCATCGATCTCGCACCCATCGACGTCACCTCGAGCGACGGCGTCACGCTCCTCCACAGCTTTCTCTGGCCCGGGCTCGCGGAGCGCGCCGCCCGCCTCGACGCGGCGATCGAGACGCTCCGTGCGGCGCCCAGCCGCCCCGAGCTGCTCCGTGGCGACTACGTCGACCTCCTGCCCGGTCTGCTGGCCGAGCGCGCACCAGACGCACTGACGGTCGTTTTCCAGACCGCTTCGACGGGGTACCTGGAGCAGGAGCGCTACGACGAGCTGCGCCGCACGCTCGATCTGGCCGGGGCGGACGGGCGGCCGCTCGCGTGGGTCTCGTCCCGGCGCCGCGAAGAGCTCGAGACGCCCCTCGACGACCGCTGGGAGCTGGAGCTGCAGCTCTGGCCCGCACCCGCGCGCCTCGTCGCACTCGTCGACTTCCACGGCAACTGGCTCGACTGGCTCGGCTAGCGTCCCGGGCATGGAGAGCGAGATCAGCGCAGCGCTTGCGTCCGATGGGACGATCGACATCACGACGATCGGTGCCCGCAGTGGGCTTCCCCGACGGATCGAGATCTGGTTCGTGCGGCTAGACGGTCGGACGTTCATCACGGGCACCCCGGGGCCTCGGGACTGGTATTCGAACGTGCTCGCCCACGACCGGTTCACCTTCCACCTGAAGGAGTCGGCGCAGGCCGATCTCGAAGCCCGCGCTGTGCCGGTGCTCGACGAGCCGACCCGCCGCTGGGTGTTCTCGCAGCCCCATCGCTGGAACGACTGGTATCGGGCTGAGGCGAGTCTCGACGATCTCGTTGCAGACTCGCCCATGATCGAGGTCTTCTTCGCAGAAGGCAGCGCATGATCAGCTCGAAGGACAATCCGAAGCTCAAGCTCGTGCGGGCGCTGCAGCGGAAGAAGGAGCGCGAGGAGACGGGCCTCTTCGCCTGCGAGGGCGAGGATCTCTGCGACGCCGCGCTCGCTGCGGGAGTCTCGCCGGTCGAACTTCTCATCGGAGCAGCCGCGGGGTGTCTCCCCTGCTCTTTCGGGAGACACCCCGCGACGGTTTCCGTCGAGCCGGAGCTGCTCGCCGGGGTCTCGACGCTGCCGCATCCGCCGCGCGCGATCGGCGTCTTCCGCCGTGACGATCTGCCCCGCGGCTCCCGGGGCACCTGCCTCGCACTCTGGCAGCTCTCCGATCCGGGCAACGTCGGCACGCTGATTCGCTCCGCGGACGCGTTCGGCGCCTCCGTTTCACTCTCGGACGGCTGTGCCGACCCGCTCTCGCAGAAGGCGCTACGGGCGAGCGCGGGCGCGATCTTCCGGGTGCCTCTGGTCGCGTGGGGCGAGCGGCCGGGACGTCAGGTCGCGCTCGACACGAGCGGTGCAGTCGCTCTCACGGACGTCGACCTCGCCCCGCCGGTGACGATCGTGCTCGGAGCCGAGCGGGCGGGCCTGCCCGACGAGATCCTGGCGGCGTGCGACGCCGTGGCGTCGATCCCGATGCCGGGTGACGCGGAGTCGCTCAACGTTGCGGCCGCGGGTGCGATCGCGCTCTACGAGCTCTCGCGACCCGCTTCCTGATCGCGCTCGGCCGCCGCGAGGCGCGCCCGGTGGTACTCGATGCGTTCCCGAAGCTCGCGCATCTTCGGATCGGTCGCAGCCCACTGTTCGGTGCGTTCCCTAGCTCTCTCCATCCTCGTCTTCTTGTCCATCGTCGTCCTCCTCTCTGAACATGCCGAGGAGGTCGCGAACATCGGTTCTGATGTCGAAGACGGCCTCCATCAGGATCGTGACGTCTCGTTCGTCCATCTCCAAAGAGTGCCCTCAGAGCAGCGGGACCGCAAGATGTCCGCTCCGGACGGGTCCTACCAGGCGCCGCCGCCGCCTCCGCCGCCCCCTCCTCCACCGCCGCCCGAGAAGCCGCCACCCATTCCTCCGGAGCCGGACGACGGCGGGGCCAGAGCGGAACCGAATCCCGACGCGAGGTCACCGATTCCCATCGACGACGCGCCCATGCCGAGGCCGTTGCCGTTCGAGATCCAGTACACCGACGAAGCCTGGGCGAGCTCCTCGGGCATCGCCAGGTGGGCGGCCTGCAGGACACGGTCTGCGATCCCGAATGCGATGCCGTAGACGAGCAGCCTCTCCCAGAGGGCGAGCGTCGCGGGCGGCGCCTCCTGCAGGCGCGGGAAGTCGGTCAGGTAGCGACGGAAGGCTTCCCAGCGTTCGGCCTCCACGTTGCCGGCCTGGGAGCGGCGGCGCCACAGCTTCCTCTGGGTGAGCGCGCCGAGGATGATCGCCATGTTCACGAAGGAGGCGACGGCGAGGCCGAGGAGGACGACGTCGTTCCACCTCGGGTAGACCGCGCGCCAGCCGCTTGCGGCGAAGAAGACGAGGAGCCCGCCGACCGCAGCGAACCCGACGAGGGCCAGCGCGAGCGGCAGGGCGCCACGGGAGACGAACCACTTCCGGTTGCCCGCCTCGGTGCCGACGTTTGCCTTGAACGCCGTGAAGTGCTTGCTCATCGACTCCCTGTCGGCCTCGATCCGCTCGCGGAAGCGCGACAGCCGCTCGGGGCCTTCTTCGATCATGCCGTCGACGACGAGCGCGACGGCGTTCTCCCAGGGTCGCAGCGGCTCGTCTCTCGTTCCCGCTGAGAGCTCGAGGTCGGAGACGCTCTCGGTGCGTAGGCCGCCCCAGGTCGCCCGGTCAGTGGTGACCTGCGTCGAGGTGTAGACGCCGCGGCGGATCAGGTCGAACAGCGTCGCGGTGAACTCGAAGGAGCCCGCCTCGCCTCCCTGCCGCATCAGCATCGGGACGAGCGCGGGCTCGGTGTCCGTCGGCGGCTCCTGCTCGTACTCGCGGTCGTAGCCCGTCTCGAGCTCGCGGCCGTAGAACCAGAAGACCCCACCGACGACGAGAAACGCCGGGATCGTGCCGAGAAGAAGCAGGTAGAGCGCATACCGCCAGGGGTGGCGCTTGGCATGGTCGATCCGGTCGCTGTCCTTCTGGAAGCGGGCCGCATCTGCTGCTTCCTGGGCGACGATCGCCGGGAGGCCGTTGCCAGAGCTGATCTTCATCCCGAGGGTGGAGGTGAATACCGCGCGTGGGATCACGGTGCGGAGCTCGACGTACTGCCCGGCGGGCACGTCCAGCGCCCGGAGGATCACCCGCTTGCCGGCGAGCTGGACATCGCCGCGGACGTAGACGGGGTGGCCCCAGGCGCGGAGGATCTTGCCGGGTGCCGTCTCGGTCGCGGTGAGGCGGCCGAGCGGCTCCTTCCATTCGGAGCCCCAGACCTGGAGGTTGACGTCGACGACGTCGTCGTAGGCGACTGCGACGCCCCTGAGCCGGTAGTGCACGAGGAAGGTGCGAAGCTCGTCGGAGGCCTGGTAGTGCCAGACGATCCGCAGCGAATTGCCGACGAGAGCCGTGCCGAACGTGCCCGGTGCGTCGGCACAGCCGAGGGCCGTGCAGGCGCCGGGGCGGTAGGCGTGGCCGTTCTCGCTGACCCGCACGTTGTCGATCGTCTCGCCGGCGCGGAGCGGGACGTCGCGATAGCCGCCGCTGAACGGCCCGCTGAACGCGTACGTGATCAGCTCGTCGACGACGAGGCTGCCGTCCGTCGTGACCTGCACGGAGACCGCGGCCTGCGGCAGCGAGAACGACTTCGCGTCGGCAGCGCCCGCGATCGCAAGCGCGACAAGCGCCGCCAGCGCCGCAGCGAGGAGAGCTCTAGCTGCTCGGTGGCGCGGGCGCATCGCCGGCGGGGGGAGCTGCCGGGGCGGCCGGAGCTGCCGGGGCGTCCGGCTGGAAGCTGACTGCCGGGACCTCGCGCTCGGCCGCGTCCTCGACCTCGAAGAACTCGCGCCGGGTGAAGCCGAACGGCCCGGCGATCACCACGGCCGGGAACACCTGGATCGCGTTGTTGTAGGTCAGCACGGTGTCGTTGTAGACCTGCCGCGAGACCGCGATCTTGTCCTCGGTGTCCTTCAGCTGGGTCTGGAGATCGAGGAAGTTGGTGTTCGCCTTCAGGTCGGGGTACGCCTCGGCGACGGCGAAGAGGCGTCCGAGCGCCTGGCTCAGCATTCCCTCCGCTGCCGCGGTTGCGGCCGGGCCCTGGGCGCCTGCCGCGGCGGCCCGTGCCTGCGTGACGGCCTCGAAGGTGCCGCGCTCGTGCGCCGCGTAGCCCTTGACCGTCTCGACGAGGTTCGGGATCAGGTCGCGGCGCCGCTTCAGCTGCACCTCGATCTGCGCCCACGCGTTGTCGACCCGGTTGCGCTTCTGGACGAGGCCGTTGTAGAGCGCGATCAGGTAGATCGCGAGCAGGGCGATGAGGCCGAGGATGACCAGGACGGCGATCACGAGCAGGACTCTACATCGTGCGCCTCGGGAGGGGGAGAGGCTTCAGCCTCTCCCCGGGGTTTCTCGCCGTTCGCACACCCAGATCATGTCCTCGTCGCCCTTGAACGGCCGCCGGTCGAACCAGCCGTACAGCGCAGCGACGTCGAAGCCTGCCTCGTCGATGAGGCGACGCCACTCGATCGCGGACAGCCAGTGCAGGTCCATCGAGGCTGCCGACTCGCCCGATCGCACGGACAGCCGCAGCGTTCGGGTGGTCTCGTCCCAGTCGGCGCGCTCGAAGATGCCTTGCTCGCGCTCGAGCCAGATGCCGTGGGTCTCTGCAATGTCCTCGGGGCTCGGCGCGAAGACGTCGAACACGAGTCGGCCGCCCGGCTCGAGCAGTGCGTGTGCCGCCCGGAGGGCGCGGAGCTTCTCTGCCTCGTCGGGCATGTGCAACAGCGAGCGGAACGGGCAGATCACGAGCGGTACACGCTCCTCGACGGGAGGCTCGCGCAGGTCGCCGATACGGAGGTCGACGCGCGAGCCGACGCCGTGTTCCTCGGCGAGAGCGCGAGCGACGGCCAGCATCCCCGGGGAGAGGTCGACTCCGATCACGGTTCGCCCGGCCTGCGCGATGGGAACGGCGATCCGGCCCGACCCGACCGCGAGCTCGACGACGGGACCGTCACAGCGCACGGCCTCCTCGACGTAGAACGAGATGTCCTCGACGACCGACGAACTCCACGGGTCGTAGATCCCTGCGATGGAGTCGTAGAGCGCCACGCCGGCAAGTGTAGGGCGGGCATGCCGTGGCGAGCGCGTTGGTACGCTCGACCCCTCATGGATGCCGACGCACTCGAGCGCGAGGGACTCGCTGCCGCTGCCGCCGCGACCTCGACGGACGCCATCGAGGCGGTACGCGTCGAGTACCTGGGGCGCAAGAGCGCGATCAAGCAGGCGCTCCGCGAGGTGCGCGACCGCGAGACCGGGATGGCGTTGAACGCCGTGCGCGAGCGGCTCGAGGCCGCGATCGACGGGCGGGAGCGGGAGCTTGCTCGTGCCGAGCTCGACGCTCGGCTGACCACCGAGCGCGTCGACGTGACCCTTCCCGCCGGTGGGTATTCACGCGGCAGGCTGCACCTGATCACCCAGATCAGGCGTGAGGTGGAGGACGTCTTTCTCGGGCTCGGGTACAGCGTCGTCGACGGCCGCGAGGTCGAGACGACCCACTACAACTTCGATGCGCTCAACTTCCCGGCCGGCCATCCGGCCCGCTCGCCGCTCGCGACGCTCTTCGTCGACGAGGCGACGGTGCTCCGGACAGAGACGTCCCCGTCCCAGGTCCGGACGATGGAGGCGCAGGAGCCGCCCGTCTACATCGTCTCGCTCGGGCGCACCTACCGCCGCGACACACCTGATGCGACGCACTCGCCGATCTTCCACCAGATCGAGGGCCTCGCCGTCGACGAGGGCATCACCCTGGCCGATCTGACCGGCACGCTCGACTTTCTGCTCCGCAAGCTGTTCGGCGAGAGGCGGCGCACCGAGTTCCGTACCCACTACTTCCCGTTCACCGAGCCGTCGATCGAGGCCTACGTCTCCTGCCACGTCTGCGACGGGGACGGCTGTCACGTCTGCCGCCACTCCGGGTGGATCGAGGTCGGGGGCGCGGGGATGGTCGACCCGACGGTCTTCGCGGCGGTCGGCTACGACCCCGAGCGCTATTCCGGCTTCGCCTTCGGCTGGGGTCTCGAGCGCATCGCCATGCTGCGGCACGAGTTCCCCGACCTGCGCGAGCTCTGGCGCAACGACCTCCGCTTCTCGAGGCAGTTCTGATGCGAGCGCCCATCTCGTGGCTGCGTGAGTATGTCCGCGTCGACGCGACGGCGCATGAGATCGCCCGCCGGCTCAACGTCTCGGCGCTCGAGGTCGAACGCGTGATCGAGATCGGCGTCGCCGACGCGGGCGACAACCTTTCGTTCCTTCGGGTCGGCAGGGTCGTCGCGGCCGACAAGCACCCGAACGCGGACAAGCTGCAACTCTGCCAGGTCGACGTGGGGGAGGGCGAGCCGCGGCAGATCGTCTGCGGGGCCTGGAACTTCGGCGTCGGCGCCACCGTTGCGGTCGGCCTGCCGGGCGTGCTGCTACCGGGCTTCCCGGCGCCCCTCGACGAAAGGCCGCTGCGGGGCGAGCTCTCGCGCGGGATGATTCTCGCCGAGGACGAGATCGGCCTCGGCTCGGACCACGCCGGGATCATGGTCCTGCCCGACGGGATCGAGCCCGGCACGCCGCTCGCCGACGTCCTACCGGTACGCGAACAGGTTCTCGACTGCACGACGACGATGAACCGCGTCGACCTGCTCTCGATGGTCGGGCTTGCCCGCGAGGTCGCGACGCTGTTCGACGCGGAGCTACTGCCGGTCGTCGTGGACGATCCGGCAATCGTGCATCCCGAGTGGGTCGACGTCACGATCGACGACACCGAGGGCTGCCCGCGCTACATCGGGCGCGTGTTCAAGAACGTCAGCGTGGGCCCATCGCCGATGTGGCTGCGGGCGCGCCTGCACGCCGCCGGGATGCGCTCGATCTCGAACGTCGTCGACGTGACGAACTACGTCATGCACGTCCATGGCAGCCCCCTGCATGCGTTCGACCGCGCGAAGCTCGACGGCGGTCGCATCCTCGTGCGTCGCGCCACCGCCGGCGAAGAGCTGACCACCCTCGACGGGACACTCCGGAAGCTGGACGAACGCGACCTGCTGATCACCGACGGGACGAAGGCGGTGGCGCTCGCGGCCATCATGGGCGGTCTCGACAGTGAGATCTCGGACGAGACGACGGAGGTGCTGCTCGAGGCTGCGAACTTCGAGCCGATCGGGATCCTCGGTACCTCCGAGCGCCTCGGCCTCCGCACCGAGGGGTCGAATCGCTGGGAGAAGGGCGTCGATCCCTATTCCGCCGAGCCGGCCGCCGTGCTCGCAAGCCGCCTCCTCGTCGATCTCACTGGTGCCGAGCTGACGGGCGGCGCCGACGCGCACCCGGGCCTACCGGCGCGCCCCGTGGTTCGGCTTCGCCCGGAGCGCACGGTTCAGATCGTCGGCCTCGAGGTCGCGCCCGCCGAGCAGCGTGGGATCCTCGAGCGGCTCGGGTTCGACGTGAGCGACGACTGGGACGTCACCGTCCCGACCTGGCGCACGCGCGACGTGACCCGCGAGATCGACCTCGTGGAAGAGGTCGCGCGCGTCGTGCTCGACCGGGTGCCCAAGACGATGCCGCTGCGGCGCGCCGTCGCCGGTCACCTGACCCGGGACCAGCGGCTGCGCCGCCTCGTCGAGGACGTGCTCGTCGGCGCCGGGTTCAGCGAGGCGTACACGTGGAGCCTCGTCGCCGCCGACCCGCACGCCGACGCGATCCGGCTGCCCGACCCGATGAGCGGCGACCAGGCGATTCTCCGCACGACGCTGCTCGAGGGATTGGTCGCCGCGGCCACGGTGAACGTCGACGCCGGCAACGACCACATCTCGCTGTTCGAGCTCGCGCGTGTCTATCTGCCGAGCGGCGAGGGGTTGCCCGACGAGCGCTGGCGCGTCGGTGGCATCGTCGCGGGAGGCTTCGAGGCAGCGCGGGGTGCCGTGGAGGCCGTCTACGACGCGCTGCATCTCGAGCTTCGGCCGACACGGACGATGCTGCGGTTCCTCCATCCCGGCAAGGCCGCGACGACAGGGGCGGGCTGGGTCGGAGAGCTCCATCCAGCTTTTCTCGACGGGGCCTGGGGCGTGTTCGAGCTCGATCTCGTCGAGCTGACGGCACCCATCCCCGAGCGGGTTCTCTACGACGACGTGATCACGTTCCCACCGCTGCGCCAGGACATCGCCGTGGTCGTGGCGGAGGACATCGAGGCAGCTGCCCTCGTCGACGTCGCACTCGCAGCCGGGGCGCCCGAGCTGCGGGAAGCCCGCGTCTTCGACGTCTACCGCGGCGACCAGGCGGGTGAGGGCCACAAGTCGGTCGCGATCCATCTCTCGCTGCAGGCGCCCGACCGGACCCTGTCCGACGACGATGCAACCGTCGTCAGGGGTCGTGTCGTCGCGGCACTCGTCGCGGCCTACGGGGCAGAGCTCCGCGGGTGAGAAAACCGATGTCGGCCAACGGGCGTAGAGCTGGGGTGATGACCTTGCCGCGCCTGCTCGTTGCGATCTGTGTTGCCGGTCTCGTGCTCGCCGGGGTCGCCGGCGCCGACGGGACGCCACTGCGTGGCACCGTAGGGCCAGGATTCTCGATCTTGCTCAAGGACGGTTCGGGAGCAGCCGTGACGCACCTCGATCCGGGAACGTTTGCGCTCACCGTCGACGACAAGTCGAGCGAGCACAACTTCCACCTGGTAGGCCCGGGCGGTGTCGATGTCGCGACCGATGTCGAGGGGGTCGGGACGAAGGCGTTCGAGGTCACGCTCGTCGACGGGAAGTACACGTTCTTCTGTGACCCTCACGCGACCCGGATGACGGGCACGTTCACGGTTGGAGCGCAGGCAACCGAGCCGCCTCCCGCCATTGCTCCCTCACGCCTCGTGCTCACCGTCACCTCGAAGGCGGTCACACTCACGACGCCGGCCGGTAAGCGGGTCAGTGCTCTGCCGGCAGGGCAGGCCGTGATCAGTGTGCGGGATCGTTCCGCCACACGCGGGGTCAGGCTCCGGGGGGCCGGAGTCAGCCGCACGACCGGCACCGGCTTCGTCGGGACGCTGACCTGGGCGGTGAAGCTCTCGGCGGGAACCCTCCTCTACACGAGTGACGCCCGGAAGCCACTGCTTCCCGGCGGTCGCGTGGCGGTTTCCTAGCCTCTGGCCCCGAGCTAGAGCGTCTTGCCGCCCACGAGCCAGACCGGCCCCTGGGTGTCCACGTTGTCCGTGTCGGAGAGGACGCGGAGAACGCGCGTCGTGCCCGTGATCTCCTCGTGGTCGAGACGCTCGAAGCAGCGCCGGGCCATCGCCGGCGAGGCGCCGTAGCCCGAACGGCCGGAGCAGCGGAACGTGAAGACGACGCGCGAACCGGCCCGGGCGGGGTTGAGCGGCGCGCAGAGGAGCGCCGTGCGGTCGAGCAGCGCGCTCGACTCGATCTCGAGCTCGCAGAGCAGGTCGGTCCAGTCGGAAGGCAGCGGCGCGAGCGCCACGTCCCAGCTCTCGGCCACCCCGGTGGTCGCAGGCGCGGCCGCCACGGCTCCGCCCTCTCCCGGGGACTCCGTGGCGAGTCGCGCGGTGGCAGCCTCGAGATGGCACCAGGTGCGGTCGCGGTCGAGGTGCTCGAACGCGCGCAGCACCCTCTGGACGCCGTGCGGGCCGGCTGCGCTGCTGACGTGGAAGACGAGCGTCGAGCCGACCTTGCCGACGTTGATCGAGCCGAGTACCTGGGCCGCACGGGGCAGGTCGCCGGGCTGTTCGGTCGTCAGCGTGAGTCGGACGTCCTCCCACCCTGCGGGCAGGCCGGCCTCGATTGTGCGCCACTGATCGACGAGCTTCATCCCGCGTCAGCATAATGACGACCATGAACTCGGTCGCAGGAGAGCCGCGCGCCGCGGCGCGCGCTCGCTCCGTCGGGAGGAAGTGATGGCGACCGAGGTGAAGCTGCCGCGGCTCGGCCAGGGCATGGAGTCGGGCACGATCGTGCGCTGGCTCAAGTCCGAGGGCGACGCAGTCAAGAAGAACGAGCCGCTCTACGAGCTCGACACCGACAAGGTGACGCAGGAGGTCGAGTCGGATCTCGACGGCGTGTTGCTCAAGATCGTCGTCACCGAAGGCGAGGTCGAGGTCGGCTCCACGATCGCGATGATCGGGAGCGACGGCGACGATCACGCCGTTGCGTCGGCGCCGGAGAGCGCGC
>Ga0315275_10001242_pt1 | contig 22296 bp, 17 predicted proteins | sample YL17G03_0_MG_FD_205557 | JGI IMG/M metagenome (GOLD analysis project Ga0315275, IMG submission 205557) | Sediment microbial communities from Yellowstone Lake, YNP, Wyoming, USA - YL17G03_0 | ecosystem: Environmental > Aquatic > Freshwater > Lake > Sediment | place: USA: Wyoming | collected...
TATTGTCGAACCAGCCCTTGATCACCCCACCGGGGTCGACCATCCAGTCCCGGCAGAGGCTGAGCCAGACCCGGCCCGCGCTGTCCGCAAGGCCCTCGCATCGAATCCTCATGCTCTCGGCAGAGACCAGGTCACCCCCCTCGAAGACGGCTACGGGTGTGGTTCCCTTCAGGTAGTGCTCAAGCGCTTCCGTGGTGTACACTCCCACGACCACGTCGCCCGGCCGGAAACCAGATTCAATCATCCTCGCCGCCGCTCTCGCATCTTCCTTCCCGTAAGCAGGAACGTGGAAGTAGTTGAAAACCGACAGACCGACAAGCGCCGCGAAGAGGAGCACAATAACCCAGAACCTGCTCCTCGAGATCGCCGCCAGCCCATGGCCCACCAGCAAGATATAGGCCGGAATCCCCACCAAAGCATAGCGCACGTTGAACACCTTGATGTCGCGCGCTGCCAGCAGTGAGACCGCCACAAGCGGCACCAGAAGCCAGAGAAGAAGCAGCAAGAGAAGATTCCGGTTGGTGCGGACCAGTCGCACGATCCCGGCAGTGAGCGCGGTTGCAAACACCGCACACGTGAGCAGTATCCAGCCTATGTTGTCGGCCAGGGCTCGAGCCCTATCCGTCTGGATATCCCGTGTGGACGGGCCAAGCGTGTAGCCGACGCTATAGGTGAAGAAGGCGTAGGACACTGCCCAAATTGAAAGGCCGCCACCGCCTTTCAAGGGCTCAGCCTGCTTCTCGACCGCTCGTTCAGGATGCACGCGCACTATTATCTCCCTGACCCAGGGCGAGAAAACCAGAAGCACCACGAAAATCGTGACCATCCACCGCCCCACAAGCCTCCGCTTGCTCGAAATCAGAACCAAGTACATCAAGTGGGCGCAGGCCACAAACCCGGCGCTGAGGTTCGACATCAAACCTGCGAACACAAAAACCCCATAGTAAACCGCATTTCGTGCAGTCGGCCTCGCCAGCCACTGGATGAAGAAGTAGGTCATCAATACCGAGAAGAGCACGGCGAACGCGTATCCCCTGATCTCCTGGGCGTACCAGATTAGTATGGGCGAGAGTGAGGCAACAAAAACCGCGTGGAACGTCGTCCAGGTATCATGAAGCGAGCGGGCAAGAAGATATGCCGCCCAGACCGTCAGGCCTCCAGCCACAGCAAAGGGTATGCGCAAGAAGGCATCGTTGGAGCTAAGCGCCGCCCAGAAATGCATTATGAAAACCACAAGCGGGCCCTGAAGCGTGCTCAGAAAGCCCGAAAAGGCCATCTGGCCGCCGACGAACGAGTTCTTGAGGGTTATGATCTCGTCTACCCAGAGGCTCTGCCCGCCAAGTTTGACGAAGCGCAACACCAGACCGACGACCACAGCACCAAGCAGAAAATACCTTAGGGGTGCCTCCGCCCTTCGCAAACCCAAGCCGTATCGCAAAGAAAGCCTCCCTCACAACGGGAGCACCGTCACAGTCGCCTGTAAAGAAAGTCAGGGATAGGATATCTTCTCCGATTAAGCACAACGCCCAAGATCTTGCCGCCTGCCCGCACCACTATGTCTTTGGTTCGCGTGACGACCTCGCGCCTAGTGCCTCCATGCTTGACCACCAGAATTACCGCGTCCACCTTGTCGCACAGAACCGCACAATCCGGGTATGTCCCGACCGGCGCCGCATCCATAAGGACATAGTCGAACTTCTTCCTAAGCTCGTTAATGAAGGTCTCGAGTTCCTCCTTGCCGAAACCTACCAGTGAGGCCATATGCTTGCCCACAGGCATGATGTGCATATTGGGGACAACCGTGTTTGCCAGCGCCTTGTCGAGGGCAATCTCACCCATCAAGTACTCGCCGAGCCCCATCTCCTGTGTTCCGAACTTCAAGTGCATTTCGGGATGGTGGACGTTGCAGTCGATCACCGCGGTCTTTCTGCCCATCGCCACAGCCAGAGTGAGGCCGAGGCCGATCGTAACCTCGGTGGTGCCTTCTCCCGCTGAAGAGCTCGACAGGAGCAGGACCCTCGAGCCTTGCCTGGGCAAGGCTATCTCGATCTGCCCGACCAGACCTTTGAAATAGCCGGTCAGCTCTTCCGGCAGCCACGAAGCAATGCCTCCGATCTGTGCCTGTTCCGAAATTCCCTTCGTGCCAGTTGGAGCGCTCATCACTGATCCTCGCTACGAATTCTGGTCATGCGTGCTTTTTATCCTGCTCTTGGTCTCGGACACTCCACGCATGTCAGGAATCGAACCAAGAAGAGGAACCCCGACACCCTCCTCCACATCAGCGGCCGACTTGACGGAATGATCCAAGCTCTCCAGCACGAAACCGAAACCTATGCCCAGAGTCACACCGAGCAGTATGGAAAATACCACGTATACCGTCTTCATCTGTCCTGCCTTCGTAAGCCGAACCTCGGCGGGACTTATCACCTTGGCATTGGATATCCTTATGTCGTTTGCCTCGGAAGCCATGGTGTCGAGCATCTTCTCCAGCACCTTGTCGTAGTGCATGTACGTGTACTGGATCTGCTTTTGCAAGTAGTCGATCTTCGAGACGATGTCAGGATTCATCACCAAATCCGCGGCTATCTTCGCAACCTCTCTCTCGTAAGCGATCTCCGTCGCCTTGAGGTCCTCAATGAGATACTGCTTGTCCTTCAGTCTTCTCTGAGTCTCCTCGCGGAGTCTCTGCTCCATCTTGGCAAGCCTGTCGTCCATGATCTTGACCTGCGGATTGGCCGCGGTATACTGGGCAGCCGCCGCGTCCCGGTCCCGGTGGAGCGTCCAATAGTCGGTCAGCAGCAGTTGACCGATGTGGTCGTCCGAATTCACCTCAAAAGGCCAGATGGTGCTAGGGTCCGCAGCCATCCGCGCCTTCATTGCCGCGAGTTTCCCCTCCTCGCTGGCCCGTCGACTACTGGTCTCATTCAGCTTAATCTTCATCTCGTACTGGCGGTTCAGGGTAATCCTCTGCTGCCATTCACGGTCATATATCCCACCCTCGATCCTCAGGTCGAGCTCCGACCTGCTCAGATCTAGCAGTTTGTTCTCCAGCAAAGTGATCTGGTCGCCAAAGTACTCGTCAAGGCCGGCGCTCCTCCTGACCTGGACCCGGTATTGCACGTACGCATCGGCGATCGCATCCGCGGCCTCTCGCACGAAGTTGGGGTCGGTCCCTCTGAACTTCATCAGCAGAATGTTGGATTTCTCGAGTGGCTCGGCCGAGACCCCTGCTGCCATGTCGTCTAGCGTCGGCGGCCTCGACGTCTTGCGGTCCTTCTTTCCAACAACGACCGACACGCCCTTCTCGTTCAATATCTGAACGGCCCTTTCAAGCACGGGCTCTGACGTGACTATCTCGACCTCGGTGTTCATTTCCTCCTCGAGATCGAAGAATGGGGTCCAGGTGGTCGCCAGCGCGGTCGCGCCCGTGCGCCGAACCAGCACCTTGGCAGTGGCATCGTAAACCGATCTTGCGCGCGACGCCGCCGAGAGTGCGGCTGCCGTAACGATCAAGCTACAGACAATGATCGCCACTCGCCGCCTGAAGACCACCGTCAGGATCTCGCGGGACGAAATCTGCGTCCCGCCAGTATCTTTTCCGTTCATCGTGTGCACCCCGCTCCCGCCAGGCTCCCGGCAGTCCGTCAGTGGCCGATGATGTAAGTGCCTTCAGGGTTCACCACATCCTTGCCTGCAATAAAGAAGTACCATGCCGGCGTGATCCTCGTCATGAACTGCTCAACGAAGATGTCGACCTTGCCAATGACCGAAATAGGGACATATATCACATCTCTCGGCATCACCATGGCATTATTGCCATGACCGTCCAAGATGTCATCAAGATTCAGCCTCGTCCCGGCGAAGGTGCCATCCTGGGCTCGCCTTATCAGAACTATGCTGTCCTTCCTTCCCGTGTAGGTCACGCCTCCTGCACTCGCGATCACGTCCAGCACCGTCATGGGACCCTTGAGATCGTACGCTCCAGGCGTACGCACTTCGCCGAACACCAAGACCTGCCGGCTTGCCGATTCATCAACAATGACAGCTACCTCGGGCGCAGCAACTATCTCCGCATACCGGGCCTGGATGAGATTCTGAAGCTCCCCGGGGGCCATGCCCTCGACGTTGACCTCGCCGACGTACGGAACCGTTACCACCCCGTCGGGCCTCACAACAACATATACGTTGTAGGTCGGGTTGTAGATGAATCTGATGTCCAGCCTGTCGCCCACGCCGAGCCTGTAAGCAGGCCGCTCGGGAAGCGTGATCGGGGGCACCGCATTGGCGGCAAGCTCGGGTTCAGGCTTTGGGCCTGCGCATCCGCAGAAAGATAGGAAACATGCCAGGAAGCCAAGAATAATGGTCTTCAACTTGAACCCCCTTCAGCAAAAAAAACGGGAGAGGCGCAGGCCCACTCCCGCTCTCGGTGTTATCCGTATCCCGAAAAGCACACTTGCCACAGGCCCACCGCCTACAACTGTTTCGGCAAATACCCCGTCCGACCTGAACTTTCCTGTAGCAAGTCTAGCTCTCGGATCACTCCCTTCCAGTCTATCTACCTTTACAGTATAACAGATACCTGGTGGCAGGTCAAGCTGCGGGTGGGGAGAAGGCGAGGCGCGTCCTTTCTCATGCCACGGCCCCTGGGACCTGGGGGGCATATGAGAGGCCGGGAGGCGTTCCTCTTAGGCACGTCCGCTGGGGCTGCGGGGAGCCCCCGGGCTCAAGTACGGCATCCTTTGCATCATCGGCTGCATCGATGACCTGGAACCCCGCGAGATCAAGGGTCTTGTCGAATCTCTTGACAGACCCCTGAGAATCGGATAGCCTGGTGTCTGACAGTCGGAAACGCCGTATTGCCGGTCTATACCTTTGGGGACGGAACGCTAAATCGAGGAGGTATTCGGCCAATGAAACCGTTGTGTAACTACGGGGAAAGGCTGCTGTATGGCCTTGTGGCAGTGCTGGGGCTTTCCTTCTGGTTCTTGGTGGCTTTCCCCTTTGCCAATCATAATGAGTCATATATCTGGGTAGCTCAACTGAGTCGTCTGAGCCTCCTCGAGGTGCTTAGCAAGGGGTTGCAGCCCGTTTCAGGTTTCCGGCCACTCGGCCTCGCGACCGCATGGGCAGGATTCAAACTGTCGGGCGGGTCAATATATCCTCAACAGGTATTTAACTACCTGATAGCTGCGTTGGCCTGGCTCATACTACTCTCTGCAATCAGAGAGAAGAAGATGTTCGCCTGGGTATCGCTGATAGCCGGAGGAGCCTTCTTCTCGGGCTACATATACCTGTTCCACTTGCACGGAGTCTTCTATAGTCCTCTGCTTGCATTTGTGGCGTTTCTCGTGGCAAGTGCCATTCCCAGGCACGAGTTGAAGACCAGGGGCCTGGCAATCATATCGGTTCTTGCCGCAGCCATCTCGCTTTACCACCCATTTGCGCTACCACTCTACGGAGCCTACCTGCTCGGCCACCTTGTCGAGAGTGGGCGTGCCATCGGGCGAAAGCGATTGGTGGCAAGCAGTCTCTTGATTGTGGCAGCCTGCCTCTTGATGAGGTTGCTGGTTCCTGGCCGCGCCTTCTCTTTGACTCACAGTCCCGTGCTGGGGCTGCTCACTTCGTACAGGACCATGGAGTTGAAGCGGGTTCTCTCTGCGGTGTCCTTGTTGTTGAGTCTTGGAACAGTGCTTTCCATGAGGAGGACGTGGCGAACGCAGGCGGTCCTCGGCGGCGCAGTCGTCCTCCTGTCACTAATCTTCTTGCGCTTGAGGTTACCCATCCTGATCGTCTGGGTTGCCGTATCGTTTCTTAAGGCGGCCCTCGCAAGTAGATGGAGAATCGCACTTGTTATCGCCGCCGCGGCGATCCTGCCGGCCGTCTCCGGCACCGGGTCCCCCACATATGCGGTCTTTGCCGTCATGTGCTGTTGCTGCATACTTGCGCTTGATTCGGGCTTCCTTGAGAAGAGATCTGCAATCCTCAATGCTGTCTCAGGGCTGGCGGTGATTGGCGCCGTCTTGGCGGTGGTAGCGCTGCGTGCCGGAGTCAGTGTGCCCGTGGTATCGAAACTGGCGACTCCAGTGCTTGCTGAGAAGGAGAAGACTTTCCAGCTTGACGAGATCATACGCTGGTGGGCCGGGTCCGACCACCATTCCTATAGACTGGTTCTTGGTCAAGCTGCGCGCAATCCCACAGAGTCCACTGACGCCATTGACAGGACACGCAGGGCGCCGACTTCACAGGACTACTTGGATGCATACGTCAGCGCGTCGGGCCCGCATCGTCAGGAAACCTGGCCGGGTGAGCTGGTGATCTGCTTCGGGGAGGAGAAGATCGACGGGGCAACGAAGGTGTACGCCGCTCCAGGGAGATACAACGGAGAGGCAGCCGTCTACCTGAAGGGTCCTTGACTTCGGCTCCGAGCGGCTAGCTTAGCGCGACGGCCTGGGAGTTGGACTCGCGCCCTCATCTCGGCCGAACCAGAAACCGAGCCTCAAGCGGCTCTAAGTCGGAAGTCCATCTTGCAGGCTCTCGTGATGACCTCGCGATCCCGGACGTCGGCCCTTCACCTGCTGCATCTTTGCTCTCTCGTAACCGCCGGCGATGATCCCCATCATCATGAAGGGAAGGGTATTCATGAATTCGAAGTACTTCGGCTCTATGAAAAGTGTCTGAGGTATGTAAGCTGCCATGACCCCCCAGACCGCAATGACGAACTCGGAATCATAGTTGTCCGCATTAACAGACCGAGCTTTGGCGAGCATCCTTAGCAGCAAAATGTAGAGAATCACGAAGGGAATGAAACCGACCAGGCCGATCTGAGTGAGAATGCTCATCAGCTGGTTGTGCTGGTTAGTGGCTTGTGCGAGCATCGCTTCTTTGTAACCAAGAATGGTCGTTCTGATCTGCCCAATGTAAGGTCCGGCCTCCTTGATGAAATTGTCGACGCCGACACCGAACCAGGGATGGTCAAGGAACATGCGTATGGATGCATTGAAAAGCACGACTCTGGCCTGGGCAGTGCCACGTTCGGTGACGCCCCCGATCTCTCGGTTCGGAGTCACGATGTTCGACCAGTTGCCGAGCACCCCGAGTACGACGGCGACAAACACAATCAGGGCCGTCACTCGGAGCCTCCTTGAGTACAAAACGAGAATAACGAGCGCCGCGACGAAGCCGAGGTATACTGACCTCGTATACGTGAAGAAGACACCTACTGGCGTCAGCACGGTGACTATGGCTGCGTATACCTTCGCGAACGCCCCCTTCGACTTCGCAAGGCTGTACATGGCCAGAACATAGATGCTGATCATTGCCATCCCGGTCGCACATGGCTGTATGAAGGCTCCGACCGCTCTGAGGCCCCAGGTGACAGTCATGCTGCTGACAACAGCCGAGCCTATGTATCGCGGGAACACGAGCGCTTTGATGCGATAGTGCTCAAAGATAGCCGTGGCCGGGAAGTAAAGCGCAAGCGGTACGGAAAGCCAGAAGATGAACTTCTCCGTTGTACGCCTGTCTCTGAAGAGATTCTTGCAAACCACAAACATGGCGTAGGGAATGACGTATCCGTTGAGAAACGCCCTGATGGCCTGCTTGGCAAAGAGAAGCATCGAGAGGATGAAAGCGGCCATGACCAGCATCATCATGACTCCTATGGCACCATTCGGCATCAGGCGCTTCCGCCCCATCAGCATCTCCAGAATGAAAATCAGCCAGATGAACACGAACATCGCCCGCGGTATGTCGAGGTCAGGCCAGGTCCCCGGGATCACGATTCGCCAGTAATAATTCAGGAAAACAAGTGAGTAAAGGTACAGGAGTATGCCCACAGTCATCGTCCTCAGGAGCAGAATGTAGGCAATCAAGAGCAGGTTGACTAGTATGAGACTGCGGAAGAGACTGTACGGTGTGATGCTTGTGCGATGTCCCACAATGATGCTGGTGAGCACGGATGCGCTAATCAACACGAGGAGCCCGACGTTGATCCTCGAAATCCCAAGGCGCTCTGCGTCCAAGCCCAAACGCAACCTCCCTTGCCGCGGGGGCCTGACGCTGCCAGGGCTTGCAGTATCGGATTCGTCGAAGGCCATGGCGATTCGGTTTCCCTTCATGTCCTCAGGCCGCTCTGGGCGGCCAAAAAAACCGGGAGAGGCGCAGGCCTACTCCCGCTTCCGGTCTTTCCTGTTTTGCCAAAAGCGCACTTGCCACAGGCCCACCGCCTACCAGTGTTTCGGCAGACACCCTGTTCGACCTAAACGTTCCTGTAGCAAGTCTACGTCTCGGATCACTCCCTTCTTCGCTAACCTCGTTTGTAGTATAGCGGATAGCTTCCGCTAAGTCAAGTTGCGCTGTTCCTACTTGCAAGGAATGCCTGCAATGCGCAATCAGCCTTCCACCGGGCTCAGACCCGGGATAGCACCGAGGCTATGAGGACCGGAAGGGTGATTTCGTGGTTTCCGACGAAGTTATACGTCGTCGCCCCTATCAGACGGGGACGCTCTACCACGTTGGTAAGCGGCCTGTATAGCGCAAACATGTCGAAATTGGCCGTGGTGAACTTTCCCAGGTCGGCACCCTTGTTGCGCGCTATGGCCAGGGCCTTGAGAAAGACCTCGGGCATGATGACGGCTGAGCCTATGTTGAGGACGACCCCGCCCCTCAGGCTCATAATCATTGACGTGAATGTCCGGAAGTCCTGCATCGACGCATAGCCTATCGCTTTGCCGTCAGCGTCGTCATGTTCATGAACCACGTCGGTGCCTATGGCAACGTGAACGGTGGCGGGGATGCCAGCCAGCGAAGCCGCGGCCAGAACGCTCACTTCCAGGTTGGGTGCCCGCTGGTCAACAAGCGCCTTTCCCAGGCCCCTGCCCAGTCCCATCTCGGCCTCCAGGCACGCACTTGCCGTCCCGTTAAAGAACCGGGCCGTCTCCAAGGTGGTTCCGAACATCCCGGTCTTAAGGCCCTCGCCGACATCTTCCGAGGTCTTTCCCCACATCGCAATCTCCAGGTCGTGAATGGCCCCGGCACCGTTGGTGGCCACACCCGTGATGATGCCTTTTCTCACGAGGTGGCAGACCAGGCCTCCGAGACCGCACTTGACGACATGGGCCCCCATCATCCAGATCACAGGTCTGGACTCGCGCCGTGCCGACGCGATCGCCTCGCTCAAGTGCTCAAGGTCTCTGCCCCTGAGTATGTTCGGGATCATCTTCCGCAGCTCGGCATACCAGGAGAAGTCCCCCGGCAGCTTGGCGAAGTCGCCCAGATGGACCTTGCTTGTCCGGGCCTCGATAGATTCCTTGCGCTCCGGGAAAGGCTCAGTCTTGTCAGCGTGCCCCATTTCGGCCTCCGCGCTTATTCGCCCGTTACGATTTCCGTGAGCACCGCGTCGATCGAACCTATTATGATTCTGCCCTTCATCATCACAGGCACGAGCCGCGAGTCCTTGGTCAGCCAGACTGTGAGCCGCCCCTGGTGCTGGAACAAGCCGGAAGCCTTCAAGATGGGCTCGACCACCAGGCACTCGAACTTGCCGGCCGGTACCGTAACCGTCTCGGTTCTCAAGATTCGTATCTCGAGCGGGTAGGTCTTCTTGTCGGAATGATTCTGGACCACCACGGTCATGCCCACACTGAGCTCCTTCGTACGCAGGAAGTAAAGGGAGCTCAAGACATCCTGAACCTCCGCGGGCACGTCGATGACGCTGCCGTCCGAGTAAGTCGCCGTGCGCTTCTCCTGGTCGAAGACCACCACTTCGTCCCGCTGGTAGTTGCCCTCTCGCAGGTGTTTCTCGAAGTGCCGGGTGTGGAGGCTCTCGACATCCATCAGCGAGAAGACCGAATCCCTTACCTCGAAGAACAAAGAGAAGGGCCCCGTTGACCAGGCCGCAGATGAAATGAGGTAACACCTGCTGCTGTCGCAGTCGACTATGTCCGTGACCTCCATGGTGGCCATGCCGGCAGTGATGAACTTGTACCGTATGGCGTAGGTCATCTTCTCGCCGACCGCGAAGGGGACCTGCCGTGGAACGATCTCCTCCGCTTGCGCGGGCCCAAGGTACAGAGCCGCAGCCACGGCGAACGCGGGAAGCAGTCGGTTCACGCCAGCCTCGCTCCCTCGGCTATCGCCCACTTGACTGCCTCCAGCACATCGCCGGCCACATGAACGCCGGATAAGTGAATCTCCCTCGCCGCCTGCTCTGCACGGGCTCCAAACCCCGTCCTCACGAGGCAGGCTCTAAGTCCCAGGTCCAGGCCGAACCGGATGTCGCTCATCTTGTCCCCAATCACCAAGGACTTCGCAGGATCTATGGCCAGTTCGCGAATGGCTCTCTCCCCCAGAGCAACCCCCGGCTTTCTGCAAAGGCACGTCTGCCGATAGGCCGCGACCGTTCCTTCGGGGTGATGCGGGCAGTAATATATGGCGTCCAGGCCGGCATCCTCCGATCTGAGCATGGTCTGCACCCTCTCATGAACGGCGCCGAGATCGCGCTCCGAAAGCCAACCCCGGGCAACGCCCGATTGATTGGTCACCATTACCAGTAGGAAACCGCCGGCTCTTGCGAGCCTCAAGGCCTCCGCCGTCAAAGCGTACGGCCGGACCAGACTCGGATGAGATATGTAGCCCATCTCCACCAAGAGCGTTCCGTCCCGGTCGAAGAAGATGGCGGGTCTCACGAGCCCTCCCCCCTCACTCGCCCCAGGGCGGCCAATCCCTCCTCAATCGAAATTGTCTCAGTGCACGTATTCCCCCGGGGGCAATCGCGCTGGAAGCACGGCGAGCACTCAAGCTTGTTGTAGAGCGCCTCGGCCCACGGCGCCCGCGGCTTGGTCCACTCAGGATAGGTCGAGAAGAAGAGACCCACAACCGGAATTCCAAGCGCGGCGGCCAGGTGCATACCGCCGCTGTCATTGGCTACGACCCCGCCTGAAAGATGGAGCGTGCCCACCAAACTCGAGAAATCAATCTCAGCGCACAGGTTGGCGCTCTTGCCGTTCATTTGCGTCTCCACCGCCCTGCAGGCGGCGAGGTCCTCCCTGCCGCCCAGGATCACGACAGCGAAGCCCAACTTAGCAATTATGGCATCCCCGAGCAAGGCAAATCGAGCCGGGTCCCACCGTTTGGCGGGGCCGTAGCGGGCCCCGGGAAAGAAGCACACAAAGCGGCCCCCCGCGAGACCCCTGCTCCTCAGCACACTCTCCCCCGCTTTGAGGTCGTCCTGAGTGGGGTTGATCCTGGGAACCCTGTCGGCCACGCCCACACCGATGCTTTCGACCAATCTACAATAGGTATCGGCGAGGTGCTCCCGGCCCGAGCCCCCCCGCGAGATCCTGTCAGTATAGAAGAAGCGCCACAGGCCGTTCTCCAGGCCCACCCTTCTGGGCACCATGCCCCCGAGGCAGGTCGCGGCAGACGTGAAGGACTTGGTCATACTGAAGACAATCACCGGCCGGAAGCGCCGCAAGAGCGCCGAGCCGTCGTGTATGGCCTGGATCCAGCCGAACACATTGGCGCCCGGGGTCTTGACCGTGAACACGAGCGTTCCCGTGACCCGCGAGAAAACCTCTGCGGAGGACGTCGAGGCGAGGACCAGTACCCGCCCCCGGCGCGAACAGTCCGCCAATGCGCGGACAGCCGGCACAGCAAGCACCGCGTCTCCAAGCCAGTTGGGCACCCTTGCCGCGAAAGCGACATGGCCCGACGGCTTATCCTTTGAGGCAACTCGCGCTAAGGTCGTTGACAACGGATGCCACCTCAGACGGTCGTATGTCATCGAAGCAGGCCATTCTCGCATACTTGCATGGTCTATTTCCATGGTAACTGCAAGGGCTGCAGGCCAGCCCGCGGTTGATAACCACCGAGCCGGGCGAGCGGGGTGCGAAACCCAGGAGCGGAGACGTCGGACCCGAGATCGAGACAACCCTGGACCCGACACCTGCCCCAAGATGCAGCAGCCCCGAGTCATTACTGACGGTCACGGCGCAGAGCGATAGGACCGCTGCCAGCTCCCTGGCCGAGTTGGTGATGTACCTGAGTATCTCCCCCTCCCCAAGACCGGCCGTAGCCTGGTCCACAGCCCCTCTGTCGCGGCCGGACCCTATCGCCAGGACGCGGTGCCCCTGCGCAACCAAGATCCTCATGAGAGCGTTGAAGTGCTCGCTTGCCCACATCTTGTGAGGACTGCTTGCCCCGGGGCAGATGCCGATCAACGAACCCTTTCCCAGGTGAGCCCTCACTCGGCTCAAGCACTCGGCCGGCACTTCCAGCCTCGGGAAATCGTTGCCGGCCACGATGCCGAGGGACCTTGTTGCATCGAGGTATAGATCGATGGTATGGCGCAGATCGCCCTTCCACACCCTCGGGAGATACACAGCGAGGAAACGCCGAACGTAGGGCCGCCGGTATCTCAAGACGCGTCCACCCCCGAGACCGGCAGCCACAAGTCTCGACCGGGCATTGTTCTGGAGGTCAATCACCGCATCTATGCTGCCGGTGGGGCCACCACCCCCTCCGGCCAGGGGCAACGCCGCGCGCGAGTAGGTGACGACCGAATCGACGCCCGGGAAGAGCGTGGGGATTTCGCCGTACTCTTCGTACGTGGCGAAGTCAACCCGGCAGTCCGGATATGCTTGCTTGAGTCGCCGGGTGACGGGTTCAGCGAGCACGATGTCCCCGAAGGAGCTGAGCCGCAGGACCACAAACCTGGCTTCCCTGCCCGGCCTCGCTTTCATGGGGGGTTACGGACCTTCCTCGACGGCCTGAGGGAAGTCCTTGAACTGAAGGTCGTAGAGCCGCCGGTAGACTCCATTGACGTCGAGCAGGTCCTCATGCTTGCCGGCTTCAACGATTCGGCCATCCTCTATGACCATAATCACGTCGGCGTTGGTGATCGTCGAGAGCCGGTGGGCGATGACGAACGATGTGCGGTTGGACATCAGCCGCTGAATTGCATCCTGAACCAGCCTTTCGGATTCGGAGTCAAGCGCGGAAGTGGCCTCGTCGAAGATCAGGATCTCAGGATCTTTGAGTATGGCCCTGGCGATTGCCATACGCTGCCTCTCCCCACCCGATAGCCTCACTCCCCGGTCCCCGATAATGGTCTCGTAGCCCTGGGGAAGACCTTCGATGAACTCGTGGGCGTTGGCCGCCTTGGAGGCCGCCACGATCCTGTCGAAAGCGATATCCGCGAGCCCGTACGCTATGTTGTTTCGCACCGTATCGTTGAACAGGATGACCTCCTGAGTGACTATGCCCATCAGGTTACGCAGCGATCCGATCGTCGCCTTGCGGATGTCGATGCCGTCAATGGCCACACTGCCCCCGGTCGGGTCATAGAACCGCGGGATAAGGTCGACCAGCGTGGACTTGCCGGCGCCGCTGGGCCCAACCAGCGCCACCACCTGCCCCTTCTTCACCTTGAGGCTGATGTCGCGGAGCACGTATTCGGTGCCGCCGTATCTGAAACTGACTCCCTTGAACTCCAGGCCGTCCTTCATGCTTCTTATTTCAATCGCGTCGGGCGCATCCACAATATCCGGCTCGGTGTCAAGCATCGCGAAAATCCGCTTGGCGGCAGCCAGCCCTTCCTGGATCTTGGTGCTCGCGTAGCTCAGATTCTTGGCAGGATGAAGAATCGAGAGCATGGCCGCCAGGAATATCAGGAACCAGTCGGGGCTGAGCAGACCACCTCTCAACACCTGCCGTCCCCCGTACCAGACCACCACCAGCAGGCCGACGGCCCCAAGGAACTCGGTCATAGGCGCCGCGAGCGCCCCTGCTCGCTGCTGCTTAAGGAAAGCCCGATAGTAGCCCTGGCTATGCTCGCAGAACTTGTTGGTCTCAAACCGCTCCATGCCGAAGGCCTTGACCACCCGTATTCCCGATATCGTCTCTTGGAGCACGGCGGTCATGTCGGCCATCTTCTCCTGGGCCCTGGTGGTGTACCTGCGAAGCCTCTTGCCGAGCCTGGCCACCAGGTAGGTGATCAGCGGAATCACGATGAAGGCCACCAGCGAGAGCTTCCAGCTAATCCATACCACGATCGCGGCATAAACCGCGACCAGAGTCAAATCTCTGAAGAAGCCCAGAAAGCCCGCCGAAATGGTCATCCTGAGCAGGCTGACATCGTTGGTGACAACTGATATGACGGTCCCGGTCTTGCTTCGGTGAAAGAAGGCCAGGGAGAGTCTGTGAAGGTGCGTGTAGAGCTGATTGCGGACGTCGCGTATTATCAGCTGCTCGATCTTGGCGCTGACCACGGCCAGGAAATAGGTGAAGAGGCCTTTGAGGAGGTACATGATCAGGATCGAGAAGAAGATGCGTTCGAGGGTTACCATAGGCGTGGGCGAGGCGTAGAATGCCAGCACCTTGGCTCTCACCACTTCCTGAACGCTGACGAGTGAGTGAGGAGCATTCGGCAGCAGCGCCGACGACACCCCGGTTCCGGTCTTCGCCGGGTCGATCTTGCCTCCCGAGAAGATCACGTTGATGAAGGGCAGGATCATGCCTATGGAGAAGCCGTTGAAGATGGCGCAGAGGACCATCAGCACCATGGCGCCCGTGAGCAGTTTCCAGTAAGGCCTGAGGAAGGCGACCACCCTGAAGTAGAAGCCTGCGGAACTCATGCGGAGACCTTGGAGAGCGATACCAAGAAGTCGCGGGTTTGCATCGCGACCTTGGCGGGGGAGACATTGCCCCACTCCGGCTCTTCCATCAAGCGGAACTCACCCCGCGCCGGGACCCATCTCCTGTCTTCGTGATTGGAGAAGAGCACTAGACACGGCACACCCATCGTAAGCGCGAAGTGCAGCAGGTCCGTGTTGGGGCAGATCAAGAGGTCGCACTGCGAGAGAATGCCCAGAGTGTCCCTGAAGCTCTTCTTGGGTATGTCCAGCCAGTCGTAAACGCCCAGCCTCCTGATATCCTCGTCCTTTATCGCCGGATTGGGGTCCGACAGGAGCGCAATACCGCTTGGCCTCAGGGCCTGAAGGCTCTTGGCGATCCTTATCTGGATATCGAACGGAGGCTTGGCCCCGCTCTTGGTGTAACTCAAGTCAACCCCAATCATCAGGTCGGTCGGGCTCTTCTTCCGGAGCTTGACGACCTCCTTGGCGATCTTGACCTCTTTCTCAGGCAGCTGCCAGCGGGACACCTGCCCTCCGCCCGATGCAAGGAAACGGACCAGACTGAGGTTCAGGTCCTCGAAGTAGGTAGCGCCACCGGCCGGTATGACCTCCACGTTGAACAGCGGATAACCGATATCTCCTTTGAGCCTGGCGCGAAGCCGGGCCCCTGAAAGCACCGGCAGGATCACCCGGTAGAAATCGTGTCTAAAATCAAAACAGAACACGGCCTCAACCATGCGTTCTCGCATGTCGGAAAGGAAGGCGCGGTAGCTCCAAATCCCGCGGGTGCCGTGGACCTTGGGGAAATCGACCAGGTCATCGACGATGTCATTGCCCCGCAGGATCTCACCTTGACCGTTCTCCACCAGGCAGATGATCCGCGACTCGGGCAGGGCGCTCTTCAAGAGAGATAGCGCAGGGTAAACCAGCAGCATCTCGGCGAGCCCCTTGGGGGGTATGACCAGCACTCTCCTGGCGGTGGATGCGAGGCGGCCCAGGGAGAAGGGTTCGTTCGCACCCTTGCCGGCGAACAGCCTTATCACCGCGCTAGTCAGTATGCGTCTTGTCCAAACAGCCAATCCTAACCTCTTTCCACGGAGATTATCCGTTCCCTCTGTGCGAAGCGCTTCGCACCCTTGCCGATCTTCACCAGAAGATAGCCGTTGTCGTAATGGGCTTCGAGGGAGGAGATCTGGAGACGCGAAGGAATCTCGATGTTTCGCTCAAAGGGCCCCAGGCTTATCTCCATCTTGTGGAAGTGTTTCTTGGTCGTGGGGGTCGGATCGCGACGCACGCCCCTTATGGTCAACACCCTTCCCCTGAGGGCCAGGTCGAAGTCGTGCGGGTCCATGCCCGCCACGTCCATCCTTATTACCAGTTCCCGCTCGGTCTCGTAAACGTCGGTAAGGGGCCGCCACACCGGCTCTTTGCCCAGCACAAGCGGCGTCTTCAGACTGGAGAAATCCGAGAGCAGGCGCTCCATTGTTTCCTGAAGATATCTGATGTCCTTCATGATCTCGTCATCCCGCGGAGGCATCACTGGCCCTCCCGGCGCCCCAAATCGCGCTCTATCTTCCAGTCGTACCCCTTCTCGAAAGCTTCATCAAAGTCGTAGACGTTCCTGAAATCATCGATCGAATCCCGTTCGGTCTTGCCGAAGATGCCGCGGTCAATGAGGTTAAAGACGATCTGGCCGAAATCATCGGTCCGCTTGACCCCCCAGTGCTCAAAGACCATCTTGGCCGTCGGACCGAACTTGGTCCTGGCATAATCCCGGAGACCCTCAAGGAGTTCCTTGCCACTCAGGTGGCCCGAGCGGCGCATCTTGGCGAGAGTGTACTCAAGCGCGCTCATCACGAAGATGTACGCTTCTATCTTATACCGCGGATCGTCCGAGACCAGGCTCTCCAGCTCGGCCGTTAGATTGTTGTTGGCCATAGTTTTCTCTCGAACAGGACTGCCCTTTCGATTACCATCCTAAACTACGATAGCAGGTTTTTGAAATCAAGGAAGATAATTCCACTATGCCGTCAAGAACCGGTACCGTCTCGCTGGCGCTCATCTTAGGTTTCGCGAGCACAACCGCCCAGGTCATGGTGATCAGGGAACTGCTTGTGGCCTTTACCGGTAACGAGCTCACGATCGCCGTGACCCTTGCGATATGGCTTCTAGCAGTCGGAGCCGGTAGCCTCTTCGCCGGGCGCCGTGCCTTGTCGACCGGCGGCTCTCTCCCCGGGCTCATGATTATCGCAGGTCTGGTCTCGGTGATTCAAGTGATTTCGATCCGCCTTGCCATGCCGCTGGTTTCCGGGTTCGGTGAGCTGGTGACGCCCACCGCCATACTTGTGCTCTCCGGTGCGGGCATTCTTCCCTCGGCCATCCTTTATGGCGCCCTCTTTGTCGCTCTTGTAGCTCGGGCCGGCTCGGTGGGGTTCGCTCGCCCAATTGCCCTGGTTTACGGTGCGGAGGCAGCCGGGTCCGCACTTTCGGGACTGGCCCTCGGCATTTATCTGCTCGAAGCCGTCAATCCCTTGGCCGTCATGACGGGGACGGCCATGCTCAGTCTGGCATCTGGGGCCTGCCTCCTGGTGATGGCGCGCGGTCGGGGACGTTGGCTCAAGGGAGCCGTGGCGGCCGGCTGTCTGGCGGGCCTGGCCGTGGTCTTGGCAGTCAGTGGAAAGCTCGACATCGCAACACGTCGCGCCCAGTGGCGGCCACTCAACGTCGTTCATACGGGTGACTCCAAGTACGGCAACCTGGTGGTCGCCGGCCGGGACAGCATCTTCCAGTTCTTCGAAACCGGGACGCTGGCCTTTACCGTGCCCGATCCGCGCTACGCCGAGGAATGCGCCCATCTGCCCCTGCTTCACCACCCCGGGCCGCGGACCGTCCTGGTGCTGGGCGGGGCCGGCTCCGGGATTGTCCACGAGGTGCTAAGACATCCTTCGGTCACGAGAGTCGATTTCGTCGAGATGGACCCCTCCGTAGTCTCTATGGTCAGGGGGTTTGCGCCCCGAGGGTGGCTCGAGGGCAATGACCGGGTCTCGGTCAACGGTTACTTCGGTGACGGCCGGGAGTGGGTGGCCAAGACCGCCGACACCTATGACGTCGTGATCGTGAGTGTGGGCACGCCGACCAGCCTTCAAACCAACAGGTACTACACCCGTGAGTTCTTCAGGAGTACCCGCAAGCGGCTTGGACGCGATGGGATCCTCGCGGTCAAGATAGCCTCGCCGGGAGCATTCGTGGGCCCGGAAACTGCAGCGCTTGCCGCAAGCATCAGCAATGCCCTGAGGGTTGTCTTCCCCAATATCGTGATGCTTCCGGGCGACTATATCCACATCCTGGCCTCGCCGGGCTTGGATCTTAAGGCCCAGACGCCCCTGGTCATCGAGAGACTTGCAAGCCGCGGCCTTCAGCCATCCTTTGTCAATCAGTTCGTCCTCTGGGACCGGCTGGCGCCCATGAAGCTGGCCCAGGTCGATAGCATCGTCGCGGGCAGTGACCGCGGCCGAGTCAATTCCGATGACAGGCCCGTTGCCTTCGCCCTGGCCTTGTCGCTCTGGGAGAAGCAGATGTCAGGCCGGCATTACCTCTCGAGCTTAGCCGCCCGCCTGGATGTTGCCGGGTGCATCCTCCTGCTCGTGGTTCTGGGTTTCGCGGTTGTAGGTCTATGTATGGCAGGCTGCCGCCTGCCGGTCAGGGTCTTGCCGCAGCTCGTGACGGTCTATTCGGTCGGCCTCGCCACCATGTTCACCCAGGTCTTGGTCATCCTCGCCTTCCAGATTGCAAGCGGCTATATCTACGGCCGGATAGCGGCAGTGGTAGCGGCCTACATGGCCGGTACGGGCTTGGCGGCTGCGCTGGCTGCCAGGAGGTCGCGCTCCCCCGGGCCTCGTCTCCAGCAGGCGCTTGGCGGCTTGCTGGCGGTCCCGCCGCTCAGCGTTCCCGTGGCTCTCCATCTGGCGGCAAGCCATTCCCGCGTCCTTTCCGGCTGGGTCCCTGATGCCCTCTTCGTTGGGGTGGCGGCCGTGACGGGCTTCCTTGGCGGCACCGTCTTCTCGGCGGCATCGGCGGTGCTCGCCGCGGAGAGGGAAGTTGAGAGCCGGGCCGGCGCGCTCGTCTATTGCCTGGATCTTGCGGGGGCCTCCGTCGCCGCTTTTGTCACCGGCCTCGTGGTGATTCCGGCCCTGGGGATTCTGCGGTCGGCGTGCGCCATATCTGCAGCCTCCCTGACCGCCTCGGCGCTGGCTGTTATTGTGGCGTGGGCTTGCTCAAGACCCCGGCCTCGTTGAAGACCTGGGCCGAAAAGATCTGAATGGTCGCGCCTTCGCGCCATGATCCCTTGGGCAGCCCTGCCTTGAGGCAGGTATTGTCCAGAAACTCGTACCGGTCCCACCCATACTCGGTTGCGACCTGGGGCAGCAGCAGCCCGTGATAGTAGCCTTTCTCGATGTATATTCCGTCACGGCCCACCTGGATCTCCATGGGGTCGGTGATCTTCCTCAAGGGCGTGAGCGCCGAGATTTCGATGGCGATGCGGCCGAACTCGTCCGGACGCACGGGGCTGAACCTGGGATCCTCGGTTGCGGCGGCCACCGCCATGCTTGAGACGCACTTATGGAGCGGTTCGACTCCGACAATGTGCCCGATGCAGCCCCTCAATTGCCCATCCTCGGTCAGAGTCACAAAGGCGCCGCGTTTCTCCTTGAGGATCGCCGAGGTGACCTTGAACTCTGGAAGCGGCTTGCCCAACACGGCGGCCTCCATCGATTGGCGGGCGATCTTGAGCAACTGCGCCTTCTCACTTTGATTGAGGCCGAGGTCCACGCCGACGCTCGTCTCCCCTACGAGGGCCGCAGCCATGTAGCCGACGACGCTCGAGCTGTCTCCGGTCACGTCCCCGGAATTGGCGTACTTGAGAACCACCGCCCTGGCAGCTCCCAGATCACGTGCCGCAAGCATTACGGTCAAAACCGGACCGCCGCCGCAGGCCTCGCATCGGCGCGTGTCGAGGTCTTTGGCAAGTTCCTCGGGGTTATACCGCTTGATGTCGTCGATAACGATATTGTCCAGGCGGACAGCCTCATCATAGTCGTGGAAGTGCGAGAGGTCGGTGCTGGCAACCAGCAGCACATTCCGGGCCTTCGCCGCTGTAACGATCGCCGCGGCGAGTCTCTTCGAACTCGCGAGGGACTGATCTCCCATCACTATGGGCACTATCTTGAGACCAGGCAGGGCCACCTGCAGAAAGGGCAGTTCCACTTCGAGGGAGTGCTCGCGGGCGTGGGCCTCCGGACGGAACTGGACTGACGCGTCCGCCCCGGCTATGGCGTCGGCCAGGTCCGTCGCGATCTCAATCAGTCCGAGCGGTGTCTTATACGGCCCTTCGCGGTAGATCGAACTGCCCTCGAAATACATGTGATGGCTTGGAGCAACAACGATCACGGCATCGAATTGCTTGCCCTCCACGGTGCGGAAGGCGTTGGCCGCGACCTGCCCGGAATAAACGTATCCGGCGTGTGGAGATATCAGGCCGACCACCCTGCCTTTAAGATCAATCGGCTCAACCTTGGCAAGCATCGAGGAGACCGTCTCCCGCAGCGCCTTCTCGCTGCCCGGATAGAACTGTCCGGCGACAGCCGGTTCCCTCACCTTTGATGATCCCATCGTAGCACTCCCTCCTTCAGCGCCTTCCAGGCTCCGACCCGATGCCGCGACCAGGACCGCGGCCGTCGCCAGGGTCAGGCTCAGTGCTCCTGCCGTGCACGCTTTGCTGAAATGCCGGGCCAGATTTCTCACCTTGAGCCACCTCTCCCCCATCCTGACACTGCGGCGCCGCCTTGGCGCCTCAACAAGATGATGCCTTGCAGGTTCCTGCGATCATATCACGGTATCCCTTGCCCAATTGACATCGTCGGTATCGGGACAGTCAAGGTTGTAGTGTAGCCCTCTCGACTCCCGTCGCGTGCGGGCGCAGCGCACTATCAGTTGGGCGACCAGCGCAATATTCCTCAGTTCAATCAGGTCGGCGCTCAACCGGTACTTCCAGTAGTAGGCATCAATCTGCTCGCGCAAAAGGCCTATCCGCTTCTCGGCTATGTTCAACCGGTCATCCGACCTGACTATGCCGACGTAATCCCACATCAGGCTCCTAACCTCATCCCAGTCGTGATCGAAGAGCACCACCTCAGTGGCCTCACGCGTGCCCTCGTCGTGCCAGGGTTCGATGGCGGGGAGCCTGACCGCGGGGTCGGCGGTCAGCTCACGAGCTGTCCGGGCCGCCACATCGGCAAACACGATGGCTTCGAGCAGCGAATTGGAGGCGAGCCGGTTTGCACCGTGGAGGCCCGTCAAGGCAACCTCGCCTGCCACGAGCAAGCCTTCGATCGTGGTGCGCGCGGCGGCATCCGAAACCACGCCCCCACACATATAGTGAGCGGCGGGCACTACCGGCACAGGCTGCCTGGTTATGTCCAGACCGAATTGCAGGCATTTCTCATAGATGCTGGGAAATCTCCGCTTAGCCTTGAGGCGGCCTATGACTGAGAGGTCCAGAAGAACGTACTTGTCCCCCCGGCGCTTCATCTCAGCGTCCACGGCTCTGGCTACAACGTCGCGCGGCGCCAGGTCGGCGAGAGGGTGGTACTTGGGCATGAAGCGCTCGCCGTCGATCGTCCTCAGCACCGCCCCCTCGCCCCTAACTGCTTCCGAAATCAGGAAGCTCTTGGCTTGCGGGTGATAGAGGCATGTCGGATGGAACTGGACGAACTCCAGGTTGCCTATCCTTGCCCCAGCCCTATAAGCCATGGCGACGCCGTCGCCGGTGGCGATGTCGGGATTGGACGTGTACAAATACACCTTGCCGGCTCCCCCGGTGACAAGGAGCGTGGCCTTGGCGGCGAAAGGCTCGATGGCCCTCGCGTTCTCGTCCATGGCATAGGCGCCCCAGCACCTGTCAGGCTTCACAGCCTGCCCCCGCCTCTTGGACTCGAGGATAAGGTCGATACCGATATGATTCTCGAAGAAGGTGATCCGGCCGGTCGATCTCGCCCGTTCGAGCAGGACAGTCTCGATCTCCCGGCCCGTGTAGTCCATAGCGTGGACTATACGCTTGGCCGAGTGCCCGCCCTCTCTGCCCAGGGCCAGGGTTTGCCGGGCGGCATCCTCGGCCGTAAAGGCGACCCCCATGGCGACTAGCTCGCTTAGACGCGCCTTGCCCGCCCGTACCACAAAGTCCACGATCTCGGGATGGCATAGCCCGCAGCCGGTTGCCAGGGTGTCCTTGATGTGAAGTTCCGGTGAATCCGAAGGGTCCAGCGCAACTGCAATGCCGCCTTGCGCATAGTTGGTATTGGAGTCCCCGGACCGTTTCTTGGTGATCACATTAACCGTTCCGGCTGCGGAGAGCTTGATGGCGGCCAGCAAGCCCGCCACCCCGCTTCCAATCACCAGGAAATCAGATTCTCGCACAGTCACTTGCACTCCCCAAGGCGGTGCTCGAGCTCCGCCCAGAACGCCGAAGGATCGTCAAGGGCAACGTCCGCGCGGATGGTCCAGGATAGGTCCCTCAGCCGCCCCGGCAGTTTGACCGAGTCCTTCTCAGTGGTCACGATCCGGGTACAACCGTAGCTTGCCATCGTATCGATGATCCTGGCAACAT
>Ga0315275_10001243_pt1 | contig 22292 bp, 19 predicted proteins | sample YL17G03_0_MG_FD_205557 | JGI IMG/M metagenome (GOLD analysis project Ga0315275, IMG submission 205557) | Sediment microbial communities from Yellowstone Lake, YNP, Wyoming, USA - YL17G03_0 | ecosystem: Environmental > Aquatic > Freshwater > Lake > Sediment | place: USA: Wyoming | collected...
TCCGTGTAGAACACTCCTTCTGGAAATTGCATCGATATTTCCTCCTTGTTTCAATGTTACGGGCAAGTCGCCCTGTGGGCGGGGAGCTTCACTGATTTTGACGCTCTTGAACTGAACCAGAAAGTTACCGCACTCTAATAAAGATATTCTCCTTTTTTAAGAAATCTCTGGAAGCCTTCCTTGTCCTGAGCTGCCGCCGCAATCCGCTTGACCCCTTCTCTGAGAGATTCCGTATCCGTCGCGACAGAAATCCGTAGGTAGTGGAGATCCTCGGTTCCGATTCGGCCGAAGGACTTTCGGTCCATGGTGGCTACCTGATATTCGTACAACAGGAACATCTGGAAAAGTGTCGAGGGAGTCGTCTTCTTTTGGATATCCGAGGGGAGGTTTCGGTAGGCGTCAAAAATGCCTAATTGCTCGCAGACATTACGAATGTTTGGAAAAACATAGAAAGCACCCTTTGGATTCTGGCAACTAATCCCTTTAATGGCATTGAGACCACTCACGACCAGATCTCTCCGTTCCTGAAAAGCGCTCACCATCTTTTGAATCGCGCCTCGGCTCAAAGGAGACTCAATGCCTACACGCGCTCCCTCCTGATTGTAAGCGGCGGTGCAGGAGAAATAGTTGATGTTTAGGTTCTTGAAGATCTCAGCCTCCTCAACCGTTGGGAGGAGAGCCCAGCCGATTCGACCTCCAGTCCAGGAAAAACTTTTCGATGCTCCGCTTACCAGGACCGTTTTCTTTTCCATCCCGGAGTGGGAGATGATACTGTGATGCTCGGCCCCATCGAAGAGGATATGTTCGTAAACTTCATCGGAGAAGATGCGGATATCATCGGAGCATTTCTTCCTAATCACCTCAGCGATCTCTTGAAGTTGGTTCTTGGAAGCCACCCCTCCTGTGGGGTTGGATGGAAAGTTAAGAAAGACCATCTTCGTCTTTTTGTTGAGCAAGGGAGCCAGTTCCTGACCTGAGAGGCTGAAGTTCTTCTCTTCCTGCAAATGAAAGGGGACGGGTTTAGCCCCTACATAGTTGATGAAGGATTCGTAGATAGGAAAGGCGGGACTGGGGTAGACGACCTCATCTCCTGGATCGCAGTAAGCCTGTTGACAAAAGCCAATGGGAGGCTTTGCACCTGGGAAGACAACAACACGCTCAGGGGTCGCTTGAATTTCCCGTGTCTCGCTCAGATGCTTCGCAATGGCTTTGCGAAGAGGCAGAATTCCCTGAGGATCGCAGTAATGGGTATTGTCCAGATCAATCTGTCTCTTGACCTCTTCCTTAATGTGTTGGGGCACAGGAAAATCCGGTTCTCCCAGATTGCACTTGATGACCTTCTTCCCCTGATCCTCCAGCCACTTAATCTTTGGTCCTATTTTGAATGCGTTCTCTGTATCGATGAGTCCAATGTTCTTTGATAGCAAACTCATAGTAGCCTCCTTGTTAAGACGGACGGTAGTGCCGAAAAGCAAAGTAATGATCCTGGCTTGTTCCGAGATTGAACGTAAAAAAAAGGAGGAAGACGATGAACCTCAATCGTCTTCCTCCTGTCTGTTGACCTGAGAGATTATCCCTAAATGATTCAGGGTTTTCCCCGTCGGTGTCCAACCCGTCGGCTTAGGCCCGGGGTAAACCCTGAGCAAAATCGAAGGGCTGAATCTTTCCAGGATGTACCTGAGTTACAGTCCTTTTGCCTGAGAGTTTCATCCTGATTCCAGGATTTGCCCCTTCGGCGCCCCCTCTTTGTAATGGGGGTCTCTCCTGTAACCTTACAGAACCATATTCTTTTTTCGAGTTTGTGTCAAGCCGAATTTTCCAGCTTGCTAAATCCAAAAAACAAGATCCACCGACCACAGAGTGGCTTGAAAATACAAAACAAAACGATCATATTTTATATACTTTCAGTACTGTCCCAACGTTATGTGGACAAAATCCTGTAAGTACTTAAATAGAATGACATTTAACCGTAAAATGTTTTTTTTCGATACAAACTCCCAAATGAGTCATACTTCCTCATCATTGCAGAAGGAGATGACTCACGGACACTGGGAAAACCATCTTTGCCCAGCTCATGGACTTTTTACCCGTATACGAATTTCAGAAATGCATTCAACGATACAACGGCCACTACAAGGTCAAACACTTTTCTTGCTGGAACCAATTTCTCTGCATGGCCTTCGCTCAATTGACGTATCGGGAAAGCCTCCGAGACATCGAGACCTGTCTCCGTTCGACTCAACGGAAACTCTATCACATGGGTTTTCGCGGAAACGTCTCGCGCAATACTCTGGCTCATGCCAACCAGGTCAGAGATTGGCGAATCTATGCCGACTTTGCGCAGATCCTCATTGGCCAAGCCCGTCGCCTCTACGCCAACGATTCCTTCGGAGTCGAATTGAATCAAACCGCCTATGCTTTGGACTCCACCACCATCGATCTCTGCCTCTCGCTTTTCCCGTGGGCCAAGTTCCGAGCCCACAAAGGCGCTGTAAGATTGCATACGCTGCTGGATCTGCGAGGAAGCATTCCCTCCCTCGTCATTATTACCCATGGCAAGGTTCACGACGTCAAAATTCTCGATCAGCTGACCTTCGAACCAGGAGCCTTCTACGTTATCGATCGTGGATATCTGGATTTCGATCGCCTTTATGCCATCCAGCAAGCATCGGCCTTCTATGTGATACGAGCCAAAACCAACTTCAGGTTCAGACGCCTCTACTCTCGACCCGTCGACAAATCCGACGGGGTCCAATCCGACCAAATCATTGTCCTGGAAGGATTCTATTCTCACAAGGCCTATCCCGACAAGCTTCGGCGCATTCGCTATTTCGATACCGACCAAAACAAACGGCTGAGCTTTCTGACCAACAACTTCACTCTACCAGCATTGACTATCGCCGAACTGTTTCGATGTCGCTGGCAGATCGAACTGTTCTTCAAATGGATCAAGCAGCACCTTCGTATCAAAGCGTTTTACGGCACCACCGAGAATGCCGTCAAGACCCAGATCTGGGTTGCAATCACTGTTTACGTGCTGGTGGCCATTGTCAAAAAGCAGATGCACTTAGACGTGAGCCTCTACACAATTCTACAGATTTTGAGTGTGACTCTTTTCGAAAAAACGCCCATTTTAGAGGCTCTCTCAACCATTCAACCCCAAGAATTAGAGAACATATCCTGCAACCAGTTGACTTTATTCGATTAACATTGGGACAGTACTGTCTTCACATATAAACTCTACCGTCCCAATTGTTCTCTGACTTCGAGACATCACCTCCTTAGACTGGGGAAAACCATACTTTTCCCATTTAACACGCGACCAGAGATGAAGAAGAAGTGCATAAGAGAGGCTAACAAAGATGATTCAACCTCGCCTTAAAACTCTTCTTGAATGTGGCCAATTTCCAGAGCATCGTCTCAATTGTCCATGATGATGACCACATGGGGGGAGGCGATCAGACTTCCAGCCAACCAAATTGGGTTTCAGACTGCATCTGAGTTCCCATCAGGGGTGTGTTGGTAGGATGGGTCGATATCTGTAACCTCTTACCTGTAATTGTCCATAACCGGGTGCCACACAGATACGGCCACCCTGGGACACAGTTTTCCCTCTCACCATCGTACATTCAATTGCGCCCTTAAACTTGAAACCCACATACAAGCTGTGTTTGTTTTTACTCAGGATTTGATCTACGGGAAAAGTCCACTCCCGGTCCAGGTCTACCACGACAAAGTCGGCATCTGCGCCCGCTTGGAGACTCCCTTTCTTCGGGTAAAGGCCGAAGATCCGTGCTGGTGTGCTTGCCATTAGGCGGGCAACGGTAGTGATGGGTAAGCCCCGCTTATGTACCCCTTCGGTCAATATCGCTGGCAGCATCGTTTGAATACCCGTGATCCCTCCCCAGGCCTGCCAGATATTGTCCATCCCCTGGTCCTTTTCCTCATTGGTACAGGGGGAATGGTCCGAAGCAATGGTGTCCACCAGCCCCTCAAAAATGCATTGCCACATTCTTTCAACTTCTTCACGAAAACGTATCGGTGGGACACATTTGGCTTCAGGACCTATGCGTAGAAAATCGTCCAGATCCAGGACGAGGTAGTGGGGACAGGTTTCTATGGTAACATTTACTCCTTCAGATTTTGCACGCGCCACAGCTCGTACGCCATCTGGTATCGACGTGTGTGCGAGATGCAAGTTTCCTCCGGTTGCCTTGGCGAAAAAAATGGCGCGCTCTACAGGTTCAAGCTCCGACTCGATGGGGTGAGCGTCATACCAGGCCTGCCGGTCTTTTCTCCCAGCCGTCTTCAACTGGGCCTTCAAGGTACTGGTAATGGACTCGTTTTCGGCATGAATATCAACCACATTACCCAGTTCTTTCGAGAGACGTAAACCGTTGAAGAGAACGTGGTCATTAATAGCTGTGAATTCGGGGGTACCGACTCCCCCCGTAAAGGCTTTGTAACCAACCACCCCTTCTTCAGCCATGGCCGGCAGATGTTCCAGATTGTCGGTGACCATTCCGCCCCAATGGGCATAATCCACAACGGAATTGATCCGGGCAATTTCCCGCTTCACAGCCAGTTTTTCACGATCAATCGTTGGCGGAATACCGTTCAAGGGCATCTCCACAACCGTGGTTACCCCGCCCGCCGCCGCTGCCATGGTTCCTGTTCGGTAACCTTCCCAGTAATCTCTTCCTGGGTCATGAAAATGAACATGGCCATCAACTAGGCCGGGCAGCAAGTATTTACCACCAAGGTCTATTATCTCTCTGGCTTCAACGGTTTCACCTGAGGATGTAATCCGTTCGATGACCCCGTTACTAACAACAACCCCTCCAAAAAATTTGGAATTTTCTGTCACGATAACGCCGTTTTCAAGAAAAAGATCCGGTTTTTTCATAAGAACTCACTTCCGGTGGTCTTAATGCACGTTATCATTCATCTCTACTTTCTCAGAAAAACGACTTCCTTGAGACCTTTCCGTTCTCCCTGGCCTCCGCTTTCTGCCGGGTAGCCAATAGCAAATACAGCCATCAGCTCAAACTTTTCAGGAGCACCACACGTTCTTCTCACCTTCTCTTTGTTCTTAAGGATTTGTCCTATCCAGGTAGCTCCCAGCCCCAAGCTGTGGAGCGCCAGCCACATGTTCTGAAGGCAGGCGCCCATGCTCTGGGCGTCCTTGATCGTATCAAACGTCACATTGTGGTCGAGAAATACAGGGATGATCACAGGTGCATTGTTCACAATATCCGTGTGGATGGTTTCTTTGCCGATCTCGGCTTTCAGTTCCCTGTCCCGGATCACTGCAAAGCGCCAAGGCTGATTATCCATACCTGAGGGCGCCCAGATTCCAGCAGTCAGTATCTTCTCGATGATGTCATCGGGAACATCTTTGTTTTGAAACTTCCGAATACTTCTCCGGCTTCGTATGGCTTCTAGCACTTCCACCAGTCACACCTCCTCTTGGTTAGAGTCATCTAGGTGATTGGTCAATAAGTCATTAAGAAGCATGACCATCAAATTGATCATTCAGCTAACAAGCTCCAATGCTGTCGTCAGCTCGTTTGCTGTTTAATTATTATGATCCAAATGACTAAATAACTCAATGACCAGTCACTCAATGGATAATGACTCAATGACTCCTGTCTTTACTTCACTATCCTCGTTCCCGCCTTTCCTTTGACAGCCTCCATCATGGTTTCAGGGAGCGTGATGATGACGTCCTTGCCCGTCTCTTCAATGAATTCAATGGCAGCGAGAATTTTGGGCCCCATACTTCCGGGAGGAAACTCCCCTGCTTCGTGATATTTCTTCGCCTCGGCAGCCGTCATCCGATCGAGAAATCTCTGGCCGGGCTTCTTGAACTGGACCGCGACCTTCTCCACACCGGTAGAGATGATCATCAGGTCGGCTTGAATGCGCCTCGCGAGAAGGCTGGTGGCAAAGTCTTTGTCAATCACCCCCTCGATTCCCACCAGATTTCCCTTCTCTTCAACCACAGGAATGCCTCCACCTCCACAGCAGATCAAAACATCCCCAAGTTCCACGACCTGACGGATGATCGGCTCCTCAATGATCTTTTTGGGAATAGGAGAAGGGACCACTCTGCGATAACCCCGACCAGCATCTTCAACCACGGCCCATCCTTCTTTTCTTACAATGGGGTCTATTTTCTCTTTGGTGAAAAAAGGACCTACCGGCTTGGTCGGTTTCTGAAAAGCAGGGTCATTCCTATCGACCAGACACTGGGTAACGATGGTGTAGGCGACCTTGTTCATTCCTCTTTGTGCGAAAACGTTATTAATCTCACGTTGAAGGATGTAGCCAATCCCGCCCTGACTGTGGGCTCCGCACACATCCAATGGCAATGGATAGACCTGCTCACGGGCCGCTTCCACTCTTCGTAAGATATTCCCCACTTGAGGACCATTCCCATGGGTCGTCACGACCTTGTGCCCTGCCTGGACGAGATCAACGATATATCTTGCCGTCACGTGGCAATTGTTGATCTGGTCTGGAATATCGCCCTTCTGATCTTCACGAGAAATCGCATTCCCGCCTAAGGCAACAACGATCTTCATTTTTTGAACGCCTCTTCTCCGGGTCAATGTTCGGGTCGGGCTCAAAGGATGATTGTTCGCAGATCTCTTAACCTCGACCCTGATCTCGACCTTCTTCAGTTCTTATTTCAATCCTGTCGGTTGCATGATCAAAGCCATGACCGCCTTCTGACCATGGAGTCGGTTCTCTGCTTCTGTCCACACGGCCGCCCACTGGGGGTTGTCCATTACCTCATCAGCCACTTCCTGACCTCGCTCGCAGGGCAGGCAGTGCATGTACTTCACGTGTTTCTTCCCCATCTTCATCCGCTTCCCGTCGGCGATCCAATTTTTGTACTTTCCAAAGAGCTTTGACATCTCGTCTTGCTGGGGCTTCTTCTGGAAGGGTGGGAGGAGGTCGAGACAGACATGGTTCTTGGCGTAGACGATGTCTGCATCGGCAAAGGCGTCCTCGAACTTGTCAGAAGTCGTGTAGGTTCCGCCATTGGCTTCCACGTTGGCCTTGATAGCCGCTTCGATCTCGGGATCAATTCTCATCTCGGGCGGCTTGGCATAGATGATGTTTGGGCCGAAGAAACTTGCTGCGTACATGACATCATGATGGGGTGCGATGGGTTTCTTCGGGCTCTCTGAAAAAGTCCAACTCACACCCAATTTCAGACCTCTCAGGTCACGACCGAAGATCTCCCACATGGTCATCACATCGGCGATTCCCTGGCATGGATGGTAAATGTTGTCTTCCATGTTGATGACGGGAATGTCCGCCCACTTTGCGAATTCCTTGATGACCCGCAACCCTTTATCGTACTCCCAGCCTACCGGGTCGCCGAGGATCCGGATGGCGATACAGTCTCCCATGCCATTCAGTGTCCGGGCCACATCCGAGATTCGCTCCGATTTATAGGCGATATCTTCTCCTTCCAGGGAGGGGATACGGGTAGCTCCTGGTTCCAGGAAATGGGCATGCCCACCCAGCTGAAACATTCCCGCCTCGAAGCTGTTTCGAGTCCGCATGGAGGGGTTGAAAAAGATCATGAAAAGCGTTTTGCCATCTAGCACCTTATGGGGTCTACCTATCCCGTAGTCTGTTTTCAAAGCAAGCGCCGTCTCAAGGATCGTCACAATTTCATGTTTCGAAAAGTCGCGAAGCGAAATGAAATCCCTTCCCCGCAATGATTTGGTCAACATGGCTTTTTCTCCTTTCTCTTCTAATTAGAAAAAGATTCCGGATGGAGATTGGTATAACATTCAAAATTGCCCAGCTAATATATTATATTTTATAAAATATATTGTCAAGAGGCCCATTGTGGTGAATAGATCCAGGGGAGTCGCTACGTGTATCAAGGGGGTAGGTCCCTAGGGATTCCTAATCCTCCGCTCGGTGGTTCTTGTGAAGAAACGCCCAATTGACAATCGAACCCTGTGTGGCCATCGTGGAATGATTCCTCATAATCTAAGAGGCTTCATGACCAGGGAAAATCCTAAGTGTGTTCATGGCATTACAGACCGATCATGGAGAGGACCAGAGCCATGCGGATCGAGACGCTGTAAGCAATTGCCTTGAAGTATAATTCCCCGGGGCTTTTGTCGATCCGTAGATCCATCTCGCCAGGGCGCCGGGGTAAGGTGTGAGTGACGTAAACGATCTTGTTCTTTTCCTTCAGCGTCTTCATGATTGTTTCATACCGGACGAGATAATCATCCATTAATTTCTTCCAGCCCTCGGCCTCTCCGCCCTTGGGAGCACTGCAACCCGGCAAGTAAACCTCATCCATCCCGCTGATGAAATCATTGAATTGATCCTGACTCATATCAAAGACCTCTTCGACATGAACCTTGAACTGTCCAATCTTGTCCATCACTTCCTTCGGCGTACGGTGGGCTTTGGTCGAGGCGAGGTAGACCTTGGCTCCGAGCCGAGCAAGGCCCAACGCCATGGAGTGGCCTGTTCGTGCGGCAACAAGGTCTGGCGTCGCTACGCAGACCTTCAACCCTTCCACCTTGCCATAGGTCCTCCAGAGGGTATAAAGGTCAAGAAGGGCTTGGGTGGGGTGTTCACGATGACCAAAGGCACCGCAGATCACGGGACAGTCCGCGTAGGCAACGGCATCCGTCGCCTCATCCGCATCGGGGTGGCGAATGACGATGATGTTGGCGTATTGTGAGACAACCTTCAACATATCTGCTAGGGTTTCTTCTTTAGCGATAGCAGAGGAGATCAGAGGAGTCGTTTCAGTGAGGACGGAACCACCGAGCCTTGCCATCGCTGTTTCAAAGCTCATTCGCGTGCGGGTACTGGGCTGGAAAAAAAGGGTTGCCATAACGTTTCCTGACATAAGATTCAGGCCTGACCGGTTCCACGGTTCCAGCCCGCGTGCCAGTTCAAATAGCCCATAGATTTGTTCGTTCGTCAGGTCATTGATGGAGATCAGGTTCTGGCCAACAAAGCCAATATCCTCAACCATCTTCTTGATCGTGCGTAGGTTTGTCTGGGCCTTCATGCGAGTATCCTCCAGAGATTAATAAAGACGGGTTTATTTTTTTCTTGAATAAGCTTTCGAGAACTTGGATGGAAGTCCTGATAATTCTTTGAAGAGCGGAGAAGCATAAGTCATGATCTTGCTGTGAGAAATACCATACTGCTGAAAGAACTCCAATAGTTTCAAAGCACAAACGAAGCCATCCAGCACTGGAACACCAAGTTTTCGCTGAAGCTCTTTGTCAAGTCCTGACATCCCTGCACAGCCGAGGACAATTACTTCTGCCCCGTCGTTCTTGACGGCGTTCAAAGCTTCTTGTTGGATTGCCTTTTCGACGGATCCGCTTTCCTGGTCCTCCAAGTCCAACACGCGCAATCCCGTTGTTTTTACGGAAGCACATCTCGATTCAACACCGTACTTCTTCACGGCTTCCTGAAGTAACGAGCCCCATCTTTGGTTCGTCGTTACGATGCTGAATTTGTTTCCCAGCAGGCAGGCGATATGAATGGAAGCTTCAGCGATGCCAAGCACTGGTTTTTTGGAGATTTCGCGAATGGCATAGACAGTCAGGGGATCGCTGAAACAAGCGATGACAAAGGCATCAAAATCCTTTTCGTGATCGATGAAGGCTTCCAAAGTGGCCTGCACGCTAAGGGCTTCATCGTACGTTCCTTCAATGGATTTGGGCCCACTTTTTGGAGAAATGACTTTCACTCTTGTTGAAGGGAGAGCGTATTCTCTTGCAGTCTTCTCGAGGGCCCGATTAAAGTCCTTTGACGTATTGGGATTGAGGACTAAGATCTTCACTTGCTTACCTCGTGGTGCGCGTTTGGGAGAACGATTGCCGGGAAAGAAATTTGCCGGTGCCAGGAGGCGCCGTAATGTCTCCACTCCTATAGATGATCTTTCCCCTGAGAATGGTCATTTCGACCGAGCCTGTAACCTTTTTTCCTACAAAAGGAGAATGTTTGTTCTTGTAGAGAAGGTTTTCCTTTCTTATCACCCACTTCTTCTTGGGATCAAACAGGACAACGTCTCCATCGGAGCCGGGTTGAAGCACTCCCTTCCTAGGGTATAGTCCGAACAACCTGGCCGGGTTGCAAGATAGCATGCTGACCAATCTTGAGGGAGCTAGTCCTCTCTTAACAACACCCTCTGAATACATCACGGGGAGCATGGTTTGAATACCACTAATCCCTCCCCAGGCTTTCCAGATATTTTTCTCGCCCTTGGCCTTCAGTTCCCAAGTGCAGGGCGAGTGATCAGACCCAATCGTATCAACTAACCCATTCCGTAGACACCCCCACAAGGCTTCCACTTCTTGCTCGCTTCTCAAAGGCGGAGCGCATTTTGCCACAGGTCCGAGCTTAACGAAGTCTCTCTCCGTTAGGGTGAGGTAATGAGGGCACGTTTCGACCGTGACCTTCAGCCCCTTTTTCTTCGCCTCTGCAATTGCCTGCATGTTACTCCGCAGGGTTGTGTGAACGAAATGGAGAAAGATCCCTGGCGAAGAGTTCTTCGCAAGAAAGAGGGCCCGATTCACTGCCTCTTCTTCAACGAAGGGTGGACGTGACTCCAGCCATGCCTTTCGGTCAACCCGACCGGAAGATTTGAGTTTCTCTGCTAGGCACGCGGTGATCGAATCATTCTCGGCGTGAAGGCCGAGGATCTGATTCCATTTCCCAAGACGCTCAAGGATTTCCAACAGATCTCCGTCATTGATGTGATTGAATCCGTCGATCCCCGAGTTGCTCATAAAAGCTTTGAACCCGAGAACCCCTCCCCGATGAAGGCCTTCAAGATCGTCTATATTATCTGGAGTTGCTCCTCCCCAGAGTCCAAAATCCACAACGGAAAGCTTTTCCCCTATAGCAGCCTTTCGCTTCAACTCTGTGAGATTGAGGGTACAGGGAGAGGAATTGAGAGGCATGTCGATCACTGTGGTGATTCCCCCCGCTGCTGCGCTCTTGCTGCCTGTTTCGAAGCCTTCCCAAGATTCTCTACCCGGCTCATTAAAATGCACATGAGAATCGACTGCCCCAGGAAGGACCCACATGTCTTTTGCATCAATCATTTGCTCTGCCTGGTGTTTTTCGCCCGGAGAGAAAATGCCCACTATCTTTTCTCCGTGAATAGCCATGTCGGCTTTGAACATGCCGTGGTCTGCGACAACGACCCCGTTGGTTATGAAGAGATCTGGTTTCATAGTCTCAAAAACCCCCTGGACATTCTTTTCTAAGAAAGGAGGTGAACTCTTCCACTGTAATCACTTTACCAAAAGCATATTGAATAACTTTCAAGGAAGCTCTGTATCGTTCTTCGTCAATTTCGGCAGTCCCGTCAGAAATTAAAATCACTTGATAACCCAGATGATGGGCATCCCTCAGAGTGGATTCAACACAGATGTTTGTCGTCACTCCACAGAAAATAAGCGTATCCACGCCCATGTAGCGTAAACGGTAATCCAAATTTGTCCCCGAAAATCCACTATACCGGGTCTTCCGGATCACCACTTCTTCAGGAAGAGGTTTGAGTTCATCGACAATATTGGCATCCCAGGTTCCGTCGAGAAGGCCATTCTTCTCCTTAAAAAAGGGCCAAACCTGGTGGACCATAGATCCTCCGTCCCGGTAATTCCGTTCGAAGGCCAGATAGAGAAAGACCACTGGGACACCATGTTTTCTAGAGATTTCAATGATCCTCCTTACGTTTTCAATAACCTTTCGGCAAGCCGAAATATCAAAACCTTGCCTGGCAAGACTCCCTTGCTCATGACAATAGGCGTTTTGCATATCGACAACGACCAAGGCCATCTTTAACTTGCTTGGGTTTTTATCTTTCATCCCCAACCCTCTTAGAGCTGAAAACGTACCGCGTCGCACATGGCCGAAAGAGATGCACTGGGCGTCGCCGCTTCCTGTCCACTCTCAACCGTCTATCCTCCAAGGTAAAACCTCCTCACATGGTCGTTATTAATTAAGTTCTTAGATATGTCCTCGAGAGCAACCTTCCCTGTCTCCATGACATAACCCTTTGTTGAAATTCTGAGAGCCATCCGTGCATTCTGTTCCACGAGGATGACACTGACGTTATCGGTTTCATTAATGGTAGTAATGGCCCCTGCGATCCGTTTGACCATCAAGGGAGATAACCCAAGGGATGGCTCATCGAGCAACAGCAATTGCGGTTTTGCCATTAAGGCTCGAGATATCACCACCATCTGTTGCTCTCCACCGCTAAGGCTATTTCCTTGCTGGCTGCTTCTTTCTTTCAGCACCGGAAAACGGCTGTAGACCTTCTCAAGATCTTGTCTAATCCCCTCCTTGTCATTACGGCGGTAAGCCCCCATGAGCAAGTTATCCTTTACATTCATGAATGGATAAATATGTCTTCCTTCAGGCACCATGGCAATTCCCAAACCCACAATTTTCTGAGGAGGAAGGGCGTCTATCCTTTGCCCATTGAACCAAATCTCTCCTGAACGGATTTTCGTCAATCCAGTCACGGCTCTCAACGTAGTGCTTTTCCCGGCGCCATTGGCTCCAATCAAGGTCACGATCTCCCCTTTTTGCAGGCTTAGGCTAATTCCTTTCAGAGCCATGACCCTGTCGTAATAAACTACAATGTCTTTCACTTCAAAATACGCTTTCACGTTTCCCCGTCTTCCTCTTTCCCAAGGTAGGCCTCGATAACGGCCTCGTTATGCTGAATCTCCTTCGGTTTCCCCTCGGCAATTTTCTTGCCGAAATTGATGACCACGATTCGATCGCTAATCCCCATCACGGCGCGCATGTCATGTTCCACCAAAATGATCGTGACCCCTCGGTTACGAATTCCCTTGACCATCTCGATGGCTGTGTCGGTTTCTTCCGGGTTCATGCCAGTAAAAGGCTCATCTAAGAGCAGTAATTTTGGATGGGTGGCCATGCCCAAGGCAACTTCGAGGGCCCTCTGATGCCCATGGGGAAGGTTTCTGACGAGTTCATCCCTGTAGGGAGAGAGACCGAGATAATCTAGAATCGCACCGGCACTCTCTCTGAATTCTGCCTCATCTTTGCGGGCTCGGCGGCTGTAAAAGAAATGACCCCAATCACTGGCTCGGCATCGAAGATGATGGGCGAGGATGACATTCTGCAGCGACGTCATCTCTCTGAAAAGATTCGTTTCCTGGAAGGTGCGAACGATACCCTTCCGGGCCACTTCGTGCATTCCCAGATGGGTCATATTCTTTCCCAAGAACGTAATCGTCCCTCGGGTGGGTTTCAAATAGGAGGTGATCAAATTGAAAACCGTGCTCTTCCCTGCCCCGTTTGGGCCGATGAGCGCCAGGATCTCCCCTTCAGGGACGTCGAAGTCCAGCCCATCGACAGCCGCCAGCCCTCCGAAATGTTTCGTGAGGTCTCTCACCTCAAGCAGAGCCACGGACTTCCCTTTCTATTAGCCCTCAGGTTTCAATTCCTTTCCAAGTGCCCTTTTTCGAAACCGTAAACTCAGGATGCCATTGGGGAGCCACAACATGAGAGCGATCATGAGACAAGCATAAATCCCTTCTTGGTATTTCTGGACCACACGCAGTGCTTCAAAACTTCCAGTGAGCAGGAACGCTCCTGCGACCGGACCGAGCAGATAATCCAGTCCTCCCAAAAAGCAGTAGAGCATGAAGTACATGGAATCCGTCACTCTGAAACTTGTCGGGAAGATGTTCTGCATCGACACCGTGAAAAGAGAACCCCCTATCCCACCAATGAAACAGCAGATCCCATAAGCGATTAGTCTATACTTAACCACATTGATGCCGATGCTCAAGGCAAGGGTATCGCTTTGCCTCAGGGCTCTGAAGATCCAGCCGATCCGGCTCACATTCAAGCGCCATAATCCGATTAAAACGAGGAGGAGTAAAAAGGCAGCCAGATAATAGAAATAGAGATAGTGGCCTGCCTGATAGGCAGGAATAATCGTGATGGTTCCGATTGTAAGGGCGCCAGGCCTTGGAATATTCATGATGCCGGAGGCTCCTTGAGTGAGCTTTTCGGCATTCAGAAACACCAGGGTGACAGCCTCCGTCATGCAAAGGGTGATCATGGCAAAGTAGACGCCTTTTAACCGCAAGATGGGAATACCGATCAATAGACCAACAAAAGCCGACACGATCCCCGACAGGGGAAGGCATAGCCAGAAGGATGCGCCCAGTTTCATCGTCAATATGGCCGTGGTATAGCCGCCAATGGCGGCAAACGCTCCTTGACCGATGTTGATACGGCCGATGCTGAAGGTCAACCAAACACCAAGACTAATGCAACTTAAGATCGATGCCGTAATCACGACGCCGAGATGATAGTTGGAATTCCGGAAATAAAGGGGAAAGGCGACCCAATAGAGCACAACGAAGACAAACATGACGATTGTTCTAAGGGACTTTAATTGACCCATTGGTCTAAGACTCCGCACAGGTGCTTAAACTCCCTTGAGAATAATTCTTAACCCCACGGTTTGCCCATGATTCCCTGGGGACGGAGAGCCAGGAGGAGTATCACCGCACAGAAGATTAACAGGTACGTCATAGATCCCGGTATCAATCCGTATCCGACCGATTCGGTCATTCCCAAGACAAACCCTCCGACGATGGCACCTGAAACCACCCCCGCACCGCCGATGATGATCATGATAAAGCTCTTTATGGATATGGCGGTTCCTGATCCTGAAAACACTGGAAATATCGAGGCCAATAGGCCGCCGGCTACCCCCGCCAGAGAGGCGCCGATAGCAAACCCGAGCATGGATATCCGGTTGATATCCACTCCTTGCAGATAAGTGGCTTCCTTGTCCTGAGCCAGCGCACGCATCGCCCGACCGGGTTTGGTGTACTGGACAAAAAGCAAAAGAGCAACGATTAGAACAAAAGCGAGGAAAAAGAGCAATGCCCTTCCGACTGGCACATACGCATCGAGAATCTGGATCACCCCGTCCACCACGGGAGGAACACCCCTCTGTTTTTCTCCAAAAGAGATCAAGGCGATGTTTTCAAGCAGAAGGGCTGTTCCCATGGCCAGGAGCATGGAACTTTCTTCTCTTCTTGCCACCCTCAAGACACGTCTGAAAAAGAACTTCTCAAAAAATGCCCCTATGACAGCCAAAAAAAGAATGCACATTCCGAGGGCGACAAAAAAGTTCCAATGATAGACCCCGTACAAGTAGTAGACGACAAACCCACCCAGCATATACATCTGTCCATGGGCAAAATTGAGGATGTTCATGATGCTGAATATGAGGGTGATCCCCAGGGCTATGAGTGCGTAAAGCATGCCCAATATCAAGCCGTTGACGATGATCTGCTCCACTCGCTTTCCCCCGTTGTTTTACAAAGTGCCCAATTGAGAGAATTTTACCCTGTCAATCCAAGGGCTATCCGATGAATGGCCCTGATCTTTCGCCTTCCATCGGATAGCCTCTTTCCTCATCATCCTGCCTTCGGTTTACAAATCAAAGCTCCCTTCAGCATGGTTCCAGATCTCACGCCACCTTGGCTACTCCACGCTGCCCACAAAAAGCGTCTCGAATTTCCCGTTCTTGACTTGGGTGACGACCATAGGGACACCGATCTGGTGAGGTTGGCCGAAGTATGCTTTGCCCACGTATTTCAAGGTCTTTTCTCCCTTCATGAAGGGGTTCTTTACGGATACGCTGGGGATGGTCTTTTTAAAGACCTCCACGTCTGTCAGGGCTGCTTGCCCGGCTTTTTGGAGGGTGAAGATAATCATCGGCAATGCATAGACCTTGGTCCCAGCCTCATCGTTCCACTCGCCCGCAACCTTTTTGTATCGCTCAACAAACTTTGCCATGTACTCGCTCTGGATCTCGGGGGTACTCGCACCCCCCACGGAGATGAATCCTTCGGCATGTTTGCCGGCAACTTCATTGAGGATCTTGATATCCTGGGCTGTTTCAGTTGTTAAGTATCCTTTATAGCCGAGTTCCCGGGCTGCCTTGATCAGCTGGGGTGTATCCCCGGGTGCTGATCCTGAAAGGACGATCTGATCCGGTTTGCCCCTGATCACCTTCGTCATGACAGGGAAGAAGTCAGTTGTTCCCGGTTCATACGTGTCTTCCCAGGATACAACCTTGAGACCGAGTTTCTGGGCCGCTTCCATACCTTCTTTTCTCTGATTGAGGGGATCCGCCTCGTTTCTGGCCACAAAGGCGATTGATTTGACCTTGTATTTATCCATCATGTACTTGTAGATTATAGGACCGCTCTGATAGGAAGCGATCATGCCCAAAATGGAATTGTTATGAGGTGGGGAGAAAACGGTTTTATTGAAACAATAGGGAATATTGATGGCGCCTGCCGCTTCGATCACTGGCATGACACTGGCAGAGGTAGTATCGACGTTGGGACCGATAATGTATTTAATCTTCTCTTGGTAGACCAGTCTCTCCATACCGGTCACAGCGAGCTTGGGATCGTTTTTTTCATCATTAGATATCACTTCGATCTTATGCCGGCTCCCACCGATCAGGACGCCACCTTGTTCATTATAGATCTCAGCATTGGCCTCAGCGCAATACTTACAGACAAGTCCCCATGAAGCCGCAGGGCCACTCATGACACCGAGCACCCCAATTTTCAATGGAGGGCCTTGGGGTTCGCCTGCCGCAAACGAAATGGACGCTGTAAAAACAGCGAATAGGATCGCCGACAATAGGATAACCAGTTTCCCTTTAAGTTCTTTCATGTTTTTATCTCCTTTCTCTGTTGGACTTTGAGCCATCCATTCTCCGAGGACCTTTTTCAGTTATTTCACCTCCTTTTCTTTATTGTGCCCTTTTCAATTCTATCCTGTGAGACAAAGGGCCAGAAGAAATTCTCCTAAAGACTCACACTCTCTTGAGTAGGAATCCTATCATGACAAGATCTCTCGGTCAATCTTGGTACGGGCAACTTTCCTACCTCCCTTGATGACGAGATAAGGAGGACTCCCGTCAAGCATCGCCTGAACGGGATCCATTGCATTCAGGAGGATGAGATCGGCGGGAGCTCCGGTCGTTAGACCTTCTTGTTGCGGTAATCGCATCAGTTTCGCCCCCATAAAACCCTTAGAAGTATCAGACAGGAGGTCCTTGATGAAGGACGACAGGAAATCATTTCCTACGCCTTCCCACACTGGACAGAGAGCTGTGTCAAGCGGATCAAGGTTCTTACTTCTTTCTTTCTTCCAACCATTCTTCATAGGTGGGCACGGGTAACTCGAAGAGATTTTCGGCGACAGTGTAGAAATCGCCATGAAGCCGGGCAAGAGGCTGATAACAACGGCTATTGACATAAAGCGTTTCCTTATCGATGCAGTCGTCCTTGACCCACATCTGCACCACTTGCCCCAGGATCACGGATCGGTTCTCGTATTCCAGGGTCGTCGAAAGACGGCATTCCATTGCCGCAGGAGCTCCTTGGATGCGAACAGGCTTCACCTTGCAACTCGGGCAAACCGCGAGGTTCGTATGCTTCAGTTCATCCTCCCCGGGTGGAAAACCGATGCCGCAGGTGATCATGGCATCGGCCATGGAGCGATCCACCATATGAACGACGAATTCTCCCGTTTCCTTGATGTTCCTGGTGGTGTCCTTCGGCTGTCTGTCCGCCCTCGCCCGAATGCTCAGGATGACCAGGGGCGGCTCATCGCTGATTACGTTGAAGAAACTCATGGGGGCCGCGTTCCCGATCCCCTGCGGCGAAACGGTGGTCACAAGGGCAATCGGCCGGGGCGCCACATAAGCGCACAAGAGCTTATACCGGAGTTGTCTGTCCAGGACATCGAAATCAAATTCCATAGCACTCCTCCAGGACCTTACGCGCATCCATTTGCGGCGGTTTCATCGAGACTGTCCCCGTCAGACGGCGACCCTGTGAGGCTCGAGCGGGGTGTGGCAGCTCAGGTTCTCGATCCCCTCCGGGGTCACCAGGACGCGCTCTCACACATTGCAGCCCGCCGTCATGATGTTCTCTGGACCTAATATCTGCTGTGACCCCAAAAATGATCAGGTGTTACCAATAAGTTCCGTAGTTGAGTCCGGTCGAGCATAGCCTCAGCTTCTCGCTGAGCCATTTCAAGGACTTCCCCTTCGTTGACCGTCTTCACCTTCCGGTTTTCCATCAGCACCTTTCCATCCACGATGACCGTGTCGACATCGCTTCCACTAGCAAAATAGGGGATCCGGTAGACAGGCATATTGAGCGGGTAAAGATGGGGTTTAAACATATCGATGAGGATGATGTCCGCTCTTTTCCCCACTTCCAAGGACCCGATCTCTTTGTCCATTCCCAGAGCCCGGGCACCATCAATGGTCACCATCTCCAAGACTTTTCCAGGGGGGAGGTAAGTGTGGTCGTGGTAATAGGTTCGATGGTAGTGCATGCATTGAAACATGTGACGAAACATATCGTAGCTTCGGTTGGGAGCCGTGCCATCCGAGCCAAGCATGACGGTGACTCCGGCATCGAGGAGTTCGGGCACCGGGCACCGTCCCCAGATCGACATGGTGGCGCTGGGGTTGTGAACGATTTTTGTATCCGTCTGGCGACAGATCTCAATCTCCTCGGCCGTGAAGTTGATGGAATGTGACATGAACGTATCCGGACCGAGGATATTAAGCTTTTCGTGAGCAAATTTGATGCTTCCTCTCAGATGGCCGTCCTGCGTGAAAAGGACTTCATACTTGCGGCTGAGATCGCGCACGGCATGTGTTCGCGCTTTCAGTTCTTGAAACTCTTGATCAGAGAGTGGGACATCAGCCTTAAAAACAGGAAAGGTCGTGCAGATGTTGATCTGACGATCGTTCTTCTGATGCCAGCGTTGAATCAGGGTCTCGCATGTTGTCAGGATATCCTCAAACCTGACCATGACGTCCCGACGGGACGAACCGTGCCAGCGAGAGTATTTACGTGGAAAGGGGGGGTGACAGGGTCCCACCGCGAGGAATGACCGGATGCCCACCTGGGATACGGCCTCACAATGGCGGTCTCCAAATACGGGGTCATCGACGCGATTCATGTCCGGGCCACCCCCAAGCATGGAGACACCACAGGTGGTGCCACATTTCAACCGTTCCAGGGCCGATAGCAAGGCCTCGGAATACCAGAACTCCTCCGTGGTTCCCTGCGAATAGATGTATTCACAAGCTTTGAACCATGCCTCTGAATTATCTGCTCCCATCGTTTTGACCAAGCCATGGCCGGCGTGAGCGTGCCCATCGATGAGACCGGGCATCACCACCATGCGCTTCGCATCGATCACCTTTTTCGCAGGGTGTTTTGATGTAAGATCGGCTGTGTTTCCCATATCCAGAATGCGGTTTCCCTGAATCGCCACGGCCCCGTTTTCAATCACCCTCCGCTCGGGATCCATGGTGATGAGGATACCATTCGTTACCAGGATGTCTGCCATACGTGTGTTCTCCTGTCAGGTCCTCAAGTTGGTTTTTCCGTAACCGGCCGATGGGCCACCGGGAAAGACGGTCGAAAGATTTCATCCACCCGTGGGTGTAGGTGAGTTCGCTCCGGATAGGTAGAACGGAGCTTATCGTATTGTAGCTGTGCCTTCTCTTGAAGTTCCTCGAAACAGAGTCCGGGAAGTTTTCTGTCCTCGACAACAATGCGGCCATTCACGATCACGGTTTTAAAGTCCGTCCCGGTCCCGTTCATGACCATCGTCTGGATGGGATCGACGAGCTGTCCCATATGAAACCCACTGAGATCAAATACCGTAATATCCGCTTTCGCTCCGGGACACAGCCGGCCGAGATCCGGGCGTCCCAAGGCATTTGCTCCGCCGATCGTTGAAGCGTTGTAATAATCGGACGCACTGCACGCCAGCATATCTTCTTCAATCACCCGGCTTAGCATGATGCCGGTGTGCATGTTCCTGATGAAGTCAGGCGGAAAAGTATCGGTGCCCAGTCCCACATTGATTCCCCAGGATTTCCATTTCGCGATCGAGTACTTGAACATGGCATGGCGTCCGCAGACGAGTGGACAATGGATGATCGTAGCTCCTGACTCTCTTATCCACTCAACCTCCTTCTTCATTTTTTCTTCGGTTGGCTGAATGCCTCCGAGGAATCGGCCGTGGGGCAAGAGAGCTCTTCGGCTCAGAAATCCCAGTTCATTCAAAAGCTCGATGGACGACTTACCGAAGCGTTCGTGAACTGTTTCCACTTCCAGCTTCGACTGACAGCAGTGAAGCCTTACCGGACAATCGAGCTCGAGACTTGCCTCGGCCGTCCGGCGCAGAAGATCGACCGTGCAACATTCAATCCGGTCCGGAGCAAGCATACCACGAATCAGGCCGCCTTCGCAGCCATCAAATGTCTTCACAAACCTGATTGCATCCTCGAGACCTTTCAGGCCCCTTTCCTCATTCCAGTGAACGCCGAAACGGCCATCGGGATAGACAACGGACAACCCTGTCCGGTAGGCAGGCCCCAGGTAAATTCGCAATCCCAGTTCTGCAGCGGTCTCTGCAGACCGGGCAAACTCGTCATAGGCTTCCCCCCATTCGCGGTAGAGCAATGACGTGATGGGGAGCGCCGTGGTGATCCCGTTCAGAAGAAGCTGGGTGAAGGCATAGCGCTTCTGCAAGTTTTCTTCCCCAGGCGTGTAAACCTCACGAGATCCCCGATCAACGTAAGTACTGGCCCAAACACGGCCTTTTTCCCACGCTGGGCCATTGTCGAAGCCGAGCATGGCCGAGTCCAGGTCAGCGAGTGCATCCAGATCGATGAAACCGGGACCCACAACGGCATTTCCTGCATCGATCGTTTTGTCAACCGGTTCCGGATAATCAAATCCAACGAAAACGATCGTGTCCTTCTCAAAAACCACCTCCCCGTTCTCCAGGATCTGGTGATGCGAGCCATCCCAGCCGACGATATAGCGGCCAGTGATTCTTGTCTTGGACATAATGCGTTACCTGTGAATCAGATGCCTTAGATCAAACACTGTCCGTCTTTGGCAATCACCTGGCCGTTTTTTACGACCCATTTCCTGGGAGCCCGGGTGACGATCGCGTCCGCCCGCGTCTCTCCTTGAAGCAAAACAAAATCAGCGTGGCAGCCGACCTCAAGGCCGTATTCTTTAGCTCCCACCACCTTGGCCCCTCCAAACGTGGTGATATCGAGAGCCATCTCCAGGTCCTCATCCCTGTGAAATCCGCTCCTCCAGCTGAGGAACATGGCTCGCTCCAGCATATCAGCGTTTCCATAAGGTGCCCAAGTGTCACGGATGCCATCGGAACCCGAGCAGAGAACGACCCCCGCCTCCCTCAGCCTTTTGATGGGTGGGAAAAAGGGTCTGGGCATGGGTGCATGCGTCATGATCGAGATCTTGTTCTCCAAAAGTAAATCGGTGATTTGACTAAGGTAGGCGTCATCAATCATGCCCAGACAGAAGGCATGGCTGATGTTGACTTTGCCCTGAAGCCCTAGGGCTTTTGTCCTCTCAGCGACCAATTCGATTGAGAAGGCTCCAAGGGTACTCGGTTCGTGAATATGAATATCGACGCCCACCCCATGCCGCCCTGCCATGTCAAAAATCGTGTTGATATGTCGAACCGGGTCCCGATCGATGGTACTCGGATCGATGCCCCCAACGAGTTCTGCTCCAGCCTTAATCGCTTCCTCAAGGAGTTCGATGGTCCCCGGCCGGATCAGCAGGCCACTCTGGGGAAAGGCAACAATCTGAAAAGTCATAAAATCCTTGAATTTTTCCCTGGCGACGAGGATTCCCTCGAGATTCTTCAAGCCTATCTCGGTATCCACATCCACATGGGTCCGAATATGGGTCGTTCCCATGCGGATCGCCTGCCGAATCTGATTCGTGGCCTGCTTTTCGGCGGAAAGATTCATTTCGCGCCGAAAGCGGCGCTCATTCTCAATCTTATCGATGAGACGCGGACCCGCTTGATTCCTGTGCCAGGGTAGGCCCCAGAGGGTCTTGTCAAGATGCGAATGGGCATCCACGAAACCTGGGATTAGGATAGCGTTTTCGCCTTGGACCACCGCCGTATCCGAGCTTGAAGCGGATAGTCGTTTGGAGATCTTTTGAATTCGGCCATCGACGACCAGAACATCAACGTTTTCGCCCCCCAAAGGACGAACATTCTTCACAAGCATTTCTCGGTTCATGATGTTTACTCTTCCTCTCCTCCGGGGTTTCAGGTGGAATTCCAGGTGCCCGTCTGACCCAGGCCATCTC
>Ga0315275_10001244_pt1 | contig 22285 bp, 21 predicted proteins | sample YL17G03_0_MG_FD_205557 | JGI IMG/M metagenome (GOLD analysis project Ga0315275, IMG submission 205557) | Sediment microbial communities from Yellowstone Lake, YNP, Wyoming, USA - YL17G03_0 | ecosystem: Environmental > Aquatic > Freshwater > Lake > Sediment | place: USA: Wyoming | collected...
TACGTTGCTCATCCGAACCCACGGGCATGCTATGCGGCGATGATCTCGCGGATGGACAAGGCCGTCGGCCGCATCACGGCCCTGCTCAAGGAGCTTGGATTGGACGAGAACACGCTCGTCATCTTCTCCAGCGACAATGGCCCGACAAATGCGGGCGGGTCGGAGGCTGGCTTCTTCGAGGGTGCAGGACCGCTGCACGGTCTGAAGGGGTCCGTGTGGGATGGCGGGATACGAACCCCATTCATCGCCCGCTGGTCCGGCAAGATCAAGCCGGGCAGCGAGAGCGACCACGTGGCGGCTTTCTGGGACTTCCTGCCCACGTGTGCGGAGTTGCTCGGCGAAAAGCCGCCCGCAGGCATCGACGGCATCTCCATCCTGCCGACGCTTCTGGGCCGGGGCGGTCAAAAGAAACATGAGTATCTGTACTGGGAGCTGAGCGGCCAGCAAGGGGTCCGCCTGGGCGACTGGAAGGCCGTGCGCCTCCGGCCCAATCAGAAGATCCAGCTCTTCGACCTCAAGACGGACATCGGCGAAAAGAACGACGTGGCCGACCAGCATCCGGAGATCGTCGCAAAAATCCGGGAGATCCTCACAAAGGGACGCACCGAATCCGAGGTCTTTCCGCTGCAAAAACGCGCGGCAGACAAAAAGAAGGGATGACATCACCCCAACCGAGACGGGGGTGGTTGGACCTCGTCTGCCTGGATTGGTTCCTTCCGTATGAACACCCGCTCGAAGCGAGTCTGAGTGTGCCACCCAGCAATTCGGATTGATGGGCTGACGCTCCGCATATTCCCAGAAGATTCTTCACGGGGGTGTAACCTGCGGCGATGCCCCTTTCACTATCCTGTCAGAAGGGCCCTGACGTAACGAGTGTCAGAAAACAGGATCACGTGCAATCGAAAGGAGCCGAACATGAAGACGGCATACAAATCACTGATCGTCGCAGGAGCGGTTCTCGCTCTTGTAAGCAGCCAGGTCATGGCACAACCCCGGGGTGGGCCGGGCCGGGGGCCGCGTCACGCGGCGGGGCCGGGGCCCGGCCTTGTCCCCCATGCACCGGGGCCGATAGGGCTGGCTGGACTTGGTGGGCCGGGTGGCGGATGTCCGTTCTGTTGCCCGCTCGGACCCGCTCCCGGCGGCCTCCCGGACCTTACCTGGTGGCTGGACCTCACCGAGGAGCAGACCAAGCAGATCGGCGCAATCTACGAGAAGGCCCAGGCCGACGCCAACGCGGTAGCCGAGGCGGTTGTCCATGCCAGAGACGCCTTGCACAAGGCTGTGACCAGTGGGGCGACCGAGGAGCAGATTCGAGCCGCCGCGGTGACCCTTGGCACGGCGATCGGGAACCAAGCCGTCTTTGGGGCCAAGACGCTGGCCTCCGCCAAGGCCGTGTTGACGGACGAACAGCGTAAGGAACTTGATAAGATCCAGACGAAGGTGGCGCCCCCGCAGCACCGCAGAGGTCCCATGGCCGGGAATCGTCTTGGCGGCGGCTGGGGCGGTGGGCCTCGCGGGCTGAATCCAGCAGCCGGCGGTCCCGCGGGATGGCAGGTTCCGCATCGGCAATAGGTGCCGCTGATGTGTGACGACCGGCCCGTTCATGTCATTGCGAGGAGCGCAGCGACGAAGCAATCTCAAGCCGCGGGATGGGAGATTGCTTCGCTGCGCTCGCAATGACCTGCGGTCGTGCGGGACGCACGACCTACAATTAACCATGGGCCGGCATTTCGTCCCAGCCGGATGCATCGGAACCGCCGGCTGGGGAATTTGGCTTGCCGTGAACCGTGTGCGTTGTTAGTTCTTTGAGATATGCGTGGCGCTGATTGCTTACTGCCGAGTTTTGCCGCTTTCATTGAGGCCGTGATCGCTGAGTCGGTGCGGGCTGTGGCGAATTCCATACCCGTGCGGCAGCAGGACGCGACCGTCGATTCCCTGTCGAACGATCTGGACGACGTGAAGTCAACGCGGCGGGGCGATCCGGACGCTTATCGTCGGCTCATCCAGCGCCACCAGGACCGCGTGGCTCGGATGCTCTGGCGATTCAGCCGGGACCGCAGGGTCCACGAAGAACTGGTCCAGGACGTGTTCGTGGAAGCCTATCTGAGCCTGGGCGGGTACAACGGCAAAGCGCCGCTCGATCACTGGCTGGCACGAATTGCCACCCGCGTCGGCTACCGGTACTGGAAGGAAAAGACGCGCCGAAAGACGGCAGAATCCTTCGACATTCAGGAGTGGGATGAGGCGGTCGGTGACGGGCAGGCGACGGAGACTCTGGAGCCAGACCACGCGGCCGCACTGCTGCACCGGCTCCTGGAGCAGATGGCGCCTCGCGACAGGCTGGTCCTGACCCTGCGCTATCTGGAGCAATGCGACGTGGTCGAGACGGCCCGGCGGACCGGGTGGACGAAGACGATGGTCAAGGTTCAGACGCTGCGTGCGCGAAACAGGCTGCGAAAGCTGGTCGAGCAACGCGGGACGGAGTTGGTCCAATGAATTGGGAACGGAAGATTGAGCGTTTGGCGGCTCGCGCCCAGGCGGAGCAGACGCCGCGAGTGGATGTGACGCAGAGCGTCCTGCGCATCCTCACGGCGGGAAAGGCTCCGCCCCTGACGGCGGCCGAGAGGCTCTGGATGTGGCTGGCGGCGGCGGCCGCCGCCGTGGCCGTACCCGCTGCTGCTGCTGCCTTCATCATGTACGCCAGGTCCGCCAGTCCGCTGAACGAGATCGCTGAGGCAATTTCATGGGCAATTCAGTGAATCAGAACGAAAACTGTGAGAACCCGACGGTCTTGCTGCGAAGGCTGCACTACTGGCGAATGGCCTTCTTCGGCGTCGTCATTCTCCTGGCGGGTATGCTCAGCGGTGCGGCGGCGACCCTCCTGATGATTGGGCACACAAGGCCAAGAGGCCCGCTGGCCCCGATTCCCGCCGTCAGACTGCTTCTCGAACGACTGAGTGGACCTCTTCATCTGACGACGGCGCAAGAGCAGCAAGTTGAGCCGATCCTCCAAAAGCACATGGCGAAACTGGACCAAATCCAGGAACAGGGCCATGTGGCGATTGTGGAGGAGTTGAGGCTTCTGAGCCAGGAAATGGCGAGTGTGCTGACGGAGGACCAGATGCATCTGTGGGAGCGGCTCTTTCTGGACCTGCCGGGATCGATTCGCCATATTCCGCAAGAGCGTGGTCCCGGCCTCGGCCGGGGTCCGGCCCCCGGACCGGGAGGTTGGAGAGGCCCGCCCGCCGACAGGCGGGGTCCGCTCCACGTACCCTACGGTCCCCCACCGGCGCCCGACACAAACGCCGTGCAGCACAACTGATGGAGCACACCCTTTGATTGAGCCCCAGACCGCCGGCTGGATCATTTGCCGGTGAGCATGCTTTCGAGACTCCGGTCGGCGGCGTCGGATGTCTCGCCTGGCGCACATTGCCGCGTCAAGGGCAGGATGACAGTGAAGGTAGTACCTTTTTCCAATTCGCTCTCGACCTCGATTCTGCCGCCGTGACCCGTCACGATCTTGCTGACGATCGCCAAACCGAGGCCGGTGCCTTTGATTTCCTTGCCCGGCCTGTGCACGCGGAAGAATCGATTGAAGAGCTTGGGCAAATCCTCCTTGGGAATGCCGTAGCCGGTATCGCTCACCTTGATGGCAACCTGGTCTTCGCGGCGGTGCACCGAGACCAGAATCCGCCCCCCTTCCGGTGTGAACTTGATGGCGTTGCTGATGAGGTTCGTCAAGACCTGCATCATCCGGTCGCTGTCGCAGACGACCGCCGGCAGGTTGGTCTCCAGCTCGAGGGCCAGATTCACTTTGCTCTTGGCGGCGTGAGGCTGCATGGTCGTAAAGGCCTCTTCCACCGCCGCTGCCATGTTGTTGGCCTGCAGGTTGAATCTCATCTTGCCGGCGCCGAGCTTCTGGAAATCGAGCACGTCGTCGATCAGCCGCGCCAGCCGCTCGATATTCCGTTTGGCGATGTCGAGAAAGTGCTTCTGGTCCTTGTTGAGCTTGCCGGCGATTTCGTCCTGCACAATGATGACAGCTTCCCGGATCGCCGTCATCGGGGTGCGCAGCTCGTGTGAGACCGTGGAGATGAACTGCGATTTCATCTCCATGGTTTCCTTCAGCTCTTCCTCCGCCCGCTTGCGGTCGGTGATGTCATTCAGAGCGACCACCACATGTTTGCAGCCATCGATGTTGACCGGTTCGACGCTGACCGAGAACCAAAGCCGCGGCTGTTCCTCGTCTTCGCCGAGCACCGGCTGGATCTCCACGCTGCGAGTGGCCTCACCCGACTCCAAGGTCTTGCGAATGATCGTCCTAAACGGGCAACTTTCACAAGGGAGCGACGCCTTGGCCGGGTCGGCAAAGTTGATGTTGCGGACGCAGGCAAGAACCTGGCAGGCATCGTGATTGATGATATGGGCATATCCCTTCCCGGACATCTGCCGGATGGTCTCGTTGGCACGAGCCACCTGCATGTTCTCGTTCACCAGCAGCATTCCGAGCGGGGCGGCATCGAAAATGGCCGCCAGGTTCTTCTGTTTGCCGTCGAGGATCTCATGGAGGTGCCGGGTCTCGGTGACGTCGACGAGAGACGCCATCAGGCAGATGGTCTGGCCCTGTTTGTCCTTGACCAGCCCCGCCGACACCTGCACAATGAATTGTGAACCGTTTTTCCTCCGAGCCGCCAACTCCCCCGACCAAGCTCCCATGTTGAGGGTCGACTCGTACGCCATCAACGCCTCCCGTTCCGATTGCAGCAAGGACGTGAACGGCTTGTTCAAGACCTCTCGCTCATCCTCGAAGCCCCACATCTTCAAGCAGGACGGATTCGCGAAGGTCATCCGGCCTCCCAGATCGACCAAAGCAATGCCGCTGGTGGCGCTGTTGACCGCCCGGTCTTTCACCAGCAGCGCCTCCTCCGCCCGTTTCCGCTCCGTGATGTCCTGGACGACGCCGATGGAGCCGGTGACTTTGCCCTCGGAATCATGGACGACGCTGAGAGAGATGTCCACGTCGATCACCTGCCCATCGCCGCGGATCATTTTCGTCTCAAGGTGGTGCTCCATGCCTCGGCGACGGACGCTCAAGTCACGAATCCTCTGCCACTCCGATTCGGGGTAGAACGCCTGGATGGGCCGGCCGAGGAGTTGGTCCTCCGTCATACCGAGCAGTTGCTCCGTGAACTTGTTCCAGGAGACGAGCTTCTTGCCCTCATCCACCATCATGATGGCAACCGCTGAGTTCTCGAAAATCGTGCGGTACCGCAGCTCGGCCGCCTGAAGCTGATGCTCCGCCTTTTTCCGTTCCATGGCGTAACGAACGGCGCGCATGAGCAGATTCGCATCCACCTGTCCCTTGATCAGGTAATCCTGCACGCCGATCTGGACCGCCTGCGTCGCCACGTTCGCATCGTCCAGCCCGCTGAGCACGATGATGGGCGTCTGCGGCGCCTGCGTCTGAAGGCGGACGGCCGACTCCATGCCCTGGCTGTCCGGCAATCCGAGGTCCAGAAGGATGACGTCAAAGGAATGATCCTGCAGCAGCTCCATGGCGCCCGCGAGACGGTCGGCGTTCTGAACCTGGCACGCCCCGAGGGAAGATTGCGCCAGCAGCCGCTCGAGCAGCTTGCGGTCCACGATGTCGTCTTCAACGATCAGAAGCCGAAGTGGCTCGGATTTGTCCATGGGTTACTTGTCCTTGAGGACCGCATGGATCTTGTCCATGAGCTGCGCGAAGTCGAACGGCTTGGTCATATAATCCGAGATGCCCCGCGCGGAGGCGGCCGCAATGTCCTGGGGCTCGCACCGGGCGGTGAGCATGATCACGGGGATGTGCTTGAGGGCTGGGTCCGCGCGAAGACGCTCGAGCATCTCGTGGCCGTTCATTCCTGGCATGTTCGTGTCGAGCAGGATCAGGTCCGGCTTCTCCGCCGCGGCGCGGTCCAGCCCTTCTTGCCCATTCGACGCTGTCACCACGCTGCAATTCGCGAATTTCAGCCGGTACTCGACGGTGCTGACCAGGTCCGGCTCGTCATCGACAACGAGGATTTTCACCTGAGAGGTCTTCTTCTTCGACTTGAATAGTCCCAACATGACGAATTCCCCCTACTTTCGATTGGAGACGACGTAGGTCGTGAGAACAAGGACACAATCCATCCGGCCCGAGTAGCCCTTGGAGAACTCGAACCGGCAGGAGTCGATCCACACCTTTGGCCGGTGGCTCTCAAGCCGTTCGAGCAACGCAACAATCTGGTCGGGCTGTCCCGAGGCTTCAAGATTCAGATAGGACGCCGCAATCGCCACGGGCGTATTGGGCTCATCCCTCTGCTCTGTTTTGTCGCTGCCGGCGAAGTCCGCCATAATGACCGCACAGCCGGTCTCCTCCACGAGAGGCAGCAGACCCCGGACAAACGCCTTGGACCCATCCGCCGTGAACAGTCCCTCATCGATCTCGGTCGCGTGCTGTTGCAGGGTCCGCCATTGGCGGACTTTGGCATCGAGACCACCGCCAATCCGGTCCTTTTCCTCCGTCACCCGATCCACCACAGACCCCAGCCGCTGCATGGCATGCAGGTAGCTGACGTGCGGGGAGAGCACCCAACCGTACATGGCCAGCACGCCGATGATGATCAGAGCGGCCGACGAGGCATTTCTCGTCGCCCGAGGGTGCATGCGAATGCGGTCTGCAATCACGATGGTTTCCCCCCCTTCGTCCTTAACAGGCAGTCGATCTGATACTCCAGGCGATCTCCTTTGTCCTGCTGTCTCTGAACGCGTACCCGTGAGATGGATTCGAACAGTTCCTGTCCGTCCAGATTCCGCACGAACGCCTGGACCGCCGGGCAAGACGACACAAAACCCTTCAGCGATAGAGTCCTGCCGTCGCTGCACTGCAACTGCGAGATCGACGCATCCGCCGGCATCGCTTGCCGGATCGCGTCCAGGACGCTCGGCCAATCCGTCCGATTCCTCCCACCCACGACCTTGCGCAACGGCTCCACGTGTTTCTGGATACGCGAGATTTCCCGATCCAGGAATTTCTCTTCGGTGATCAGTGCCGGCGTGGTATAGAGCTGCTCCGAAAGCCTGGTCTGCTCGATCTTCCGATCCATCGCATTGGTCGTTCGCGTCAGAAGCTGCGCGGCGGCGAAAATTCCGAGGAAGATGATGACGCTGACATTGGCCGTCAGCAGCAGGTGCCTGGAAAGCGACCTCGCCTCGGTCACCGCCTTTGGCAGCAGATTCGTCTTTAGATCGTCCTCTCCCTCGCCCAGCAATGACAGGGCGGCTCCTACAGCCACCGTCGACACCCTTTGATCGTTCGTGGGCCCGGAGCCGGCCAAAGGCTCGCTCGCATCCACAATTGTGAACGATTCGGTTCCCATTTCTGCGGCAAGCACCGGCATGATCTGGCCTGCCGTGTGCGCGCCATCATGGATGGCTACGCAGACCTGCCGGTCACGGGCGGACTGAGAGACCTGGGTATCATAGTAGCGTCCGACCGCCTTCAGCTCCTCCGCCAGCCACGTACAGAGCAGCCGGAGCGTGCTCACATCGGCGGGGAGATTCCTGATCCTGACGAAATCCAGTGTGCCATTGCGGAAGAGACAGACCGTGAGCCTGCCGGGATCGAGCATGGCGATCATGAGATCGCCACCGCACCGGGCCTCTTTACCATGCGTCAGGAAGGCTCGGATGTATGCCAGCATCAAGGGTTCGACGGCATCGACCGTAATCCCCGCCGCACCGCACGCCTTCACCGACTCCTGGACCTCGTCCGCATCCGCCGCTACGGCCAGCAGACGCTTATTTCCCCCGAAGCCAACGCCGCAGAAATCCGAAACCACGTTCTTTCCGGATAGCACCACGTATTGCTGCAATTCATTCTTCACGAACTCGCCGATGTTCGTCGGCGCGTGCTTGGGCATGTCCAGCAATTGCATTATCATGGAGTCCGCCGACAGGGCCACCGCGGCCCTCGCTCCGCGGGCCCGCCTGCCAAGCTGCGCGAGCAATCCTGACAGCACTTTGCAATGCGCGGTCCTTCCTTGCCCCGGCTCCCCGGCTGGCAGCTCACCGCTTGTCGCGGCGATGGTTCTAAAGCCGTGCTTGTCCTTCTCCACCAGGGCAAGGCTCACCTGGCGCCCACGGAGATCAATGCCCAATGCTGTCTTCTTGCGAGATTTCATTTGTTGATCCGCAATTTGTCAATTTGCACGCCGCAGAAAGGTCCTTGGGGCGCTTTCGTCACCTCGGCCTCGATTTTGGCCACGAAACCTTGCGCTGTCACGGCGGTGGACGTCACGGTCGAGCCGTTCACGACGACACTATAGGACCCGGAGGCGAAGGGTTTATCTGGAAACCCGGTGCTCCAGCCGGGGTCCTGCCGCAGCCGGGCAAGGGCATCGTTCAGGCCGGCCTCCGCAATCGCCAGAGCCTCCACGCCCCGCGTGTGGTTCTGCACGAGCTGAATCTCCTCGGTATTGATCTGCAGATGACCCATGACCACCGCCGCAAGAAGGGCCACAAGGAGCACGACCACCAGGAGCACGGAACCGGCTTGCGATCGATGACCGATGATACGTGATGGGCGGTCGAGATTCCGCAACGGATGCTCCCTAATCACTTATCAAGAATCAACGGTTTGACCCGGAGGCAACAAGCCCCCGTGACCACCTTGTCCTGCACGAGATGCCCGACGCTTTTTAGTCCGGCCTCCCACGTCACCAACTGGACATCGGCTGGTGTCTGCACGGGCCGGCTGAAATCCGTGTTCGAGTAACAGACAAATCGCAGGTATTCCACAGGCCCGGCAAGCAGGTGCAGGTCACCGACTGGTCCGAACTCCACATAGCCCTGGGCTCCGACGGCACAGCGGTATACAACGTCATCCGCGCCTTCGAACTCAATGGCTCCACTGTTGTCCGTGCTTGCACTGACCGCTACGATCCTCTTGGCCTGGGCCAAAGAACGGCACAAGTGCTCGTTCAAGACCCTGGCATTCTGGACCATCTCCAGACTGGCCCATCGCACGCCTGCGCTGTTGCGGATGCCGGCGAACAGCGGCATGATGGCCGCGAAAATCGTCGCCATGATGGCCGTCGCCACGGTCAACTCCACAAGAGTGGTCCCGGCCGGCCCGACTTTATGGCCGCTTGCGCATCTCAGTCTTATCGTATTCCATGACAGCATACGCGAATGTCATCGGCTCGAAAGACCCGCTCCATTACGGGTCTTTCCAAGGCACACAGCCGGAAGACCGCCTTCGCCAAATGCCTACAGAATGACATCTCTGACGGCAGGTGAGCCGTCTTTATCGGCCTTCTTCGCGGCCCTGCCTTGGAGTGCCGAATGGGAGAAAGCAATGTCCTATAACAGCGCCCCCCCCGGACCTCGCATGTCCCCTGCTGCTCACGGCCGCACAGCCATAACGGCGGTCGCTATCGTTTCGCCAAACGGGTACGCAGGCAGACCTCCACCTCGCCCGTGGAGAGGAGGCCATCCCCATTCTGGTCCAGACCGACCGACACCGATACGGTTCGCAGGCCGGGATGCGCATCATCCGTCATCGTGCACAGGTACCCATCCCGTATGGCTTTCGAGCTTGCCCGATAGCATTCATCGTAGTGACGGATACAGCGTGCCCTGATCCACTCCAATTCCTGCTGGGCCAGCAGGAGGCTCCAACTCTTTCGCTCGATGGCGCGATCCGCGGCGTGCGCCACCGTCAACGCCTTCAAAAGAGGAGCGACGGAGATCGCCAGTAGAGCGGAGGCCACGACCACTTCCGTCAAGGTCACCCCGGTGCGATGCCTCCGATTGGGATTCATTCGTTGCATCGGCGCCATGTCACCGCTCCCGTCGCCGGCACGATCTCCAGCAGGTAGGTTTTCCCCTCCGTCCCGATGCGCAGACGCGCGTCGCTGCCGTTTTGCAGATTGCCGAGGGGACCGAACTCGAATCGTCGCCCCCCGCCGCACCGGACACCCGCGGGGATGTCGCAGGTCGTGATCGCCGTGTGGGTGTGCTGATTGATGATTTGGTAGCGGCGGTGGGAATCGGCGCCATCCATCATCAGAACAAAACCGTCCGGGTTCTTGGCCGCATTCGTGATGGCCTCGGCTCGGGTGCGGCGAAGGTCCGTGGCAAGCCGCTTCACGACGCCGTCGGCCCTCGCCCCCCATACGGCGCCGAAATTCAGTCTGGGTACAGCAACACACGCCAGGATCAAGATCACCAGCACCACGGTGATAACCTCGACCAGCGTGTGGCCCTCGAATCGATGATTGATGATGGATGATGGATGATTACTCAAGGATGATCCCTCTTCAATCATCAATCAATAATCCTTCATCCCTAATCGATTTAGTGGTTGTGGCTCGAAACGCGGTGCGTCGTCATGTTGAACTGGTAGCTCGTCCCAAACGGGCACTGCGGAGCACCATCCGGGAAGTAGTTCGGGTCTGCCGTGATCGCCGGCAGCCGCTGGGGCCATGCGCCCTTGCTCGCATAGTACAGCTCGATCTGCGAGTTGATCAGGTCGACGTTCGTCTCGCAAGCACTGATCTTGGCATTCGTCGCGCCGCTGATCATCCGCGGCACGGCGATGGCGGCCAGCGCCCCCAGGATCATCACCACCACCAGAAGCTCCACGAGAGTAAAAGCCCTTTTGCCGTACATCACATTCTCCTTTTGTATACTCATGACCAGACTACAACCCCAATAGACTATCGACGGAAACCCCCCGGGACTTTACGCCGAGCCTCATCGCAAGTGGGCCATGTAATCGAACATGGGCAGATACACGCCCATCAGGATCAGGCCGATAACAAGCCCCATGAGGATGGTCAGGGCCGGCTCCAGCTTCACCAGCAAAGAAGCGGCCAGCCGGTCCGCGTCCTTGTCCAACAGATCGGCGGCCTTGGCGAGCATCTCCGGCAAAATGCCGGCCTCCTCGCCCGAGGCCACGAGCTGGACCACCATCGGCGGAAAGAGATCGTGGGCCCGGAGCGATCCGGCGATCGGGCGACCGGCCCGAATCGCCTGTTGCAGATCGGCCGTGATTTGGGCTACCTCCGCATTTCGGGCCACCCGCCCCGCCGTGCCGAGAGCTTCCACGATGGGCACGCCCACGGAAACCAGCATGCCAAACGTGCGGACAAACTGCGACGCCAGGACATGACGATTCAAAGGCCCCAGCAGCGGCATCCGAATCTTCAATCGGTCCCAGTGAATCCGCACTTTCGGATTTGCGAACAGTCGGCGGACACCCACAACAAGGCCCGCTAAGAACGGCACAGCCAGCCACCACCAATGCCGCAACACCACGCTGAGCATGACCAGGACCTGCGTCGGCCCCGGAAGCTCGACGTGCATCTTCTTGTAGAGTTGAGAGAAGACGGGCACGACGAAGATGAGCAGGCCGGCCACCACGATGGAGCAGACGAGGCCAACCACCACCGGATACACGAATGCCGCCCGGGTCTTCTGCTGAAGCTCCAAGCGTTTCTCCAGATACCGTGCGCTCGCGTCCAGCGACTGCGACAATCTGCCCGACGACTCCCCGGCGTCGATCATGCCCACGAAGAAATCGGAGAAGATGCTCCGATGCGGCTCAAAGGCGGTTTTCAGGCTCGCCCCGGCCTCCACGCGCCGGCGAACGTCGGCGATCACGGCCCGGAAGCTGACGTTGTCGGTCTGCTGCTCGAGCGTTTCCAAGCAACTCGCGATGGACAGTCCCGCCGAATACATGCCTCCGAACTTGTAGGCAAACGAGGCCGCATCCCGCTGCCGGATGCGTCTTCGAGGCTGCACTGAGGCCCGCTGCCGCTTCGCGCGGACGAGCACGTACCCGAGCTTCACAAGCTCATCGCGCAGGGCCGCCACGCTCTCGACGTCGGTGTAGAGGTTGCTGACCTCGTTCCCAACGGCATCCCGGGCTATGTACTGGTACGCTGGCATTTATTCACTCTTGAGGTCCACAACGCGCATCAGCTCATCGGTCGTTGTCGCGCCCCGCAGGACTTCCTCCACCGCATTCGTGCGAAGGGTCCGCATACCTTCCTTAATCGCCTGCTCCTTCACGTGGGTATCGCTGGCCCCGTCCAGAATCATGTGCCGGATCTTCTGCGACACCGGCAGGACCTCGTACACGGCCTTTCTGCCCTGGTAACCTGTCTGATAGCAGTACTGACATCCGCGACCGCGAGCCAGGCGGACTGCATCGCCCGAGTGCAAATAGTCGTGCATCAGTTCGCGCTCCTGCGGGTCCGGCGTATGAGCCTCCTTGCACCGGGGGCAGACCGTGCGTACGAGCCGCTGCGCCACGGCCCCCAGCAGGGCCGAGGCCACGAGGAACGGCGCGATGCCGAGATGCACCAGCCGGGAGACCGCTCCGGCCGCATCATTCGTGTGCAGTGTGCTCAGGACCAAATGCCCCGTCAACGCGGCGCTGATGGCGATTTCCGCCGTCTCCAGATCGCGGATTTCTCCGATCAGAATCACATCGGGGTCCTGCCGCAGGATGCTCCGCAGCGACGTGGCAAACGTCACGCCCGCGGCGGGTCGGATCTGCACCTGGGTGATGCCGGGCAGCCGGTACTCGACGGGGTCCTCCACGGTCACGATGTTCCTCTGTGGCGTGTTGACAAGCTGAAGCACGGAATAGAGGGTTGTCGTCTTGCCGCTCCCGGTCGGACCCGTCAGAAGCAGCATCCCAAACGGGTTCGCCACCAGCTCCTTGAACTTGCGGTTGTCCTCGGGAGAGGTCACGACCTCATCCAACGACCACCGCATGGCGTTCTTGTCGAGGATGCGAAGGACGATTTTCTCGCCCCCCACCGCCGGCAGAGAGGAGACCCGCAGATCGTATTCGCGGTTCTCATGGCGCAAGGAAATATGGCCATCCTGCGGGATTCTTTTTTCCGAGATGTCCATCTGTGCCATGATTTTGATGTGGGAGACGACTTCGGGCTGCGCGGAGATCGGGACGTCCACGGCCCGGCGGAGCATTCCGTCCACCCGGTACCGCACGCGCATCTCCGAGGTCTGCGGCTCGATATGGATATCGCTGGCGCGGGCTTCGATCGCACCTTGAACGATGGACGCGACCAGCTTCGTAATCGGGTCGTCACCCGCATTTTGGGATCGAAACTGCAAGTCCAAGACAGATCCCCCACGTCCCGTTTCTTCCGGCTCGCCGCCGGCCGCCTCGCCTTTGAGCCGCATGGAGGCAATGGCCTGCTTGGTCACATTCGCCACGTCGAAGTGGTAATGGATCGCCTGTTGGACGGCTTGCAGTGTCGCCGCAACGGGGATGACGTGGTAGCCGGTCTTCAGCTCCACGTCGTCGCGGGCCCGCAGGTCCAACGGCGCGCTCATCGCCACAGCCAACTCGCGGCCGTCCCGCCGCAGCGGGATCAGGCTGTGGCGGGTCGCCATGTCGTGAGAGATCAGGTGCGCCACCAGCGGGTCGATCATCTCGGGCGACAGATTCACGAAATCGAAATCGTTGACGGCGGCAACCGCTTTGGCGACCTGCTCCTCATCAACCAGGTTCTCCCGTTTGAGCAGGCCGAGCAGACAGTCGCCGGTCTCTTTGTGCTTGGCCAACAGAGACTGTAGATCGTCCTGAGAAACCAGCTTCTCATCGAGGAGAAACGAAATTATCGGATCGGACTCATTCACCGCCATACGTCCCAAATGCTGAGCTTCGCAGGCCTTATCGACCAATTAGACACAGCACGTTAGAACCGTGCGCACAATCTTGGGGTCGCCGCACGGCACACGAAATCCGTCAAAGACCCCCTGCGAAAGCGGTTGAACCCCACTGGAAAACCGATAGAATGGCCTTATAATGCTGCAAGGAGGAACACTTTCATCCGGCCACGAGCGTTCACTCTCATAGAGCTTCTGGTGGTCATCGCCATCATCGCTCTCCTGATGGCGATCCTGACCCCGGCATTGAGCAAAGTAAGAAACCAGGCCCAAAGCTCCGCCTGCCAGGGGAACCTTCGGAACTTCACGTACGCCGTCCAGATGTACGCGCAGGACAATGACGACAAATTCTGCAGCCCGGAAAGCTGCTGCTTCTCCAGCTTGAATGCCTACCCCGGCGAAGGCGGCGACCGCTGGAAGCGCTGGTGCAATGGGAACGTGTATCTGCGAGAGCACCCCGAGTACGGCAGTGCGTTCTTCAAGTACCTCACGGAAGCCCGGGCCCTCATCTGCCCGGCGTTCAAGCGTCTGGCCAAGAGCACGCGGTTTCAATCCGATTTCGCCGATGAGAGCACGGGGGTCAGCAACTACATGCCCTGGTACAACTACAGCATGAACGCGTATCTCGGCCTGAAAGATGGGAACTGGGGCGTGCTCAAGACGCAGAACGTGAGGAATCCGGGGCAGGTATTCACCTTCGCCGACGAGAGTTGCCTGATCAAGCCGGGCTATTTCAAACAGGGACTCAATGACACCGCGTTATTCCCCGTCTGGCCGACGAGCGACGCCCCGAACTGGATTCAGAGAGCAGGCGGCAGCAAGTGGAACGTCAAACCCGGCCCTGCCTCCGAGGGTGGTACGGGCGAGTTTTCGGACGTGATCGCGGGATTCCACAATGCACCGACCTCAGACCCCATCGGTGGAAAAGGGAACGCCGCCTTTCTGGACGGCCACATCGCGGCCCATCCGCCGGCGGAATCCTTCGCCCTGGCCTGGCCTTATTAGCCGAGACTGTTACCGCATTTCGCAGATCTTGAGACGATACGGAAGGGGATTGTTTCGTCGCTGCGCTCCTCGCCATGACAGGAATAGGCGCTGTATGTCATTGCGAGCAGAGCGCGGCAATCTATCCCCTGTCGTCGTGGAACTTGCCAAATGCGGTACTACAGCTCCAGATGCTCGCGGGCGTAAGTAAGACTGTCTTCGACCATCTTCTGCTCGAACTCGATCTGCTGCTCCGCAGGCAGCGAGTTGACCATCCGCAACGGCTCTTTCGGCGATTTGGCCTTCACCGTGCAAAGCGTCCGTGCCAGGTCCGCCCCCGGCACGCCAGGCATCGTCGCCCAGTACTTCGGCGTCAGCACCGGCACCCGCAACGGGTCGCGGGCAATGACTTCCAGGTTGAAACGCACGTCGGGCCGGGCCTCGCGCAACACCTTCACCATCGCCGGCACATCCAGAAAACCCTGGCCCAGCGCCGTGTCGGTGAAAAGAAAGCCCTCTTCGTACTCCTGCACGGCCTGGTCCCTCACGTGCACGCTGAAGGCAAAAGGCGCGTACGCCCGCACCACGTCCATCGGGTCCTCGCACAAGGCGAAGCTGTTGCCCGTGTCCACGCACATGCCGATCCATTCGCTGCTCAGCCGTTTGAGCAGGTCCAGCCGTTCGTCCACGCGGTGGCACTTGTGGTTCTCGACCGCCAGCCGCATCCGATGCCGCGCCATAACCGGCTCCACCATCCGCAGTCTTTCGGCCGCCCGTTGTGACGACCGGGCGAACTCGTCGGCGGAATTGAACTGCTCGTAGCGCCGCCCGGGGATGGTCACGGTCCGGACCACCGTCGCCCCGACTGCTTTGGCCGTGAGCACTTCTTTCTCAAACCGCTCAATCTCGAATCGGCTGCCCGCAAGATCGACGCTGCCCTCGACGAACATCTCACGCTCTTCGGCCCACCGCCGAAACCCGGAGCAGTACGGCTCATCCCGCACGCCCAGCGGGGCCTGCATCCCACCGGCGCCAAGCTGATAGCACCGTTCGAGAAAAAGCGGCGGGTCCGACAGGTCGCTCTTCTGGCCCTTGGCGGCCTGAGCCCTGTCGTGCACGTGCCAGCAATCACTGGCCAAACCCATCTTCGACCGCTTCGCGGGCCGGTCGGCGGCGGCAGCAAGGTGGTCCAAAACCGCGACACCGGAACCAGTGGCAAGAACTGCAAGAAACCGGCGGCGGTTCAGGTCCGCCGTAGCAACGTTTATCGTCGGCATGAGTTCTACTCCTTCTCCCGTGGACGTGTGCGCATTACTTGTGACGACCTCGATGCCCTGGGTGGCATCGTCAAGCGAAGCTTGGCGATGGTCTTCCGCACATACGACGAAGCCATCGCCAAGGCCTTCGGCCTTGACGCTGCCACCCGGACCCTTGCGAGAGGTCCTGTGGTAATCAGCCTTAGACCACGCCCAACGCACGCAACTGGGCATCCCAGGGCTTGCGATACGGGCGAGTCAGCATCTCATTGGCCTGCGGATCGCCGACGATCTGCTCTTTTGCGGCATCCCAGGTGATCTTGCGTCCCACTCGCAGGGATATGTTCGCCAGATGGCACGTTGTCACCACCTCCTGCGCACTGACGATGTCAGCGATGGGCTGCTGACGCGAGCGGATGCACTCCAGGAAATTGCGTGTGTGCGTGACGTAGTCCTGGGTGCCGCTGCCACTGGAGTCTTTTTCCTTCTCGGTCCAGACTTGGTCCTTTGCCTCCGGCGTCGGCTGCGGACCACCCACCGGGTGCCCGCCCAGGATATTGGCCATCGTGTTGAAGGGGTTGGCCTTGCGATCCGGGAACACCTCGTAGCCGCCACGGCCAACCGTCATCATGCCGCGAGTTCCGTAGAACACAACGCCGCCCATCCCCATGCCTTCGCGACCCTGTGTGGCCTCGCGGTACACGCAGATACCCGTAAAGCCGGGGTAGTCGATCAGCACGTCCTGACTGTCCGGCGTCTCCATGTTGTCCTTGAGATAGGTCCGCCCGCCGGTGCTATAGACGGACTTGCAGGCGCTCGCACCGGTGAACCACTGGACGATGTCGAGCGAATGTTGACCCAGGTTGGTCATTTGCCCGCCGGCGTAGTCCCAAATCCAGCGGAAATGGTAGATCGCGCGGTTGGGGTTGTACGCCCGCGCGGGGGCCGGACCCAGCCACATGTCCCAATCCAGCTCCTTGGGCGGCTCCTGGTCCGGCGGGTTGCCGAAGCCAGGCATGAGGTTGCGGCAATAGGTATCCTGCACGGCCACGATCTGGCCGAGCTTGCCGTCCTGGATGAACTTGCGGGCCCGCTGAAAGTTCGGTCCGGAGCGGTTCTGCACGCCCACCTGAATCACCCGCTTGTAGCGTTTCGCGACATCGATCATCCACCGCCCTTCCCGCACGAAAAGCGACAGGGGTTTCTCTACGTACACGTCCTTGCCCGCTGCACAGGCCATCATCGTAATCAGCGCGTGCCAGTGGTCCGACGTAGCCACGACCACCGCGTCGATGTTCTTATTGTCGAGCAGCTTGCGGAAGTCCCGGCACTTGACGACGTTGCCGCCGGCGATTTGGGCTCCCAGGTCGGCCCGTGGGTCGTAGACATCGCAAATGCCCACCATCGAGACATCGGGCTGCTTGGCGAAGTTCTGCGTGTGAATGCGGCCCATCAGACCGATACCGATCATCCCGATGCCGATTCGCTCATTGGCGCCCCAGACCCGCGACCAGGAGGCCGCCGTCAGCGCCGTCGCCGCCCCGGCCTTAACGAACGTCCGGCGGTTGATTCTTTCATCACCATTTTTTCGAGGTCTTTGCTTCATGGGCCTGTCTCCTTCTCACAGACAATCTCGCGCGAATCGGCGGGCCGCACAATCGAGCAGCTCCGCACCGTGCGCGATAGCATAGTCTAATTCCATTCCGGGTTCCATGCAAGCCACAGCCGTCTCGATGCCCGCCTGCCGGTACTTCCCGGGCTCCAGACGCACCTGCCCTGCACATACGGCGACTCTCGCACCGGCGGCGCGAGCGGTCCGCATGACCCCGGACACCACCTTGCCTCGCAACGACTGCTCATCAAAAGAGCCCTCGCCCGTGATTGCCCAATCCGCGCCGGCGATGGCCTCTGCAAGACGAGTCTGTGACATGACCGCGTCGATCCCTGGCACGAGCCGGGCATTCATGAAGGCGACCGCCCCGGCCGCCAGTCCTCCGGCCGCCCCGGCTCCGGGCAGTTCGGCAATCTCCCGCCCGAGCTGGTCCTCGACCAGCCGGGCCAGATGGGCCAGACCCGCATCGAGCTGCTCCACCATCTCCGGCGTCGCGCCTTTTTGAGGCCCGTACACCCGTGCGGCACCATGCACACCACAGAGGGGGTTGTCCACATCACACAACACCTCGACGCCCACATTCAACGGGTGCGGCGGCGGAACAATCTTGTCGATACTCGCCAGTTGTCCACCGCCCAAACCGACTTCCTGCCCGTCCTTCGCGAGGAACCTCCAGCCCAAAGCCGTGGCCGCACCGACTCCACCGTCAACGGTTGCACTGCCTCCAATCGCAAGCAGAATGTGGTTCGCGCCGCGGTTGATGGCCGCCTTGATGAGTTGCCCGGTGCCGTAGGTCGTCGTCTTCAACGGATTCCGCTGCTCAGGCTTCAACAGCGGCAGGCCGCTGGCCGTGGCCATCTCAACCAGGGCCGTCCTGTTGTCAGCAAGCCAAACAAAGCCCGCTTCCACCTGCATCTCCGGCAGCGGGCCCATGACCGTTTTGCTGATCCATTGTCCGCCGGCGGCCGCCATCAGGACCGACGCCGTGCCTTCGCCGCCGTCAGCCATGGGCTTGGTCACAACCTCAATCCCCGGCACCGCGGAGCGAATTGCCTGGGCGACGATGTCACAGGCTTGCACGGCCGTCAGCGATCCTTTGAACGAATCGAGTGCTACGACGATCTTCACAGGCGTCTACGCCTCCTCTGCATTCGAAACAAACGGGATCGTTTGCGGACCTTCCGGCAGGACACAAATGGAGGCATCTCGACCATAGGACTTCAGTAGTCGGTCCACCGTCCCCGCGATGTCCCGGCATGGCTTGAGCATGGCCCGTTCGATCTGTTCATCCGTCAAGTTGCGGCTGAACAGGTGCACATCGGCTTTTTGACAGATCGAGGCGTGAATCTGCGCCTGCCATGCATCCTGACAACAGCAGCCGCCGCCTCGCAGTCTCTCAAGCAGAGAAGCGGGATCGGCCGCTTCGAACAATAGCTTCTTGTACTGGCCGTGATCGGGGATTCCATCCCAGCAGTCGGCGGCGATGATGATGACGCCGCCCTTTTTCACGATCTGAGCGGCGGCACTCATGCCTTTCACCGATTGATAAAGGTTCAGATCGAGCGGATAACCGGAATTGCTGGTGATCACGATATCGTACGGCGCCTTCACGGGAGCCATAGCGTGCTGTTTCACAAACGCGCAGCCGCGCTCGTGCGCCCGGTCCATGTCACCGGCGAAGACCGCTGTGATCTGCTTCTCCTGATTGAGGGCCACGTTCAAGAGAAACGATGGCGATGTCATCCAAGCCGCCTCCCGGACCTCCTCCCACACCGGATTGCCATGCGTGACACCCCATGTGGCCATCGGGTGATCCATGTGGCGGACGCTGTGGTTTCTCAAAGTGGTCTCCAAAAGCGCCAGTCCCGGCATGCAGGCCTTGCCCCCGCCGGAGAAACCCGCGAAGAAATGCGGCTCGATGAAGCCAGTGAGGATTCGCATGTCGCAGCGCAGATACTCTTTGTGAATCCAGATTTCATTGCCACTCGCCGTCGTGCCCACCTGAGCGTGCGAGTCGCGATCATGGGCATCGTTCTGCACGATGCGAAAGCGGTTGACCCTACCCTCGCCAAACATTGCCTCAAGCTCATCCGCCGTGTTGGGTCTGTGTGTTCCGGTGGCGATGAACAGAGTAATGGCGTCATCAGGAACACTGCCAAGCTCTTTCAACAGGACCGGCAGAATCGTCTGATATGGCGTCGCGCGCGTAATGTCATTGCAGACGATTCCGACAGTATCCGACGGCTTGACCCGCTCTCTCAACGGCCGCGAATGAATGGGACTGCGGAGAGCGTTTCGCACCGCTGCGCTCTGGTCAGCGAGAGCCTCGACGTGCTCGGGCCGGACGACATCCACCCTCAGCCCACTTGGCAGAGTCACGTCCATGCCGGTCTTGCCGTATGCCAGCCTTACGTTCACAATGCCTCAATTCATCTCGAATCCACCATCGACGTTCAGGGTCTGGCCGGTGATGTAGTCCGCATCCGCCGAGCAGAGAAAGGCGACGGCACCGGCCACGTCTTGGGGGCTGCCCGCCCGCAGGAGCGGGACCTTGTCGATGAACGCCTTGAGTGCCTCGCCCGGCTTGGCCCTCATGAGCCGGCTGCGGTCCTGGTCGATCTGCTCCCACATGGGCGTCGGCACCACCCCCGGACAGACGGCGTTGACGTTGATGTTGTACGGGCTGAAAGCCAGGGCGGCCGACTGCGTCACGCTGATGATGGCCGCCTTGCTCGCGGCATAGGCCATCTGGAGGCTGCGGCCGCGCCGGCCGGAGATCGAGGAGAAATTGACGATTTTGCCGTAGCTGCGGTCGGCCCGACCCTGCGCGGCGACCTCCGGCGGAATCTGCCGAATCATCTGCCGGCCGACCGCCTGCATGCAAAAGACCGTCCCCTTGAGGTTCGTATCGACAACGCGGTCCCAGTCCTCCTCTGTCATCTCCAAAAAGGGTTTGGTCTGTGCGATGCCCGCCACGTTGACCAGGATGTCGATGCGGCCCAAGTCCGCGACCACGCGGTCCACCATGGACCGAATCTCGGCCAGGCAACTGACGTTCACGGGATGCGCCCGGGCCTTGCAGCCGAGAGCCTGAAGCTCGCGAGCCGTCGCCTGGGCTGTCTCGCCGTTGATCTCGGCCACGACGACATTTGCTCCCTCGCCCGCCAGACGCAGTGCGACAGCCTTTCCGATCCCCTGCCCCGAGCCCGTGACAATCGCCACCTTGTCTGAGAATCGCAAAGCCATAGCGCCCTACCGCTCACCAAAAACATCCGCCGCGACATTGCAGAGGAACCGTCTGGTCCTGTCGTGGTACTCTCGATAGAAAACAGCCGGCAGATCGTAGAACTTACGTCTGTGGATGAATTGGCCGTCTTGATCGCGCCTGCCGACGGAGGCGAAGTTGTAGTGATGAAAGAACGTATGGTGCGGCGACGGGGCCAGGTCTTCGCTGTTCTCGTACTGACGCAGGCATCGTGCCGCGAACTCCGAGCCGCCCGTCGCCTCGCGGCGAGCGTAGGCCAGCGTGTCGTCCCACCAGAACTGAAAGCCCTCCGGATTGACCTCATGGAGGACCTCGGCAAAGATCACCTGCAGGGAGGGCGAGACTTTGAAATGATTCCGGCCCCCGGTGGCACGGCCAATCGCCTGCCGGGCGGCCGAACGAAGATCGTCCCCGGAATGGAAGTCCAGCATCACGCCCTGCTCGATGGCGATATCCTGGAGTCCTCGGATTCGCCGCTCGAATCCCGCCAAGGCGTCCGCGCGTTCATAGTCCTGCCCCTTGACAATGCCGACATTGGGTGCAACGTGCGTGATGGGGACCTCGCGCCGTCGCAACTCCTCGATCAGGAAGAGTAGTTCAGCTTCGTTCGTCAAACAGGCCGACGCGTCCATCCGTGGCGGACACTCGTCGATGCTGAGCTCGAGATCGAATGGAGTGTCGCCTTTGAGATCCTCGATGTACGCGGCGAGTTCCGCCACAACGTCCAGGGCCACTGAGTACTTGCCGGCAAGTTGGTCCACACCTGCCAGTGCATAGTCCACGATATCGGACACGTCGAGCGTGAAGAACGTGTAGTCGCGGGCCGCGTCGATCACGCGTTTGGCCCGCTCCAATCCGCCGGGGCCGCGCCGGACCGTGATGTGGTCGGCGTCCACCCCGTAGGTGGGCTCGGTGTCGGCTTTCAACGCCTCGATCACGCCCGCCAGCCAAAGCCCTTCGAACGTGCTGCCGGTGTGTCCTTCCTCGAGCGTGCCGAAACCGTACAGGTAGTTGCTCCGGGGCGACCGGGCCGCAAGGACATCTTCGAGCAGGTTCAGCTCCCGCACCGAATTCTGAATCGCATTGGCGGCAAACCGGCCCTCGTCCATCGCGCGCCAGATCCCCGGCCAGACGGACGTGGACATCCGCGTGCCAATCCCCAATCGCGGCACGGCCCCCATTGCCCGGGGTCCCTTGTCCGACCGGATCGTCCGAACATACTCACGAACGGTGGCAGCGTTCGCGGCGTATGCCGTCAGACGCAGGTCACGGCTCAGAGGCATCACCTGCAGTGGCTCACCGAGACTGCCGTCACCTACCCCGATCTCAATGAAAACGTGCTGGCTGTCCGATAACCGCCCGAGGGAGTAGACGCTCGCTCCCCGTCGAGCCCACGATCCGCGGTACGCTGTGCAGTAATCGTGACCGGGCAGAGGGCTTCCTTCT
>Ga0315275_10001245_pt1 | contig 22280 bp, 21 predicted proteins | sample YL17G03_0_MG_FD_205557 | JGI IMG/M metagenome (GOLD analysis project Ga0315275, IMG submission 205557) | Sediment microbial communities from Yellowstone Lake, YNP, Wyoming, USA - YL17G03_0 | ecosystem: Environmental > Aquatic > Freshwater > Lake > Sediment | place: USA: Wyoming | collected...
GGAAGGTGGCCGAGTTCAGGCGGAGAATCGTGCAGGCCGCCTCTCTTCTCGAAGCAGCCATCGAATTCCCGGATGAGGAGACCGGCATTTCCTTGAATCGCGTTCAGGACGGCCTCCGGTCGGCGAAGGCCGCGGTCGATGCGCTCGCCTCGACATATGAATCCGGGAGGGCCATGTCCGGAGGTTTGGCCCTGGCGATTGTCGGCCGGGCGAACGTCGGGAAATCCACTCTTTTCAATGCGCTTCTCGACAGGGACCGGGCCATCACCAGCCGTCATCCAGGGACGACGCGCGATTACATCAGGGAAAAGCTCCAGGTCGGCGACGCGGTTTTTCAGCTGACGGATATGGCCGGCCTGGAAGAGGCCGCGCATCCTGTGGAGAAAGAGGGTATCCGGCGCGGCCGAGCCATCGCCTCAACGGCCGACGGCATTCTCTTTATCCTGGACGCCTCCAGGCGGCAAAGCCCGGCCGACTTCCGGCTTCTCAAGAAATTCCAGGGCCGTAAGGCCATCGTGGTGTTTAATAAGTCCGACCTGCCAGGGGAAATGGACGAGTCCGTTTGCCGGAACGCCCGCCCCGCCGCCCCCTGGATCGAGGTCTCTGCCCTGAAGGGAAAGCACATCGACCGCCTCAGGGTGCTGATCGGCATGACCTTCGTCCCGGACAGGAAGGCGGGCGAGGAGGTCGTTCTCCACCAGAGGCAAAAGCTCCTCCTCTCGGAGATCTCCGAAGCGCTCAACGCCGGGCTCGACCTTCTCCGCGAGGGCCATTCCGAGGAGCTCTGCGCCGAAGAAGTCCGCAAAGCGCTCCGGCTCGTTGGCCAGTTGACCGGAGAGGTCCTCGCGGACGAAGTCATCAAGGGCATATTCAATCGCTTTTGTGTCGGGAAATGACGGGAACAAACCTGCCGCAATCCGAATATGACGTCATCGTCGTTGGCGCCGGGCACGCCGGCTGCGAAGCCGCCTTCGCGACGGGCAAGATGGGGCTCAAGACCCTGCTTGTCACGATCCATCTCGAATCGATCGCCCAGATGTCCTGCAACCCGGCCATCGGCGGGCTGGCCAAAGGCCATCTCGTTCGCGAGATCGATGCCCTCGGGGGGCTGATGGGGCTTCTTGCGGACGAAACAGGCATTCAGTTCCGGCTGCTCAACAGGAGCCGGGGCAGCGCGGTCCAGGCGCCGAGAGCCCAGTGTGACAAGGCGCAGTATCGCATGACCATGAAAAAATGGCTTGAGGACACGCCGAACCTGACCCTTTTCCAGGGTATCGTCTCAGAAATCGTCACGGAGGACGGGAAGGCCGCGGGGGTCGTGATGCTCGACGGCCGCATCGCGCGGGCCAGGGCGGTGATCGTGACTCCGGGGACTTTTCTTAACGGCCTCGTCCACATCGGGCTGCATTCCTATCCGGCCGGCCGGGCCAACGAGCCCTCGTCCACGGCGCTCAGCGAATTCCTCAGAGGGGTCGGGCTGAGAATGCTGCGGCTGAAGACCGGGACCCCGATGAGGCTGGACAAACACACCATCGACTGGCAGGCGTTCGCGCCCCAGCTCGGCGATCCCGTTCCCGTGCCGTTTTCCTTTCGGACGCAGAGGCGCCTCGAAAACAAGGCCGTGTGCTATCTCGGCTACACCAATGCTGCGACCCATGAGGTGATCCGGAAAAACCTGGATAAATCCCCGCTCTACAGCGGAATCATAACCGGAGTCGGGCCGCGGTACTGTCCCTCGATCGAGGACAAGGTCGTCAAGTTCGCCCATCACGGGCGGCATCAGGTTTTCCTCGAGCCCGAGGGGCTCGACACGTCTGAGATTTATGTCAACGGTCTTTCGTCCAGTCTTCCCTATGAAGTCCAGGCCGAGATGCTGAGAACGATTCCGGGGCTCGAGAGGGCCAAGATCCTGCGGCCGGCTTATGGCATCGAATACGATGCGGTCTCCCCCACTGAACTCAGCCCGACTCTCGAAGTCAGGAAAATTCCGGGACTTTATCTTGCCGGACAGATAAACGGTACGTCCGGCTATGAAGAGGCTGCCGGCCAGGGGATCATGGCCGGGATCAATGCGGCCTTGAAGGTCTCCCAAAGGGCGCCATTCATCCTCAGGCGGGACGAGGCATACATCGGGGTCCTGATCGACGACCTGGTGACCAGGGGTGTTGAAGAGCCGTACCGGCTGTTCACATCAAGGGCCGAATACCGGCTCAACCTGAGGATCGACAACGCCGACAGGCGGTTGACCGGCCGCGCCCGCGACCTCGGACTGGTCGGCGAACAGGATTTCAACAGGTTCCTGGAAAAACAGGCCAGGATTGACAGGGCCATTGAATTTCTTGAAAAAGAGAGAATCGTGCTCGAGAATCAAGAAAAGGTTTCACTGAGAGACTGGCTTAAAAAGCCGGACGTTCGGGCGCAAAGTGTGCTAGAATGTGGGAAGTTTTCTGAGCCACTTGCCGACGAAGAGTTGAGAGCGATCGAAGCCGAGGTCAAGTATGAGGGCTATCTCAAGCGGCAAAAGCAGGATATCGACAGGCTGATCCGGATGGATGATGCCGCTATTCCGGACAGCCTGGATTTCCGGAAAATCCCCGGCCTCACGCAGGAAGCCATAATGATGCTTGAGAAGTCGAGGCCCCGGACGGTCGGCCAAGCCAGGGCAATCCAGGGCGTGACTCCGGCGGCCCTGACGAACCTGGTTATTTCTATTAACATCCAGAAAAGGCGCGGCAAAAAACGGCAATGTTCCACGTGAAACATTGATGGATCATGGCCAAGACCATCTCTGTAGCTAATCAAAAGGGCGGCGTCGGCAAGACGACCACATCGGTAAACCTTGCTGCAGCCCTGGCATTAAAAGGCAACAGAGTGTTGATAATCGACCTCGACCCTCAGGGCATGGCCTCCTCGAGCCTGGGCAAGAAAAAGAAGCGCGAGAAGGGCGTTTACCAATCTCTCATGAACGGCCGGGACATGATGGAGATCATCGAAGGCGCCAACCTGGATAATTTATACATCTGCCCGTGCTCTCCCGAGCTCTCCGGCGCCGAGATCGAGCTGTACCCGATGCAGGAAAGGGAGAAAAAGCTCAGGCAAGCGCTGGAGGGCGTCAAAAGAAATTTCCATTTCGTCCTGATCGACTGTCCGCCCTCGCTGGGGTTCCTGACTATCAATGCCCTGACGGCTTCGGACTCCGTTCTGATCCCTATTCAATGCGAATTTCTGTGCATGGAAGGTATCCCCGACCTTCTGGAGACCTTCGACGAGGTCCGGACCTATTTTAATCCTTCCCTGTATATCGAGGGCATCGTGCTGACGATGTTCGATGAAAGGACAAACCTTTCGAAGCAGGTGGCCGAGGAAATACGAAGATCCCTGAAGGCGGTGCTGTTCGATTCGATCATTCCGAGGAGCGTGAAGCTGGCCGAGGCGCCCAGCTTTGGAAAACCCATCGTCGTTTATGATATAAAGTCCAAAGGAGCGGAGGCCTACCTGAATCTAGCGCAGGAGTTATTGAAGAAATGATGAAAAAAGCCCTGGGCAAGGGACTTGGCGTCTTTCTGCCCGATGATTATGGAATTCTGAAGGATGAGCGATACGCCGAGATCGAGATCGAAAATGTCCTCCCCAACCCGCTTCAGCCGAGGCTGAAATTCAACCCCGAGTCCATTGAAGAGCTGGCCCAGTCCATAAAAGAGTCCGGCGTCATCCAGCCCATCGTTGTCGTTCCCGACGGGGACAACTACAAAATCATCGTGGGTGAAAGACGCTGGCGCGCCGCCCAGAAAGCCGGACTCAAAAAGATCCCGGCTCTGGTGCGGTCCATCCCTAAGGAGAAGCAGCTCGAGGTCTCCCTGGTCGAGAACCTCCAACGGGAAAGCCTGAACCCGCTGGAGGTGGCCTTCGTTTTCCAGAGGATGATGGAGGAGCTCGGGTTCACTCAGGAAGAGATCGCCGACAGGGTGGGAAAAGACCGGAGTTCGGTAACAAACTACCTGAGGCTTCTCCATCTTCCCCAGCCGGTGCAGGAATACCTCTCTGAAGACAAGCTGTCGATGGGGCACGCCCGCGCCCTGGCCGCGCTCGAAGACGCCGATGCCCAGATCGAACTGGCCCGCGAAATCGTCAGGAAAGGCCTCTCTGTCCGTGATGTCGAAAAAATCGCCTCCCGGGCCAAGAAAAAACCAGTTGTGATCAGGAAACCAGAGTTCGACCCTGACCTCAGGTCCGTTGAAGAGGACCTTGTCCGGATTCTCGGAACGAAGGTCACGATCAGCGGCAACCGGAAAAAAGGAGCTATCAAGGTCCTCTATTTTTCACTTGACGACCTCAACCGGATTTACGACAGGCTCAAAGGAACAGTCAGATGAAAGACAAAGAAAAAAAAAGGGAGTACGACGAGCACAAGATGACCGGTTTCTTTGACAAGGATACAGAATTCCGGGGAGAACTGAAATTCAAGGGCTCCTTCCGGATCGACGGCCGATTCAAGGGCAGCATCGTCTCGGACTCTATGCTCGTCATCGGCGAGCAGGGGGTGGTCGAAGCCGATGTCAAGGTGGCGTACCTTGTCATCAGCGGCGAAATCAAAGGAACCATGCAGGCCGAGGATAAGGTGGAAATCCATGCCCGGGCCCGGGTTTTCGGCACGATCATCACGCCCAAGCTCGTTGTCGAAGAAGGCGCGTTGATCGAGGCCAAGTGCCAGGCTGGCGAGATTCCGGCTTCGCCGCCGGCCGTGCTCCCGGCAAAGGAGGAAACAGGCTCTTGACCAGCGCGGCGGCGGTCATTCCCGCCCGGTTTCAATCGACCCGGTTTCCGGGTAAACCCCTGGCCTTGATCTTGGGAAAACCGATGATCAAGTGGGTCTACGAGGGCGTCCGGCAGGCCCGTCTTCTCGACCGGGTCATCATCGCCACGGATGACAGCCGAATCTACGAGGCCGCGCGGAGTTTTGGGGCGGAGGCGGCGATGACGTCGGCGGCTCACGCCTCAGGCACCGAGCGGGCCGCCGAGGTAGCGGCCGCCCTGGATGAGGAGATCATCGTCAATGTCCAGGGCGACGAGCCGCTTATTACCGGCGAATCGATCGACCGGCTAGTGTCCGGGCTTGCGAGCTCCGGGATGTTGATGGCCTCTCTCATGGCCAAGGTCGCCGACCTCGACCTTATGGGGGACCCCCACGTCGTCAAGGTCGTGACCGATGAATCCGGAAGGGCGCTTTATTTTTCCCGGGCGCCCCTCCCCTACCTGGCCCCGGATTTTTTTTATCAGCATATCGGGATCTATGCCTACAGGAGAAACTACCTCCTCACGTTGGCCCGGATGAGCCCCACCAGGCTCGAGCGGCACGAAAAACTCGAACAGCTCCGCGCGCTCGAGCACGGCGACAGCATCCGGATGATCGAGATCGACCGGCCCATCTTGAGTGTCGATACGCCTCAGGATATAATCAAGGTCGAAAACTTTCTGAAAAACAGAACATGACGAAAACGAAGTATATATTCGTGACCGGCGGCGTAATCTCGGCGCTGGGAAAGGGAATCGCCGCTGCCTCGATCGGCCGGCTGCTGGAAAGCCATGGGTACAAGATCACGCTCCAGAAGTTCGATCCGTACCTGAACGTCGACCCCGGCACGATGAGCCCCTTCCAGCACGGCGAGGTCTATGTCACCGATGACGGAGCCGAGACTGACCTGGATCTCGGCCATTATGAACGATTTACATCGACAAGGACGACCAAGGCCCACAACTGGACCGCCGGGAAAATCTACGAATCGATCATCCGGAAAGAGCGGCGGGGCGAGTTCCTGGGCAAGACCGTCCAGGTCATTCCCCACGTGACGGATGAAATAAAAAACGCGTTCCTGTCGGTCGCCGAAGGCAATGACATCGTTATCGTGGAGATCGGCGGCACGGTGGGGGACATCGAGAGCCTGCCATTTCTCGAAGCCACGCGGCAGATGCGGCTGACGCTGGGGCCGGAAGGCGTTGTTTTCGTCCATCTGACCCTCGTCCCCTTCATCAGCACAGCGGGGGAGCTTAAGACCAAGCCCACGCAGCACAGCGTCAAGGAAATGCGGGCTATCGGCATCCAGCCCGACATCATCCTCTGCCGGACGGACCGCTTCCTGACGACCGACATCAAGGCCAAGATCTCGCTCTTCACCAACGTCCCCCTCGAAGCGGTGATCACCGCCAAGGATGTCCTGAATATCTACGAAATCCCCCTCATCTACGCCGCCGAGGGTCTGGACACGATCATTCTCAAGCGCCTCAACCTGCCGCTGAAAAAGCGGCGGCTCGGCCCCTGGAGGAACCTGGTGAACCGGATGAGCAGCCTGTCCGGTGAGGTGGACATCGCCATTGTGGGCAAGTACGCCGGCCTCCAGGATTCCTACCTGAGCCTCAAGGAGGCGCTGGTCCACGGCGGGGTCGCCCACGGCCTCAAAGTCAACATCACCTGGGTCGAGGCCGAGAACCTGGAGTCGGGTAAGATCGCCGAGGAGCTCAAGGACAAAGACGGCATCCTCGTGCCGGGCGGGTTCGGCGTCCGCGGCATCGAGGGCAAGATCCGGGCTGTCACCTTCGCGCGCGAGAACAAGGTCCCTTACTTCGGCATCTGCCTGGGGATGCAGTGTGCGACCATCGAATTCGCCCGGAACGTGGCCAAGCTCAAGGATGCCAACAGCTCCGAGTTCGACCCCCAGACGCCCCACCGGATTTTCTTCCTGTGGCGGGAGCTCACCCCTGAACACGATATCGGCGGGACGATGCGGTTGGGAGAATATGTCTGCCAGCTCGAAAGGGACTCTTCCGCCTACCGGGCGTACAAGCGAACCCTGATCCTGGAACGCCACCGGCACCGGTACGAATTCAATCCGGCTTACAAGGCGCGGCTGGCCGGCCTCGGACTGGCGTTCTCGGGTAAGAATCCCAAGCATAACCTCGTGGAGATGATCGAGTTGCGCGATCATCCGTGGTTCCTGGGCTGCCAGTTCCACCCGGAATTCAAGTCCAGGCCCCTCGCGCCCCACCCTCTTTTCAAGGCCTTTATCGGAGCGAGCTATGCCCAGCGACTCGACAAAGACAAAAGAAATAAGAATCACTGAGCACGTCAGGATCGGGGGCGACGGACCGCTGTTCCTGATCGCCGGACCCTGCGTCATCGAGAGCGAAGAGCACGCCATCACAGTGGCCCGGCTGGTCAAGGAGATCTGCAACCGTCGCGGCATTCCCTACATCTTCAAAGCGTCCTATGACAAGGCCAATCGCTCTTCGGTCAAATCCTACCGCGGGCCGGGCCTCGAGAAGGGCCTGTCCATTCTCCGGCGCGTAAAGGAGGAGGCGGGCGTTCCCGTGCTGTCGGACGTCCATGAGACATCCCAGGTCGGGCCGGCGGCCGAGGTCCTGGACATCATTCAGATTCCGGCTTTCCTCTGCCGGCAGACCGACCTGATCGTCGAGGCCGCCAGGACGAAAAAGCCGCTCAACCTCAAGAAAGGCCAGTTCCTATCGCCGCAGGAGATGGCCAACGCGCTGGAAAAAGCCGAGAGCCAGGGGAATGGCGACGTTCTGCTCACGGAGCGCGGGACTTTCTTCGGCTACAACAACCTGGTCTTCGACGTCCGCTCGATCCCCATCATGAAGCAGTGGGGGAGACCGGTCGTCCTGGATGCTTCGCATCTTGTCCAGCGCCCCGGCGGCCGGGGCGTGGCTTCGGGAGGAGAGGCGGAGTTCATCCCGACGATGATCCGGGCGGGCGTGGCGGCGGGCGCCGACGGGCTTTTTCTCGAAGTTCACGATCATCCCGAGGAGGCGCTCTCGGACGGATATAACTCATTGACATTAAATAAATTAGATAATCTTCTGGGCGCCGCTCTGAGGATCCGGGCAGCGGTTCTCGAGGGCGAGGCGCCTGCGGGGTCATGACGGCGATGAAAAAGAACGATATTATACGAACGGGCCGCGAGGTCCTGGAGATCGAAAGCCGGGCGATCCGCTCGCTCCTTCCCCGGCTGGACGCTGAATTCGTCGAAGCCGTCGAGCTCCTGGCCGGGATCCAGTCCCGGGTCATTGTCATCGGCATGGGGAAATCCGGGCTGATCGGCCGCAAGATCGCCGCGACGCTCGCGAGCTGCGGGACTCCCGCCGTCTTCATCCACCCCGCCGAAGCGGGCCACGGCGACTTGGGCATGATCCTCAAGGAGGATGTGATCCTCGCCATCTCCTACAGCGGTGAAACCAAGGAGATCGTCGACCTCCTGGATTTCATCAAGCGCATCGGGGTCAAGCTCATCGCCATCACGGGCGAGCGGCATTCCCGGATCGCCAAGTACAGCGACATCGTCCTCGACGCGCGTGTGGAGCGCGAGGCCGGGCCCCTCGACGTCGTCCCGACGGCCAGTTCGACCGCGGCCCTCGCCTTGGGGGACGCGCTCGCCATCGCCCTGATGAGGAAGAAGGGATTTGGAGAAAAGGACTATGCTTTCTTTCATCCCAAGGGCCAGCTGGGCAAAAAGCTGCTCAAGGTGGGGATGCTGATGCACACCGCCGGAGCGGTTCCCCGGGTGTTGGCTGATGCGCCGATGTCGAAGGTTATCGAGGAAATGACGGGGAAGAAGATGGGCGTGACCTGCGTCGTCGACAGGGCGGACAAGCTGTTCGGGATCATCACCGACGGCGACCTCCGGCGGATGATGAGAAAATACGGGGAAGACATTTTCAAGAAGACGGCGCTGGAGTGCATGACGCCCGACCCGGTAACGATCGGCAAAGATGGCCTGGCGGCCGAAGCCCTCAACCTGATGGAGGATAAGAAAATCACCTCCCTGGTCATCAAGGGCCGGACCGGCAAGGTCGAGGGCATCATCCACCTCCACGACCTCTGGCGAACGGAGATGTTCTGATGCCGGACCGGAGAGCCCGGGCGCGGCGGGTGAAGATGCTGATCATGGATGTGGACGGCACGCTGACCGACGGCGCCGTGTTCGTCCTGCCGGACGGGGAAGAGGTGAAGTCTTACAACGTCAAGGACGGCCTGGGAATTCTCCTGGCTCATCTGGCCGGGCTCAAGACGGCCATCATCACCGGGAAAATGTCGAAGTCGCTCGAGAAGCGGGCGGAAAATCTCCGCGTCGCCGAGGTCCATCAAGGCATCCTGGACAAGCGGCCGGCCCTCGAGGGGATCCTGCGCCGGCACCAGCTGCAGCCCGAAGATGTCGCCTACATCGGCGACGACCTAGGGGACCTCGAGGTGATGAAGACGGTGGGGCTGGCGGCGGCGGTGGCCGACGCTCATCCCGAGGTCAAGAGCCATTGCCATTTTGTCTGCAAGCAGAAGGGTGGCCGTGGCGCGGTCCGCGAGTTCATCGAATTCATCCTGGCCGCCCAGGGCAAATGGACGTCTCTCGAAAAGAAGGTGAAGGAAATTTCGCCCAAGCCGGCCGGCTGACCGGCGCGAGCGGCTGGGTGAAGTCATCCTGAAAGGGAGGGCCTGATGGACATCAATCCCAAGATCTTTCGCGAGTACGATATCCGGGGGATCGTCGGCCAGGACTTGACCGACGATTCTGTCGAGTTCCTGGGGCGAGGGATCGGGACGTTCTTCCGTCAGCGCGGGAAAAAAGAAGTGGCTCTCGGGCGGGACGCCCGCCTGAGTTCGCCCGCCTATGCCGAGGCCATCAGCCGCGGCCTGCTCTCGACAGGGTGCAGCGTCGTCGATTACGGCATGGTCCCCACGCCTCTCATCTATTTCGCCGTGTATCAGAAGAAAAGAGAGGCATCGGTGATGATCACGGGATCGCACAACCCGCCCGAATACAACGGGTTCAAGATGATGGCCGGCGAGGAGACTCTCTACGGCGCCACGATCCAGGACATCTATCGCCTCCTCAAGGATAACGCCATCATCCAAGAGAGGGGAGGAGTGCGCTCCTCGGACGAGATCATCCAGGCTTACGAAGATTACGTGACTGGAAACATCCGCTTGGGGAAGAAGCTGAAGGTTGTGCTCGACGCGGGCAACGGCACGGGCGGTTTCGTGGCGGCGCCGATTTTCCGGAAACTGGGCGCCGAGGTCGTCGAGCTGTTTTGCGAGCCGGACGGCCGGTTTCCCAATCATCACCCCGACCCGACACTGCCCGAAGCCATGGAGCGGCTCGTCGAGACGGTCCGGGGGACGGGCGCCGACTTCGGCGTTGGGTATGACGGCGACGCCGACCGGATCGGCGTGGTCGACGACCGGGGCAATCTCCTCTGGGGCGACCAGCTGATGATCGTCTTTTGCCGGGATATCCTGCCGGCCCACCCCGGGGCGACTATCATTTCCGAGGTCAAGGCGTCGAAGCTGCTGTATGACGAGATCAAAAGGCTGGGCGGCCGGGGGATCATGTGGAAGACGGGGCACTCCCTGATCAAGCAGAAGATCAAGGAGGAGAAGGCCCTGCTGGCCGGCGAGATGAGCGGGCACATCTTCTTCGCCGACCGGTTCTTCGGGTTCGATGACGCCATCTACGCCTCGGCGCGCCTCGCCGAGATTCTCTCGCGCACCGAAGAGACGCTTTCGGCGATCCTGTCCGACCTTCCCAAGACCTTCTCCACGCCGGAAATCCGCATCTACGCCTCGGACGAGGTCAAGTTTAAGATCGTCGAGGAGGTGCGCCGCAAGCTCGTCCAGAAATACCCGGTCAATGATATCGACGGCATCCGGGTGAGCTATCCCAGGGGGTGGGCGCTCGTCCGCGCCTCGAACACTCAAGCCGCCCTGGTCCTGAGGTACGAGGCTGAAACCGCCGAGGACCTGGAAGCCATCCGGCGCGAAGTCGGCGGCGAGCTCGAACGGGTCATCAAGGGACTGCAGGATTCATGACGCCCGGACCTCGCACCTTTGCCGTGATCATGGCGGGAGGAGCGGGCACCCGGTTCTGGCCTCTCAGCCGGCGCCGGCGGCCCAAGCAGTTCCTGCCGATCGCCGGGTCGAAGACGATGATCGAGGAGACGGTCGCCAGGCTCCGGCCTTTCCTCCGGAACAGCCGGATCCTGACGATCTCCGACGCGGCCCAGGCCAAAACGATCCGGCGGCTCGTCCCCGGGCTTCCGGAGCGGAACGTCCTGGTCGAACCCGAGGGCCGGAACACGGCCGCCTCGCTCATCCTGGCCACGGCGACGGTCTATCTCCGGGACCACGGGGCGGTCGTGTTCGCCCTGCCGGCGGACCATCTGATCGCGGATGATGAGCTTTTCCTGAACAAGCTCGGGGCCGCCGCCCGGGCCGCGTCTGAAGGGGACGTCATCGTGACCTTCGGCATCCCCCCTTCCTACCCGGCCACGGGCTTCGGATATATCCAGTATGCGGACCGCGGCCGCCGCCGGGTCGGCGGCGAGCTCTTCTACCCGGTCCTCCGGTTCAAGGAGAAGCCGGGCCTGGAGCTGGCCCGGGAGTTCATCGCCCAGGGACGGCACTTCTGGAATTCCGGGATGTTCATCTGGCGGGCGGACGTCTTCGCCCGGAAGCTGGAGACGCACGCTCCCGATTTTTACCCCTTCTGGCTGAGGATGCTCGGGGCGCTCAAAAGACGCGACCGGAGCGAACTCGCCGGCGTCTTCCGGGAGATTCCGGCGACCTCGATCGATTATGCGCTGATGGAAAAGGCCGACGGCGTCCTGATGAATCAGGGAAATTTCGGCTGGTCCGACGTGGGGTCCTGGGTGGCCCTGGCCGATATCTGGCCGAAGGGCGAGGGCGGCCATGCCGTTCGAGGGGAGGCGGTTTTCGTGGATTCGCGCGACTGCCTCGTCTACAGCCTTAACAAGCTGACGGCGGTCGTGGGGCTCAAGGACATCATCGTCGTGGACACTCCCGACGCCCTGCTCGTCTGCCACAAGAAATCCGACCAGAAAGTCCGGGACATCATCAACCTGCTTAAGAAGCGTCAAAAGAACGAGTATCTCTGAGTTGGCGGGGACCCGGAGACGCGCCTAAACCTCAGAGCGCAAAAACGCGATCCACCGGGGCGGGCCGGAAATCGAACCCCTTGAGCGGACCCGAGCAGATCATTTTCAGACCCGGGGAGATATGGACCCGGCACCGGTAATAATCCTCGTGCCCGTCATACTGGCATAATCCGTAAAGTCGGTCGCCGTCGCTCAGCCCGATGTTCAGGGCCTGGACGCGCCGGGACCGCCGGTTCAGCAGGTCTTTCAACTGCCTGAGGCTTTCTGGTCCGCTTGAACCCGCGAGCCGGTCGCGAAGCAAAGCCCATATCTTCTGGGAGCCGATCCGTCCCGGCACGGGATAGGGGAGGGAGATGCCTTCCAGGAAGCCGTTGAAGACAAACGCATAACGGTCGTCGATAAAGGGCTGGTTAAACTCCACGGTGTTCTTGACCTCGGGAGACGAGGCGCTCCTGGCGTGGAGGCAAAAAAACCGGCTGCCGGTGAATTCACCGAAGTGCGCCGCCGATTCCCAAACGGGATCCGGAAACTTGCGGGCCTGCCAGCGGCCCGCGGCGTCGAGCCACGATATTCCCCAGCCGTCCGCCTGGGGATCGCCGTCAGGGGCGGGACTTCGCTCGGAAAGCTCCGCAAAAGACTCAAGGAAACTTTGGGGCGCGAGCGGCCCGACGGACTTGACCAAAAGGAAACGGCACATGGGGTTAGGCGCTGTTCGCGGCAGAGGCCGCCAGGACCGTTCCGAGCTTGGCGATGACGGCATCGACGTGCTCTTTTTCGAAGATGTAGGGCGGCAGAAACCGGACCACGTTTTCACCGGCGGGAATGGCCAGGATTCTCTCCCGCTGGAGCCCCTTGAGGATGTCGTCCCTTTTTTCGGCGACCTCGAGCCCGAGCATCAGCCCTTCGCCGCGGGCCTCTCTGATGAGCGGTGACGACAGACGGCGGAGTTCCCCAAGAAAATGCTTTCCCAGCGAGGCGACGTGCTCCAGCAGGCTGTCGTCCAGCATCCGGAGGGTCGCCCGAATCCCGGCGCAAGCCAGCGGGTTGCCCCCGAAGGTCGACGTGTGGGACCCGCGCGGAATCCTCTCGGCGACCGCGGCCGAAACGAGAGCGGCGCCGACGGGAATCCCGCCGGCCAGCCCTTTGCCCAGGGTGACGATATCGCCGCTCAGGCCGTCGGCCTGTGACCGCAGAAACCGGCCGGTCCTGCCGGTACCCGTCTGAACCTCATCGAGGATGAGGAGCGCACCCCTTTCACGGCAGAGGCCCGCCGCCTCCCGGAGGAACCCGTCCGGTGGAAGACGGATGCCGCTCTCTCCTTGAATCGGCTCGATGATCAGGGCCGCGGTCTCTCCGTCCAGGGTTTCCCGGAGGGCGTCGAGGTCGCCATACCCGACGAACCGGAAATCCCAGACGAGCGGCTCGAACGGCTTCCTGTATTTCTCTCCATCCGTCGCCGAAAGGGCGCCCAGCGTTTTCCCGTGGTAGCCGCCGCGGCAGGCGATGAACTTCTTTTTGCCGGTGGCCAGCGTTGCGAACTTGAGCGCCGCTTCATTCGCCTCGGCGCCCGAGTTGGCAAAGTAGACCTGGGCGAGCCCGCTCCCGCAGCGTCCGATGAGCGATTGGGCGGCCTCGGCGCGCTCGTCATTGCCGAAGCTCCCGTGGAGCGTCGTCAGGCCGCAGACCTGACGGGTGAGGGCCCTCGTGATTTCAGGATGGCCGTACCCGAAAATGTTGACGCCGTAATTCGTCATGGCGTCGAGGTAGGTTTCTCCGCGGATATCCTTCAGGTAAACGCCGGCGCCCTCCGTAAAGACGAGGCCCCTGTTGGGGAAGGTCTGGACCAGGTATCTTTTCTGGAGAAGACCGTAATCCTTCATCGCCGATGCCTCTCCTCAACAGATGACTGTTCCCAGGCCGGCGAGGGTGTCCCTGAGGGGCCGCTCCCTCCGGCCGTCCCCGAAGTAGACCTCTCTCGCGCCTCCTTCGAAGGCGCGCTTCACGCCCAGGAGCTTCTTCTGCATCCGGTCCTCGGCGAAGCCCATGAATTCGTCGAGCGAACCCCGGGGAATCCGATGGATAAGGGTCTCGGGCCGGCGCGGGTCCCTCAAGAGCCCCGGCGCCTCGAACAGGAAGACCAGCCGTTCAATCCCCATCTGTTCGGCCAGGACCGCGGCCGCCCCGTCGTTGTCGGTGTTGACGATCTCTCCCTCTTCGCTGATCGCGGGGGCGGAGAGGACCGGCACATAGCCGCCCTCGATTAGGAGCCGGAGCAGTCCGACGTTGACCGTGTCCACCCTTCCCGTCAGGTTGTTGCGCAGCAGCTTGGTCTTGCCGTTCTCCCGAACCAGGAGGTCTTTCTTGGCCCTGGCCTGCCAGAGGCGTCCGTCCACCCCGGAAAGGCCGACGGCATTGACTCCGCAGCGCACGAACTGGGCGACAATCCGTTTGTTCGCGACCCCGGGGTACGCCATCAGGAAGACTTCCAGGGCCTCCTCGTCGGTGTAGACGCTCGTCACGCCGGAAGGGGAGACGACCTTCCTGACCGGGACGCCGAGCCTGGCGGCGAGCGAATCCCGCAGCGCATGGGCGCCGTGGATCACGATGACGGGTTCGGCTTCCCGGACCTCTGCGATGTCCGCGGCCAGGCCGGACCAGTTGACGGCTTCTCCGCCGCCCGCCTTGACGAGAATCATCTGCCGCCCCACCCCGCGCGCTGGAATTTCCGGACGTCCCGTTCGCCTGTTTTCCCCGAAAGGATCGTCCCGACAATCAGGTTTCTCCTGTTCCCGACGACCGCCGGCGAGAGGATCTCGTATTTGTGCGGGCCGAACCTGAGGATGGCGTCGAGATGGATGCCCGCTTTGTGGGCGAAACCGTTGGTCGGGTTGGTGATCAGGTGCGGCGGCATCTCCATCCCGCAGATGCGGGAAATGTATTTCTCGGCCGGCGTCAGCCACTTGAGGTTGTAGCGGTTACCGACCCGCTCGTCGATCACATAGAGGTTGGCCAGGATGCTGCTCAGCGCCGTGATCCCGGTGCGCTCGCCGATGCCCAGGAGCGAAGCGCTGACAAAATTGGCGCCGGCCCGGACCGCCGCCAGCGCGTTGCTCACGGCGTGGCCGAGGTCGTTGTGGAAATGGACCTCGATGTCGACTGACAACCGTCGGCGGAGCTCGCGGACCTCGGCGGCGGCTTCCCACGGGAGAGTCTTTCCCAGGGTGTCGGCGGCCGCCACGCGGTCGACACCGCAGGACTCCGCCAGCCCGTAGATGGCCTGGATTCTTTTCTTGTCCTGGCCGAAGTAGTCCTCGACTCCCACCCGGACCTCAGCGGAGCGCTCCTTGGCGAGCCTGATACTTCGGCTCAGTCTCTCGAGATAGGTCTCGAACGGAAGCCCCATCCCCGCCAGCCGCTGGGCATCGACGGTGCAGAGGATGTTGACACCGTCGGCCCCGCAGTCGAGGGCCCGGGCGATATCCCCGTCATGGTTCCGGACGTGCGAGAGTATTTTGGGTCCGCCGGGACGCCTCCGCCGGACCAGGGCTTCGATCATCACCTGGACCTCGGCCCGGCTGGGGTTTCCGACCTCGACATAGTCCACTCCGATCTTATCGAGGTAATCCAGGATCTTCGCCTGCTGGCCGGCCGTGAAGTTGGCCCTCGAGAACTGGAACCCCTCGCGCAGGGTCGAGTCGATCACGCCCTTGAAGGAGCTCAGGATTCGGGTGGGGTCTTTCATGATCACACCGGGTGGAGGCCGGGAAACTCGAGCCCGGTCGTTTCGGGAAAGCCGCACATCAGGTTCAGGCATTGGACGGCATTCCCGGAAGTCCCCTTGACGAGGTTGTCGATGGCGCCCAGCATGACCAGGCGCGAGGAATCACGCTCTTTCTCGAACCCGATTTCGCAGATGTTCGTGCCCTGGAGGATCTTGGGCTCGGGATATCGGTAGAGTCCCTGGGCCTGCTTGACGATCCGGACGAACGGTTTGCCGGCGTACTCGTCCCGAAGCGCCGCCCAGACCTCTTTCTCCTGAAGACGCTCGTCCCGGCCGTGGGTGTGGATCGTCACCAGGATCCCCCGCACGATCTCGATCGCGGTGGCCGAGATCTCGAGGCGCACGTGTCCGCCGAAGGCATCGAGGACGCGACCGATCTCGGCGGCGTGGCGGTGGCCGGTAGGCTTGTAGGACCGGACGACGCCGGCCCGCTCGGGATGATGGGAGGAGTCCGTCGGCGTGTGGCCGGCCTGTGAGCTCCCCATCTTGGCGTCGATGATGATGGGGTCCGCCTCGATCAGCCCGCGCTTCACCAGGGGATAGAGGCAGAGCAGGGAGACGATCGCCTCGCATCCCGGGCCGGCGACGCACCTGGCCTGGCAGATCTCGGTGGGGTAGATCTCGGGCACCCCGTAGACGAACTCGGGCAGCAGGTGAGGGGCCGCGTGATCGCTCCCGTACCATTGTTTCCAGGCGTCGGCGCTGCCCAGCCTGAAGTCGGCGCCCAGGTCGATGATGCGCTCCGCCTTTTTCAGCCAGCCGTCCATGCCGCGCATGGATTCGCCGTTCGGCAGGGCCAGGAAGAGGACGTCGCAGTGATCGACCTCCTCCGGGCGGCAAAAGCTGAGCGTCGTGAGCCCCCTGAGGTTGGGGTGGAGGATCGACACGGGCTGTCCGGCGTGACGCTGGCTGGTCACCTGCCGGACCTTGACGGCCGGGTGGAGGAGCAGGATGCGGAGCAGCTCTCCGCCCGCGTAGCCCGAGCCCCCGACAATCGTAACGTCCAGCGGCCGCGAGCTCACGGGGCCCGTCCTTCGAGACGACTCAGGCAATAGTCGATGACCGCGCCGGCGATGCTCACGCCTGTGGGGCCCTCGGAATTGCGGAACTCCATGGTGTGATTGACCTCGTTCACCGTCAGCCCGGCCGCGGCCTCGAACACGTCCACCGCCAGCAGTCCGCCGCCGACCGTCCCGGATACGAGGGCGCATAGGCTTCGCAGGTCATCGTCGACCGGACAGTTCCTGGCCACGGCGCCGCGGGCGGTGTTGGTGATCCAGTGTCCTGACTCGCGGTAGATCGCGCAGATCGTCTCGCGGCCCACGACGAAGGCCCGGATGTCGCGCCCCGGTTTGGGCACGAATTCCTGGAGATAGTAGGCTTTCTGCGGAGGCGTGCCCAGGACGTCCTTGTGCTCGAGAAGAGCTTCCAGGGCGTCGCGGTCATTGATTTTCGCCAGGAGCCGCCCCCAGGAGCCGAGCGGCGGTTTGAGGACGACCGGAAACCCGCCGAGCGATTCGACGGCCCGGAGGGCCTGCCCGGGCTCGAAGACCAGGGCGAACCGGGGCGTCGGGATCCCGGCGCGCTGCAGAAGGATGGAGGTCTGGAACTTGTCCTGGCAATTCCGGGCGACGGCCAGCGAATTGACCACGGGCAGCCCGCAGGATTCGATAAACGCGGCGGCGTACGTCCCCTTGACCGTCGACAGCGACCGCTCCAGGGCGATGTCGAAATCGAGGGGAAACAACCCCGGTCCGAAGACGGATGTCCGGATGTCGACGAGCTTCAGTCCGGCCTGCCTCGACCGGGCGGCTTCGAGGAGCAGCTTCTCCTCGGCGCGGATAGTCGAGTGCAGGAGCGCGATGGTGGGCATGGGCGATGCGTCCGGAGACCGGGCCGGCTATTCTCCCCAGTCCTCCTCGATGAGGGGGGCTTCGCTCAGGCGAATCCGCCGCCCCTCGAATCCGTCGACGACGAGGGGCGACTGGCAGTCGGGGCAGGTCAGGATTTCCGTCTCCTCGACGCCGCCGGGGGGCGCGATGCCCGCGGCGCAGATGGGGCATTCGCCGCGGAGGGAAAAGGCGAGCTGTTCGGTTGACATGGTTAAAGGTCCTCCGTTTCTCGAGTGTCGGTCATGAGTTTCATGTCCGCGGGCCATTATAGGGGCATGGCGCTGTGAGTCAAATTTATGATAATAATTTACAAAATTAGAATTTCATGTTAAAAATTTAACATGCGCACCATCGCCGAAGCGTTGTCCGGGATCGTCCGCCGGTCGCCCTACCTGGAGGAAGCCCTGGGCCTGGGGCTGTTGAACCATTCCGCGCTGGCCCGCCATCTCAAAAAGGACGTCGAGCGGGAGGTCATGAAGAAGGTCAAGGACGGAGCGCTGATCGTCGCCCTGAACCGTTTGGCGCAGACCTTCCGGGCCCGCGATGGGCGGCCCAGGGGCCTGTTTCGGAAAGCCCCGGACCTGATCGTCCGGCTCAACCTGTTCGAGGTCACGTATACGAACTCGGATTCTCTGGCCCAGAGGCAGAGGAAGCTCCTCGAATCGCTCAGCCCGCGGACGCCGTTTTTCGCGACGTTCACCAGGGGGATCAACGAGACGACGACCGTCGCCAGCCGGGAGCTCCGGGAGCGGGTCATCTCAGCCTTCAAGGGAGAGAAGTTGATCTCCCAGATCGGGGGATTGGCGTCGGTCACGGTGATGCTGCCCAAGGGCACGGCCCTCATCCCCGGGGTCTACAGCTATATCCTGAAGGCGCTGGCTTGGGAGGGCATCAACGTTGTCGAGGTCGTCTCGACGCTCAACGAGTTCACGATCATCCTGGAAGACAAGAAAATCGACTCGGCCTTCGGCGTTATCAAGCGGCTGTTTTAATGGCGGCGGGAGGCGCGGGCCTCAGGCCTTCTTTCCGCCCACGGTCATCTCGGCCACGCGGAAGGAGGGGCTGTTCAGGCCGCCGCGCAGGTCGAGGTCGCCGGCCAGGCCGTCGATCTTGGCCAGGATCTCTAGCGTCGTGCCGCCGAGGGTCACGCCGTCGACAGAGAAGGCCCTGGCTCCGTCCCTGATCCAGAAGCCGCTGCAACCAACGGAGAAGGCGCCGGTCGTGACATCGGTCCCGGTCCCTCTCATGCCTGTCACCAGGAGTCCTTCTTTCACGTCCTTGAGGAGCGCCGCGGGGTCGGTTTTTCCGTTGACCACGGTGATGCACAGAAAACCCGCCGCCGGACCGGACCGGTATCCCATCCGCCGCGCTATAGTCGCCGTCTTGACCCCGGCCTTCCGGGCCGTCTGGGAATCGTAGAAAAACATCTTGAGCCGGCCCTGGTCGATGACCATGTTTTTCCGGGTGATGACGCCCTCGCCGTCGAACGGCGTTGAGGCGATGAACCGCGGCCGGGCGGGGTCGTCTTCGATGGTGATGAGCGGCGAGGCCACGGCCTGTTCGAGCATGTCCGTCATGAAGGTCGTTTTTCGGTAGACCGAGTCGCCGTTCAGGGCCATGAGCACCCCCGACCAGAACGCGGGAGCGGCGTACCTGTCAAAAACGACCGGGACTTTTTGGGTCTCGACGGGCTTGGCGCCCAGCATCTCCACCGCGCGGCGGGCCGCGGTCTTGGCCACTTCCTCGACCGGGGCGAACTCCCCGAAGAACCGTTTAGAGCTCGACCAGCCGCCGCCCTGCATGCCCTGGCCCTCGCCGGCGATCACGTAGGCGCCGAAGGAGCAGCTCGTTTCCTTGAAGACATAGGAGATGCCCTGGGAGTTGAACAGGCCGGCCTCGCGCTCGGCATCGGAAAAAGACCCGCCCTCGCTGTTCTTGATGCGCTTGTCTTCGGCGAGCGCGATCCTTTCCACCTCCCGCGCCAGGGCGATTTTCTTTTCGTCCGGAACGGCGGCGATCTCCGGGTCGAAGAGGTCGAGCTCGGGAACGGGCCGAGGCCCGAAGTCCGGAAGCCCCTGCCAGGGTTTGCCCTCCGTGATCCTGGCCAGCTCGACCGTTTTTTTCACGGCGTCATCCAGGGACTCGGGGGAGAGGTCCGAGGTGTAGGAGAAACCGAGCTGCCGGTCGATGAAAACGCGCAGGCCCAGTCCCCGGGAAACCGATCTCTGGAGAGTCTCAACCTCGCCGCGCCTCACGTTGACGCTGAATTCCCGCACGGTTTCGAGGCAGGCCTCCGCTTCGTGGGCTCCGTACTTTATCGCCTTCCTGACGGCATCTTCGCCTGTTTTCTTGAATTCCACGGGTCTCCTCCTCTAAGCCTTCTGGCCGCCGACGGTGATCCTGTCGACCTTCATCGTGGGGTTGCCGAACCCGACGGGCTTCGATTGACCGTCCTTGCCGCAGCCGCCCCCGCCCAGGACTTCGAGGTCGTCGGCCACCATCGAGATGCTCTTGAGAACATCCTGGCCGTTCCCCATCAGCATGATTCCCTTGAGGGGCTTGGTGACCCGGCCGCCCTCGATCAGGTAACCTTCGGAGACGGAGAAGACGAACCGTCCCGTAGTGGGGCTGACATTGCCGCCGCCGATCTTGGCGATGAAGAGCCCGTTGGGCACGGACTTGATGACGTCCTCGCGCTTCGCCTGCCCGGGAAGGAGGTAGGTGTTGGACATGCGTGGGATGGGGTAGAACTGGTAGGACTGGCGCCGCCCGTTTCCCGTCGGCTGGGACTTCATCAGGCCGGCATTCAACCGGTCCTGGAGGAACCCGACGCACGTTCCCTTGTCGATGAGAAGGGTGTTCTGGCCGGGCGTTCCCTCGTCATCCACGTTGACCGACCCCCAGCCGCCCTTGTAGGTCCCGTCGTCGACGAGCGATACGGCGGGGGAGCCGATCGGCCGTCCCTTCTGATCCCAGAAAGACGAGGTTTTTTTCCGGATGCCGTCGGCCTCCAGGCTGTGGCCGATGGCTTCGTGGAAAAAGATGCCGCCGTAACCGGCGGCGACGACGATCGGAAATTCCCCGGCCGGCGCGTCCTCGGCGGGCAGCAGCCGGACCGCCATCGCGGCCGCCGTGCGGCCGAACTCTTCGGCCAGGGAGGGGCTGAAGTGCTCGAAACCCAGGGACCCGGCCTTGGATTCGTAGCCCATGCTCCGGTGGCCGCCCTCCAGGGCCGCGCAGCTGACTCCGAACCGGGCGGCGGTCTGGGTGTCCTCGACCAACAGGCCCTCGGAGTTGGCGATGAGGATCTTCTTGTTCGAGTCGGCGAAATAGACACCGACCTGGGTGATCCTCTTGTCGTGGCCGCGGGCCGCGGCGTTGCCCTTGATGAGCAGGTCGGCTTTGGACTTGGCGGCGATCGTCTCGGGGGAGACCTCGACGAGATAATACGAAGGAGGGGAGAGGCTGACGAATTTCCGGGGCTTCTGCCGGACCTCCCCGGAGGCGATCAGGGCCGCAGTCGCCGCCGCCTCTCTCAGCCGGGCGGGGTCGAGTTCGGCGGAAAAGGCGTAGCCCGTCTTTTCTCCTTGGATGACGCGGAACCCCACGCCCATGTCCAGGCCGCGGGTGGCGGAGGAGATCTTGTCCTCGTCGAGCGAAATGCTGTTGGCGACGGTTCGCTCGTAATAAACCTCCGCGAACTCGCCTCCCCGGCCAAGGCAAACCTCGAGCAGCCGGTTGAGGCTTTCCCGGTCGAGGGCAGCGGGCTCGGCCGTCTCCCCGACCGCGAAAGCCTCGGTTTCCTCGGCGGACAGATGCTTCCAGAGCGGATAGGATATCGCCAGCGCCCCGGCGGTCATCCCTTTCTTCAGAAACGCCCGCCTGTCCAGGCCCTGGTCATATTGGAAATCGATCATTTATTCCTCCTTTAAATTTTATTGTCCTCTCGGTTGCGTCCGGATGTCAACCCGCGGCTCGGCTTTCCGAAAACGTTTTTTTTGATATAATCGCCTCTACTTCCCAGGAGGTCGAATGACATGAAACGCGCATTCGTGGGGCTTTTCATTTTTCTGGCCTTCCTGTCGTCCGCGCTGGCGGCCGAAGTCAGCCTGGACGTCAAGGAGCACGTTCTGGCCAACGGCATGAAAATCCTGATGATCCAAAAGCCCGGCGTGCCACGGGTCGTCTGCCACATCTACTTCAAGGTCGGGTCGATCAACGAGCGCCCGGGCATCACGGGCATCGCCCACGTCCACGAGCACATGATGTTCAAGGGGACGAAGACGCTGGGCGTGACCGATTACGAGGCCGACGCGGCCATCGACCGGCAGATCGACGGGCTCATGGGTCAGATCTACCGGGAGAAATTCTGGAAGGCCGACGGCGGCGACAAGGGAAAAATCGCCCAGTGGCAGAAGCAGGTCGACAAGCTCGTGGTCGCCGAAAGAAAGTACGTTATCAAGGACGAGCTCTGGGAGCTGTATATGAAGAACGGAGGCACGGGGCTCAATGCCTCGACCTCGAACGAAACGACGGGATACTACGTGACGCTCCCCACCAACAAGGTCGAGCTCCAGATGCTGCTCGAGTCCGACCGGATGATCAACGCCCACTTCCGCGAGTTCTACTCGGAGAAAGACGTGGTCATG
>Ga0315275_10001247_pt1 | contig 22250 bp, 13 predicted proteins | sample YL17G03_0_MG_FD_205557 | JGI IMG/M metagenome (GOLD analysis project Ga0315275, IMG submission 205557) | Sediment microbial communities from Yellowstone Lake, YNP, Wyoming, USA - YL17G03_0 | ecosystem: Environmental > Aquatic > Freshwater > Lake > Sediment | place: USA: Wyoming | collected...
CTCGTCACCGCAGCAGTCTTTTACCAGGTCCGCACTTATGACTTTGTTAATTATGATGACAATATCTACGTCTATGAAAATCCAGACATTCAGGCTGGTATCACTCTTAAAGCCATCAAATGGGCTTTTACTGCCGGTTATGCTAATTTTTGGCACCCCTTAACCTTGCTTTCGCATATGCTGGACTGGCAGCTCTTCGGCACTAACGCCGGCGGCCATCATCTTACCAATCTGATTTTTCATATTGCAAATACTCTGCTGCTCTTTCTTGTTTTGAAGCAGATGACAGGGGCGCTTTGGCAAAGTGCCTTTGTAGCGGCCCTGTTTGCACTCCACCCATTACACGTTGAATCTGTTGCCTGGGTTTCTGAGCGCAAAGATGTCCTGAGTACTTTTTTCTGGATGCTCACAATGTTGGCTTATCTGCGATATGTCAAATATCCAAATGTTGCCCGCTACCTGCTGACACTGCTTATCTTTGCGTTAGGCCTTATGGCAAAACCTATGCTGATAACTTTGCCGTTTGTATTGCTGCTGCTGGATTATTGGCCCCTTGACCGTATCGGTCGCCTTCAATGGCAGACATTTTATCGATTAATTCTGGAAAAAATTCCTTTCATTGTTCTTTCAGCGGTTTCAAGTGTCATTGCCTTTCTTACACAGCAAAGCGGCAGGGCAGTAGTAGTGCTTGCCGCATTTCCTCTGAAGTTTCGAATCTACAATGCTCTTATCTCTTATGTGAAATATATAGAGAAAATGTTCTGGCCAAGCCGGCTGACAATGTTCTATCCGCACCCCGGTCAAAACATATCGGTTTTATATGTAATAATATCTGCCGTTATTCTGCTGGCTGTAACAATTCTTATACTTCGATTTGCCCAAAACCATCGATACCTCGTTACAGGCTGGTTTTGGTATCTCGGCACGCTTGTGCCTGTTAGCGGTCTGATTCAGGTCGGCAGCCACGCTATGGCCGACCGCTACAGCTACGTTACCCTGACGGGTTTATTTATTATTATCGCCTGGGGTTTGCCCGACCTGCTTGGAAACAGGCCGCATCGAAAGATTGTGCTCTGGGTATCTTCACTGGCAGTTTTATCCATATTGGCCGTATGTGCACACATCCAGCAGCGATATTGGAAAGACGCCATAACGATTTATCAGCATGCACTTAAAGTAACCGATGATAACTACATCATACATTTCTTTATTGCAGACGACCTCTTCGAGGATGGCCGCGTTAATGAGGCAATCTGGCATAATATCGAGGCTCTCAGACTTAATCCTGATTGTGCCGATGCACTTAATGGCCTCGGAGTTATTTATTACAAGACAGGCAAAGTTGATGAAGCTATCGGCTATTATAAAAGGGCGCTCGAAATAGACCGCCGCAATGTCGAGGTCTATTCTAATTACGGTATGGCCCTTGCGGCTAAAGGCAAATTTGATGAGGCCGTTTCGCTCTACAACAGGGCATTGCAAATCACTCCTGACTCTGTCAACATACGTCTTAATCTTGGAGTCGCCTTGACCGGCAGCGGCAGACTGGAAGAAGCGGTAAAAGAGTATGAAAAAATCCTGCTCATCCAGCCTCAAAATGCCGTTGCTCACAACGACTTTGGTGCAGTATTTTTCCGGCAGGGTAATTTTGACCAGGCCATTGTACATTTTAATCAGGCTGTTCGAATCAATCCCCAATACACAGATGCGAAAAACAACCTTAGTGTTGTCCTGGCCGAAAAACAAAAACTCCAGAACGAAAAAAAGGAAACGGAAGGCATAAAGAAATAATTCGATGAATTTCTAAAATGGGAAGATGCCATTACTAACGGCCAACGATTAACGGTTATTGAGGCCGTTGTAGCTGGCGGTATTTCTGGGGCAGCATGCCGGCAATCTGCTTGAAGGCTCGCCGCATATTGGATGTGTAAAGAAAACCTGCCCGGCTGGCTATCTCATCAATCGGCAGATTTGTCTCATTCAGCAGGGTTTTTGCGATATCAAAATGAGCCTGTACTATCTGGTCGTGTATTGACCTGCCCATCGCCTTGCGAAATCTCAATTGCAGCGAGCGTTTGCTTATACAGACATGGTTGGCTATCTCGTCCACCTGCAGAGGGTTATTGCTGTTTTCCTTGATGTATTTTAAAACCTGTATGATGTCCGGGTCGTTGATTGCAAAGATATCTGTTGAAGCGCGGCTTTCAACATGTGTCGGTTGAATTTCTATACACTGCCCCTGCATAGTTTGCTGACCGGAGATTATTCTATCTAAAAGCCTGGCTGCCTCATAGCCGGCCTTTTTAAAATTAAGGGCGATGCTCGACAACGGCGGGTCGCAGATATTGCAGATGGCCTGGTCGTTATTGACGCCGAGTATAATTATTTCATCAGGTACGTTAAGTCCCGCTTCTTTTGCTACATTGCTCAGGTGGCAGGCAAGTATATCGCAACTGGCCAGTATGGCTGTCGGCTTGGGTAATTGGCGAAGCCAGTCTATCAGTCGTTGTTGTCCGGTGTTGAGGGTGGTGTTTATCCATAGGGTGGTAAAGGGAACAAAATCATTCATGATTGGTATTTGTTCTTCGAACTTATGAACCATAAAACCTTTTTCGGCGAGATACTTCGAAAAAAAATCCATTCTTCCGAGAGACCATTTTGCCTGTGTCAGGCCGAAAAACGCAAAATTCCTGAATTTCTTCTTCAGGAAGTACTCACAGGCCATTTTGGCGACCTGTTCGGAATCGGCGCTGACGAACGGCAGGTTATACATATCCTGCATAGTTGATACTGCTATAACAGGTATGCCAATCTGCAGAAGTTCCTTTGCTTTTGTGGTTGTCTGTGTGCTGACAAAAGCGCCTTTGCAGCCTCTTTGTTTAAGGAAGGACAGTGACTCCTGTGAACTGTCGGGCCATACGATTAATTGCCAGTTGCCTTTGTTATGGATATACTCAGTGATGCCGTCCATTATTCCTTCGGTGTTGTGATTGATATTGTTGTGAGCAAAAGCTATTTTGGTCTTTTCTTTCATCTTAGTCCCGTTACCCGATTTTTGGTTTTTAAAAACGCAGGCAATACCAGGGAAAACCTCAAAGGTAAAAAGATTTCATCATCTGTATATTGTCGGGCATATTTTGTCAATCGCTGTTTTAGCAAAAAATCCATAATGAATTGTAAAAAATACTTCGTCCGATAAATTTTATAATGTATATTCGATATATTATATCCTGTAATTTCCAAAAGAACCACCGATTTTTAATTTTAACTATTATTTGTAAATGTGTTAAAATATGCTGTAAATTATCTTTATAACAGATTGATTATACTTGCCTTAGGATGATGATGATGAGACATTGGTATTGCAGTAAAAGCTTGTCCGTATTAAGGCAAAAAAGTTGTACTTTCATGTCGTAAAAGCCGTTGCGCAAAATAGACTTTATTTCCGCGCGAGATTGCCTTGTTTAACATTCCGTTTTTTAGGATAATAATAATAAGCAAGCAAGGAAAATCTTAGAGTATGCAGGTATTCGATATCGGGCGCGTTGCCCGATAGTTGGACTGTCTGCAAAGTTACATTGAAGTTTAGTTTAGGCCTAAATTAATGTAAAAAAGAAGAAGAAGTTTTTTTTGGAAGGGAGAGATGAAGATGAAGTTAAGAATTTTAGGTGTACTTTTATTGGTTAGTCTTATGGCCACAAGTGGATTTGCTGTAAATTACACATGGATCTCTACAACTGGCGGTTCGTGGTCAACCGGTGGTGCGGAGCCCAACCACTGGAACGCTGTACCTCCTACCGGAGGCGCTTACAACGATGAGTACAGGTTCTATGGTCCCGCGACAAAGGGTGGCGGGGGAACCGTAGATAACGCTGTCGGCTCCTTTAATGGAAGGATCAGAGTTTCCTGGGATAAGCCCGCGGATTCGAATGCAGCCAGATTAAATATCGTAACTGGCGGCTCGATTTCCATAGCCGAGCTTCGTGCTGGCGACCAGGGTCTTAGCGCCTCCGCCGGAAGTTATGGCGAGGTTATCCAGACAGGCGGAACTGTTACTATGATTGTTTCTTCCAGCGGCACAAGCTACAGCAGGAACATAATTCTCGGTCGTGGCGGCTCAAGCGGTCCGGCCGCAGAAGGCCTGTACAAAATCAGCGGCGGAACTATTACGTATAATAGCACCATGACTAGTAACGACGCCAAGCTGATGGTAGGTGCAAGCCCTAACGTTACCGGCGCTACAGGAAAATTTATCGTATCTGGCGATACTGCCGGCATTACGATGAAAAGCCTGTGGGTTGGAAGCGATGGTACTGCAGGCAGAGGCGGCACAGGCACTATGCAATTTGATGTTGCCTCCAGCGGCGTAAGCAAGGTTGTTCTTGATAGCAATGTTATCCTTGACAATCTGGGCGCAAGCTCTACGGCAAATCTGGTTGTCAACCTGCTTTCTACTGCTCCGACTACTGATTTAGTCCTTATTGAGACTAAGAGCGCTATTGCTGTGAGCGGCCTTTTTGATTCACTCAATGGCGGCTCTGCAATAGAAGGTGCCACAGTTGTTCTTGGTGGTACTACTTTCGCATTGACCTATGTGTATGATGCTGTTAGTGGAAACCATACCGGTGGCAATGATATTGCCCTGATAATACCGGAACCGGCAACAATTGCTTTACTCAGCCTTGGTTTACTTGCCATAAGACGCAAAAAGTAAAAGTCGAAGAAAGTTTAATCTCGGGGCCAGCCCGTAAGGGTTGGCCCTGAGTAAATTTTGCTGTTTGAGTGTGCATACGCTCTTTCAAATAATAGTAGAAGGGAGCACGTCTTTTAAGCTGTGAGCGCAGTCTTTTAACAAATCCTGATTTTTGTCCGCAGGGTTCATGTAAATAGCAATTATTGTTTTTGTTTTATAAATATATGTGAATTCCCGGATTAGCGGGATGGTTATTTGTCTTAAGGAGGTCGTAATTATGAAAAATAGAATAGGATGGATGATGTTGGTAGTAGTGGCGTTGGTTTCTACCAGTGCCTGGGCGGCATTGCCCTGGCAACCCAGCGCGGACAGCAATCTGGTCTTCAATATGAATTTTGAGACCACGACTAACGGTCCGCCGCCTACAACAACGGATGCAAAAGCCGGATTAGTAGGAACGCTGTACGATTATAATGCGACCAACTACAATATCTGGCAGACGGGCAAGGTAGGCAAAGATGCCAATTTCAGCGAGATGTTTGATAAAAGCCCCGATGACCGCCCGAATGACTGCAAAATTAGAGTAGCAGATAATAGTTTCAGCATCTTTGACCTGAGTGGTGGGGGCATCGGCGGCAATTATAATTTGAAGCGCACATATACATTCTGGTTTAATATGTGGAAAAAAGAGCCTAATGACACTAATGAACCTAATTTACCTGTTTCCGAAGGCACTATTATAAGGCACGCAAATACCTACGCCGGTGACAATAATTTTACGGATTATACAAAACTTTGGTGGGAAATACGCATATATAGCGGCAAACTCCATTTTTATCACGCCAATAACTGTTTGAAGATGGAAACTGAAAACAGCCTGGAAAGTATGGGAGTCCTGACCAATAAGTGGCATCATGCTGCCGTCGTTATTAACAGAACCACCGAAACAAGCAGCAAGATATACATAGACGGCCTTGAAAGGCCAGTAACAGTTACTCAGCATAATTTTGACAATGCCGATGTAGATGCCTTCGGCGAACCTTTGCAGATTGGAGCAGGCGACCGCCAGTTTGACGGTCTGCTCGACGAGATACTTCTTTTCACCGATGAACTGATTCCTTTACAGGTCAGTATTCTTTATCAGCTTGATGGAACTGAAAACCCCATTGCTCTGAATCCTATTCCGCGTTCTTCAAATGTAATTATTGGCACAGGCCTGAGCTGGGTTCCTGACCCCTGTGCTACAAGACAGACGTTGTATTTTGATGATGATAACGATGTGCGGACAGCACCGTTATATACAGTAAGTGGCGACGGCAATGATATGAACAGCGCAACGAATGGCGCGATTGGCGGCCCGTTGGACTTTAATAGCACCTATTACTGGGTGGTTGATACGAATGTCAACGGCACTATGATTCAAGGACCGCTCTGGTCGTTCACTACCGAAACAGGAAAAGCGATAAATGTTTATCCGGCCGATGGCGAGGAAGATATAGCGATTTCCGAAGCCAATTTGTATTGGACTACTCCCACTGCGGCAAAGTATGACGTGTATTTCGCCGACAGCGAGGCTAATATAGTAGCCAATGAACCCGGTGTCCGGATTGCCACTAATATTGCTGATACCAATATTCGGGATGTTAATGCTATTCGTCCCATCAGCAGAGGTACGGCCTATTTTTGGCGAGTTGACTCTAATTATCCGACAGAGGGCCTGATAAAAGGAGATATATGGAGGTTCCGTACCGACCCGTATGAAATTGTTTTCAATACCAAAAATGCCCCAACAACCTATGCAGACCATGACTTCAATGCTCTTGAATGTGTTCTTCATACTGCAGGTTGGACGCTTCTTACAACAGGCTCTGTGGATGCTAATATCGGTACGGCGGCAAATCCTTTGGATCCCAATGGCGGTTTAGCGGTCTTTAACTTCACCGATGTGAACGGCTTTAATTATAACAGTCGTTACGCCATTGTCGTAATACCGAACTACAACTATAAGGATATCATTGGTGGAGATGATTATACTGCTATTGGGCACGACGCTAATGTTCCCAGACCGCTGGCTATTCACGTAACTAACGGCAATTTCTACTTTGACGGCAGGATAAATCTTAATGGAGACGATGTTGTAACTGCCGAACATCCAAGGGCCCGCAGCGGCGGGTTCCCGGGACCGAAGGCAAATAGTGGTGAACCTACTGCTAGTCCCAAACCTGTTGCCACTTTCTGGACTGCTAGTACGTTGGCGTTGATACCCACAGGCTCCTATGGTCGCTTCGGCATCATTGCTTCGCCGAAGAGTGTGTGTTTCCCGACAGACTATGCGAAAACCGTATATGGGCCGGGTGTTCCTGTAAATCCTCCATATAAAGGCGGCGGCGGCGGCGGTTACGGCGGCATCGGCGGAGATTGCGGCCGCGGCTATTTCTTTGGTGTATTTTCTGGCGGCCCAAGCTATGGCGATGAGGAAGTGCCTATCCCGTTTGGCGGAAGCGCCGGCGGATGGGGCGCTAGTCCGGACGGCGCTTCAGGCGGCGGCGGTATCGAGATTGTTGCTGCCGGTAACGTAGTTTTGGACAGCAATTCCCAGATAAAAGCCAATGGCGGCAATCAGTTATTCGCCGCAGCTGACTATCCGGCCGGCGGCGGCGCAGGCGGCTCGGTAAAGATTATTGCCGATGGCAACGTTGTCATTAAAGGCGATATTACTGCAAACGGCGGCATCGGCGGCCAGGGCAGCGGCCAGGAAAATGATAATGATACCGGCGGCGGCGGTGCAGGCGGTCGCATTGCGATTTTCTACGGCGCCGGCTACACTAAAACCGGCTCGATTACCGCTGACGGCGGCGCTAGAGGCACCGACGGCAAAGGCACAGGTCTTGCTCAGGATGGTCAGGACGGCACTATATATGAGGTAAATAGTTTAGTTGTTTCGCTCAGAAAGGCTTCGGCTCCGACGCCTAAGAACGGCGACAAGATGGTTTATGCTCCTGTTGCAGATACCAACCTGATACTGAAATGGTACTCCGGTTACAATGTTACGTCAGCCAATGATATTGTTTACTTTGGTACCAGCACTAATCCGACTGTTCAGATTGGCTTGCCTGTTTCTGCAACTCGCGGTCAGCACAGCAGCACCGAAGATGTAAATATTACTGCTGGTCAGATTTATTACTGGAAGGTGGTAACTAATGGCACGGTCAGCAGCGATGTATGGTCTTTCAAGGCGGTTGGATGGCAGTGCCCGGTTGTCGATGCAAACGACCCGACTGACCTGCATATAGCAGGACCAAGATGGGATACCAATGGCGACTGCGTGCTTGATGAACAGGACTTTGCGTTTTTTGCGAAAGACTGGCGCAACAGTGAATTTGGCAATAACACACTTGACGATACTTATGTTGGCAACCTGCCGGGTGATAGTATAGCGAGCGATTTGGCCAGGTTTGTAAGCGAGTGGTTGGACTGCAGGGCAAGAACGAATGATGGCTGCAACGGCTGGTAATGACGTCAGCTATCTGGATGTAAGCAGTCCGGTATGAAAATAGAGTAAAATTTTATGGTTGCATTGCGACCCCGATAGTGGTAGAATCGGAGTCGCAATGGCCGTTGATATTAATTTATTAGGCCTGAGATATTACTGATTTATGGAAAGGGGTAATATCATGAAAAGCAGAAAAACCGGTTTTACATTAGTCGAATTGCTGGTAGTAATCGCGATTATTGCCCTCTTGCTTGCAGTTCTTATACCTTCCCTAAGCAAAGCCAAGGCAATTGCCAAACGAACTATGTGCGCCAGTCAGCTCAAACAAATCGGTATAGGGATGAGTACTTACGCCAATGATTATGACGATATGATGCCATGGTCCGGCGCTGAATCAACAATACATCCGTATGTTGTGTATCGAACTAATCACTCAGATGGAGATGATCAAAAATGTCAAGATTCAGCCGCAACTTGTGTCTGTGGTGCGATGGGCAAGCCTCGTCCTATGAGATTGGCTTGTTTGTATGCAAGGGGTCAGATAAAGGATGGGAAGGTATTTTATTGCCCGGCAGGCAATATAGATGCGGGTTACAGGTATGACTCTTATATCAAATCACAATGGGGTAATGACTGGGGAATCCCTCATCAGGAATCTACTCTACCTCCCAAATCAAGTAATGAGTGGATTCGCTCAGGATATGGTTATTATCCGATAGATACGTTTTACGACGCCCTGTCAGAACCCCTTTTTCCGCCTTATAACCCTGATAATGTTTCTACTGTCCAGGGTACGAACGCGCCCAAAAATACTGCAACAAAATTCAGCAACCTTTCCCGGTGTTACCCGTATGTCTCCGATACTATTTGGTACAGAAGAACCCTGGCTCATAAGTCAGGGATAAACCTGAAGACTAATATACCGGTTAATGCCGGAATCAATTGCCTGTTTAAGGATGGTCACGTAATTTTCGCTAAAGATGGGCCGATAAAGATTGGAACTACAATGGCCCGGCTGTTCGATAATAAGTATTGGAACAACTTTGATAGGCCGGGAACCGAGCCGCCACTGGAAAAAACGGTGAGGGCCCAATATATGTTTTTCAATGTATACAGGTTTATTTCGCCTTGATGGTTTGACGGGCCGGCGGTTGGGACCGCCAGTTTATGAAATAGGAATATAGATGACGCAGGATGCGGGAGGGGCGTTATTTCTGCACAGGAAGAGCATATCTCGTAAATCGATAATAAATTAACTCGATATTATCTACGAATATGTTGGTTCTCTAAAGAAGATATTATGACAGGGAAGATTTTTAAGTTTACTTTGGCTTTATTTTTTTTGGCTCCTGATATACTTTTTGCGGCTCAGGATGCTAATGTTGCAGTTTCTGTCTGGCAGGCGGATGCGAAACTGACGGGGCTGGCAAGGCTTTTTGAAACCGGCCAGATACGCCGGATTGTTGTGGACCAGAATGGCTCAGGTGATTTCAATTCAATACAGCAGGCGATAGACGCAATTCCGGCGGATAATAACGAAAGAATAGTTGTTCTGGTAAAGCCCGGCTTTTATAAACAGCGGGTTTTAATACCTGAAAACAAGTCCTTTATTACCCTGCGAGGCGAAGATGCTTATAAGACGATTATAAGCTATAATCTTCATCACGATATGAACAAGCCCGACGGCTTGGGGATATATCGCTCTGAATGTGCGACGCTGATTGTCAAAAGCGGCGATTTTATATTGGAAAATCTTACTGTTGAAAATACCTGGGGCCCTTACCCTCAGGCTCTGGCCGCCAAGCTGGAATGCCAGCGGGCTATTATTGTCAATTGCCGTTTTCTGGGCGGGCAGGATACGCTAATGGCCAATTTGGGCCGGCAGTTCTATTTGAACTGCTATATTGAAGGCGGCACCGATTTTATCTATGGCTATTCCCAAACCGTTTTCGATAATTGCGTTATACATTCCAAGGAAAGCAGTCATATTACCGCTCACGCTGCTACCGAGCCAAATCTCGCCAGCGGCTATGTATTTTATAATTGCCGGGTTACGACTGCCGATGGGGTTATGACGGACCTCGGCAGGCCGTGGCGGTCTTATGCGAAAGTGGTTTATTATAATTGCTGGCTTGATAAAGGCATAAAGCCGGATGGCTGGAATAACTGGCGCGACCCCAACAGGGAAAAGACAGCTTTTTTTGCGGAATATGAAAGCTCAGGCCCCGGCGCCAACCCGTCGGCACGCGTGAAATGGTCTCATCAGCTTACGGATGACCAGGCCAAAAAGTTTATGCCGGAAAATTTTATGAAGCTTGACGGCCAAACTACCGACCAGTGGCTGCAGAAGATTCTTGATTTTAGAAAGTCGGTCTATAGCAGCAGACTTTGAGAATTAAATAGTTTATCTTGCCGAATTTTGAATTCCTGCTATCATTAACTATGAGAATTTGCTCTGGATAAACGATTTTTATATTTTTTAAGGTGTTTCTGGTGAATAAATTAACGATAGTAAGCATAGGCGGTTTTGGTCATATAGATGCCGTATTTCGTGATTTGGTCGGTATGAACGAAGCCGAATTAACAGGGATGTCGCCGGCTTATGGCGGTGAGGATATTTCAAAGTTTCTCAAGCTTCCACCCGCAGCCGATAAGAAGGTGTATCATGAAGACTATAAACAAATGCTTAAGGAGCTAAAACCTGATGTGGCGATAGTCAGCACAAGACTTGATTTGATTCCCAAAGTGATAATGGAAGTCGCTAATATGGGCTGTCGTAATATTATCGCCGAAAAGCCTCTGGCTTTGGATATAGCCACTTTGGAAAAGGTCCGCAAATCGGTTGAGAAAAACAAGGTTAATCTTATAGCTATGCTGACTATGCGCAGCGACCCTCAGTTTGTAGCTGCTAAACAGGTTTATGACAGCGGTGCAATCGGCCAGGCTATTTTGGCAAACGGCAGGAAGAGTTATAAGTGGGGAACGAGGCCTGACTGGTTCGGCGAGAAAGATAAATACGGCGGCACGATAGGCTGGGTCGGCATTCACGCTTTTGATTTTATAAATTATGTTACGGGTTTGAACTTTACGAAGATTGCTGCGATGAAAGGCAATCTTGTTCATAGCGAAAGGCCGGCCTGCGAGGATAATTGTGTTCTTATTGCCGAGTTAAGCAACGGCGGACACGCTACGATAAGCGTTGATTACTGCCGGCCTGAAGAAGCCCCGACGCACGGCGATGACTGGATAAGAGTCGTTGGCACAAAAGGTGTTATTGAGGCCAGTCTGGCTAAAAAGGATTGTAACGTTATAAGCAAGGAAAAGGGTATCTTCAGTCATCCGCTGCCTGATGGAAAAGACAAGATGTTCCGCAGATTCCTTTTGGATGTCCTTGCCGGCAAAAGCAGCACCGAACTGCAGGAGGTATCTTTTATGCTGACGAAGATTTGCCTGCTTGCCCGCGATGCCGCCGAAAAAGGCAAAATTATAGATATAAAATAGTCTTACCTGGAGTTATCGCGATATTCAAAATAATCGAAGTCAGCTTTTGTCCGCGTTCCTGCCAGATCCTGTGCACAGATTCCCACAAATGCGCCTGTAAAACTGCCTTCCTCACAGAACTCATCGCTTAGCGTGGTTATATCAAACGCCTGGTCTATCTTGTGCCACTGTTTTCCGTCAAGCGAATATGAAAAATACAGCTTATCATAGCTGATTTCGGCCTTCAGATGACAGCTTTTTTGGGCGAGTGGAATTACTTGTGAAGTAAGCTCTGTATAGTTGTCATTCTGGCTGGAGCAAACTGTGAGGCATTTGCCGACATTTTCATAGTTGGTTATTTTTATGTAGTAATAGTTTTGTGTGTCATAAAAACAGATAAGTCCGGCAGCCTGCTGGAAAGTCGCAGGCTCAAATTCAACGCAGGTTTGAGCAGTGCAGTTAAGGCTGGTGATTCTTCTTGCAGCCAGACTTTGCCGGAATTTTGAGCCGAGCGATTCTCTGCCGACCAGTCTCAGCCAGCCCGGCCGATGCGTCAGCGACAGCCAGCTTTCATCCGGCGGTACACGCAGGGTATTGAAGTGCAGGTTAAGCGTCTTGCTGTCGAAATCATCGCGCGCGGGTTCAGGCTTGAACGGGCAGGGCGCCAGTCCCGGCGCCGGAACGCTTACTTGCGGGCTGTTTGAGCCGGCTTCGAGCATCAGCCAGCCATCGGCGTCCCATTTTACTTTTTGTATGGCGGTTTCTCTGCCAAGCACACATCTTTTTTGCGGCATTACCGGTCTGCCGCAAAGGTGGACTATATACCATTGTCCATTTTGAGTTTCGACGAGCGAAGCGTGCCCGGCCTTTTGCAGTTCGAGCTGCGGTTTATCTTTGGATGTGAGGATTGGATTGTTCGGATGCACCTCGTAAGGGCCGAAGAGATTTTTTGACCTTGCCAGTGTTACGGCGTGGTCGTGGCCTGTGCCGCCTTCGGCGGTCATAAGATAATAGTAGCCATTGAGCTTATATATGTGCGGTCCTTCTGTCTTGCCGAGCTTGGTGCCTTTAAAAATATTTTTAATTGGCCCGACGAGCTTTTTATTTTTAGGGTCGTATTCCTGAATGATAATTCCGGCAAACCGTTTCTCACGGTCACGATGGTCGTGCAGCTCATTTAGCAGCCATTTTCTGCCGTCATCATCGTGGAACATTGAAGCATCAAAACCGGAACTGTTAAGATAAACGGGCTGCGACCACGGCCCCTTAATACTCTTAGCGGTTATAAGATAGTTATGGACATCCTTGTAAGGTCCTTTCATAGTTTTTACATCGGAATAAACCAGATAAAACAACCCATCAGAATAGGTGAGGCAGGGCGCCCATACTCCGCCGGAGGTCGGTTCGCCGAGAAGGTCAATATATTTTGTGGAATTGAGCCCATAGCCGATAAGCTCCCAGTTTACAAGGTCTTTCGAGTGGTGAATGGCCACTCCCGGGAACCATTCGAAGGTCGAATTTGCGATATAATAATCGTCGTTGACCCTGACAATGGAAGGGTCAGGATTAAACCCCGGTAGTATCGGATTTTTAATCGTCACGGTTTCATTTGTGCTTGTCTGTGCAAAGCAGCAGAAAAATATAAATAAACAAATCCCCGCCGGCAACATAACCTTTTTCATTTTTAATTTCTTATTTATTATGAGGGTTATTTGGATTTAAGTTTTGCCTCTTTGAGCGCACAGTACAGTACCGGCACAATGAGCATAGTAAGTATTTCTATCGTCATTCCTCCGAAGGATGGGATAGCCATCGGCACCATAATATCACTGCCTCGGCCGGTCGATGTGAACACAGGTATCAGCGCCAGTATCGTCGTTGCGGTCGTCATTAGAGCTGCCCTTACTCGTCGCTTACCTCCTGCTATGGTAGTCTGGCGAATCTGCTCGATGGTCGTTGGCTTTTTATCCCGAAACAAATGGTCGAGATATGTCGCCATTATCACGCCGTCGTCGTCACTTATACCGAACAGCGCCAAAAATCCAACCCATACCGCTACGCTCAAATTTATAGGGTGAACCTGGAAAAGCTGGCGCATATTTACGCCGAACATTGAAAAATCCATATACCACGGCTGAGAATACAACCAAATCAGCAGAAATGCTCCCGACCACGAAACTATCACGCCGACAAAAACCATCAGCGTCGTTGAAACAGCCCGGAACTGAAAATACAAAACCAGAAATATCGTAAACAGTGAAATCGGCACCATAACCATCATGGTTCTGGCCGCGTGAAGCTGATTCTCATAAGTGCCGGCAAAGGTAATATCCACTCCCGTGGGTCTGGCAAATTCTCCTTCTTTCTCCTTTTCTTTTATTACTCTTGCTGCGTTTTCTACTACGTCCACCTCTGCGAATCCGGGTTTTTTGTCGAACAAGACGTAACCCACCAGCACTGTGTCCTCGCTCTTTATCACTTCAGGCCCGCGCACATAGCGAATCTCGGCAAGCTGAATAATCGGTATCTGAGCACCGTCCATAGTGGGTACCAGGATTTTGCCTAAGGTCTCAATCTGGCCGCGCAGCTCCCTCGGGTATCTGACGCGTACCGGAAATCTGTAGCGGCCTTCGACTGTAGTCGTTATCTGTATCCCTCCAATTGCAACTTCCACAACTCGCTGGAACTGCTCAATCGAAATACCATAACGAGCAAGTGTGGTTCTATCCGGCACAATCTCCAGATAAGGCTTTCCGATAATCCTGTCCGCAATAACTGTCGATGGCTCAACGCCCGGCGTTTCCTTGAGCATCTTTTCTAACTCGAAGCCGACCTTTTGAATGGTATCCAAATCAGGCCCTTTTATTTTTACGCCCATTGCCGCCCGCATCCCGCTTTGCAGCATAACCAGTCGGGCTGCTATCGGCTGCAATTTCGGGGCGCTGGTTGTTCCCGGTATCTGCGCTGCGGCAATAATTTCCTTCCAGATATCATCGGGCGTCTTTATGTGCTCGCGCCACTGTCTGTAAGGCCTGCCATACGGGTCTGCAATAAGTTCGCCGTTGAGGTCCCGCGCAAATTCCCTTTTGCGTTTATCATACCTGAAGTTCACCCGCCTGCCGGTCTTGTCGGTGATATATTCATCTTTATAGTTAATTACCGTTTCAATCATCCCCACCGGCGCCGGGTCAAGCGCGGATTCCGCCCGCCCGATTTTTCCCGTTACCGATTCAATCTCAGGTATGCTGCTTATCGCTGCATCCTGCTTTTGAATTATATCTAATGCTTCGCCGATGGACGCGTGAGGCATAGTTGTCGGCATATACAAAAACGAACCTTCATCCAGAGGAGGCATGAACTCCCGACCAAGACCGGGAAACGTATGTGCCATAGCAGACCAGACGCGATTAGCTTTCAGAATCCTCGGTACAAAGCCAAATATTCTGTCAAACCCGAGCCATATAAATAAGCCGAGCACCACCAGCGCAGCAGGCAGCGACAAAAATTTAATCTTGTGCTCTAAACACCACCCAAGTATCCGTTCGTAATAATGCTGAAACAGCAAAACCAGAGTCATCAGCCCGCCGATTAACATAACTACAAATATAAGATTACGAATCAATCCCTTCTGAACACCCAATGGATACCAATCGGCCGTAAGCAATATCGCTACAAGCATAAGAACAATAATGTTCGCTGCCGTAGGCGCCACCTTTTGAATATGCTGGGGAATTTTATCTTTGAACAGATAAAATGCAGCAAAGCCGACAATTGCAAGCCCCGTTAGCCAACTGAATGCAAAGCAGATGAAAAGCCCGGCAATCGCGAGGATACCGTACAAAATAGTTTTTGCATATTTGACGCCGATTTTGCGGGGAAAGAACATAATATGAGCGGCGGGTGGGATAATAGTCAATGCAATCACAATCGAAGCAAACAAGGCAAAGGTTTTGGTAAACGCCAGCGGCTTAAAAAGTTTTCCCTCCGGCCCGCCCATAAAAAAGACAGGGATAAAGCTGATAATCGTTGATGCACATGCAGACAGCACTCCGCTTCCGACCTCGGCTGCCGCCCGATGAATTACCTCGGCCCTTGGCATATCTGCAGGGTCCTCGTCGAGATGCTTGAGGATATTTTCGCAAATCACAATTCCCATATCGACTATCGTGCCGACGGCTATCGCAATACCCGACAGCGACACGATATTGGCGTCCACGCCGAAGGTCTTCATCGCGACAAAACAGCCCAGAACGGCCAACGGCATTACCGAACTGATAAGGATGCTGCTGCGAAGATGCATTACCATAATCGCAATTACTATCACCGTTACCAGAACTTCCTGATATATCGCATCGTTAAGCGTGCCCAATGTCTCGTAAATCAAGCCGGTTCTGTCGTAAAACGGCACAATGGCAACTCTCGAAACCGTTCCGTCGTCAAGTGTCTTTGAAGGCAGTCCCGGCGAAATTTCCTCTATCTTTTTTTTGACATTCTTTATTACTGCCAGCGGATTTGAGCCATAACGCGCTACTACCACGCCGCCGACAGCTTCGCCGCCGGCCTTGTCCAATGCTCCCAATCTTACCTGCGGACCCCAGGCCACCTTTGCCACGTGCTTTATCTGCACAGGCACATTGTTCTTCACCTTGATTACGGCGTTTTCTATATCCTTAACGTCCTTGATGAATCCTATTCCGCGTATCAGGTATTCGACGCGATTAAGCTCAATAGTTTGCGCCCCAACATCGATATTGGAGTGCCTGACCGCCTCGAAAGCTTCATCTAAAGTTACACCGAACGCCCGCATCGCATCGGGGTCAACGTCAATCTGATACTCCCGGACAAAACCTCCTATCGATGCTACTTCGCTTACTCCAATCGCTGAGCGGAGTTTCAATCGAACCTGCCAGTCCTCTATTGTTCTTAGCTCCTCAAGGTCCCAGCCGCCGGTAGGTTTTCCATCTTTGTCCCTGCCTTCAAGCGTGTACCAGAAAATCTGGCCCAGCGCCGTCGCATCAGGCCCCAGCGTCGGCACAACACCCGGCGGCAGCGTCCCGGCCGGCAAGCTGTTCAGTTTCTCTAATACTCTGCTTCGCGTCCAGTAAAAGTCCTTTCCATTTACAAGTTTCTCATACGCGGAGAAGTCCTTAAAAATAATATAAATCGATGAAAAGCCGAACATAGAGCTGCTGCGTATGACCTTTATATCAGGGATTCCCAACAGGGCGGTTGTCAAAGGATAAGTAACCTGGTTCTCAACGTCCTGCGGGCTTCTGCCGGGCCAATCGGTGAATACTATCTGCTGGTTTTCGCCGATATCAGGAATTGCATCCACCGCGACAGGATTGCGCTGCCATCCTCCCAGATGCCAGTCGAACGGTGCAACGTAAATCCCCCAAAAAATAATAAACGCAGTTATAAGCCCAACCACTAACTTGTTATAGATACAAAACCCCAGAAGCCTGCCTATCCAGGATTTCTGTTCCGGTGTCTGTTCGTATTTCATTTCATCCATTATTTATCTCTGATGATGAGATTTATTTTTTAAACTGCGGGAGTTTTGAGATATATTTTTCAGGTTCTTTCTCAAATTCTGCCTTGCATTGCCCGCAGCAGAAGTAAACTTTTTTGCCCTGATACTCGACAAAAATATTTTTGTCGATAGGCATTTCCATTACCGGGCAAATCTTTTGTTCGGTGTCTGCTGAAGCTGTAGCATTGGCTTCTGCTGCCGGCGGCGGTGCGGCAGATTCTGTTTTCTTCTGACAGCCGGATATTACAAGCAGGGTAATTATTAGTCCTGTTGCCAACAGCGTAATTGTTTTTTTATTCATTTTTTTCCTTTCATAAAATTAGTGCTGGTGTCCCGGAGGCATTGGTTTTTCCGTACCTTCCGGATTCATCATACTCGGCTTTGCCTGTATCTGCAGAGATGAGTCGATTTTGAAGTTGCCTTTTGTAACGACAATATCGCCTTCAGATAGTCCTTGCTCGACGATGTAATAATCGCCCGCTCTTGGCCCTAAAACAACTTCTCTGCCTTCGAAGGAAGGTTTATTCGGGTCGGGCAGCCTGACATATACGACAGCCCTTTTGCCTGTTATGAGCGGTGCGGTCGCGGGAATAACGAGCGGGGCCTGCTCAGATTGTTTTGCACTGATATAACCGAGCGATTCAGTTGTGACTAAGTTCATACCGCAAATATCGCACTGGCCGGGACCTTCCCTAATTACCGAAGGATGCATCGGGCAAATCCATTTGCCTGCCATATTTGGGTCCATAACATTGCCGCCCATAGCAACTTTCGACCTTACAATAGCATGGACGAACATTTCAGGTTTTAATTTTCCGTCGGGATTAGGCACATTGACTCTTAGTTTTATTGTTCTGGTTTGAGGGTCTAATGTCGGTGAAATAAAAGTTATTGTGCCTTTGAAAACCTCGCCCGGATAGGCTTCGACAGCGATTTCCACCTTTTGACCGTACCTGAGCCAGACCAAATCCGATTCATAAGCGTCGAGTTTGACCCATACTTCCGACAGGTCGGCGATGGTGTAAATTTTTGTCCCTGTATCGACATAAGCTCCCTGATTAACGTTTTTTTCAATTACTATTCCGCCGATAGGAGCGGTTATAGTTATATGATCTGTCGGCTGGCCGATTTTTTCAACCTCCTGAATCTGTTCGATGGTCAAACCCAGCAGTCGCAGTTTTTCCCTTGTCGCGTTTAAAGTGTCGTTAGTGGAACGGATAAGAAATTCAGAGCTGTCAGGTTTAAGTTTCTTTTGTGCCTCTGCCGACTGCAGCAGTTCAGCCTGCGCGCTGATAAGCTGTGGGCTGTAAAGATAGACCATATGGTCGCCTTTGGCGACCTGAATGCCTGTAAAGTCAACGTATAGTCTGTCGATTCTGCCCGGCACCCAGGCTGTGATATACTTGACTTTTGATTCATCGTAGTCAACCTTGCCGACCATATATATTTGTGCTTCGACGAATTTTCGCTCAACTGGCGTAGTTTCAATTTCCATTAGTTTCAATGCTTCATTTGAAAAAGAGATTTCTCTCAGAGCGGCCCCCGGGCTTTCCTGGCTTACAGGTATCAGGTCCATAAAACAGATAGGGCATTTACCGGCCTTTGGCTGGCGGATTTGAGGATGCATCGAACATGTCCACCACTGCGCCTGTTGAGATTGTCCGGTCGTTGTCTGGGGGGCTTTTGTTTGCTCAACTTTTCTGCCTCTGATTAAAAATCCCGCCAGAAAGGCTATAAGTATGATAATTATTATTTTAGAGCGTTTCATAACTACTCCTTATTTTTTTACTGTCAGTTTTGTTCCTGTCAGCATTTCCAGTTCTGCCAGCTTTTGCTGATTATCCGTGATTACCCTCTGGTAATTGAGATTATATTCAAGGAGCATTCTTTGAGAGTCGATGAGCGAGAGAAAATCAATTGTCCCTGCCTTATACGCGGTTTCTGATGCATTTACGAGCTGGTCGGCCTTTGGAATCAGGATGTCGCCGTAAAGGTCGATTTGCCTCTGGCTTTCTTCTGTGTCATACAGAACGGCGGCAACCTCTGCCGCTAAGCTGTTTTCAGTATTTATTTTTTGTTGCGTTGCCTTTCTTACATTTGCTTTTGCCTGCCGTTCGGCGGCTTTATAGCTGTCTTGCCACAAAGGGATGTTCATCTGGAACATAAGGGCTACGGAATCCCGGCCGGTATTGCCGCCACTTTTATCGAATTGAGACCATTCGACTCCCACGCCTATATCGGGATAAAACTTCTTTTGAGCCAGTTTTACCTCGCTTTTTGCCGACTCAATCATCCAGCCTAATTCGGCGAGCTCAGGATTTTTCTCCTTAAGCAAATTTATCAACTGGGCATAGTCTATACCGAGTTTGCTGACTGGCGGCTTTTGGGGCCAGTCCATATCGGCCTCGGCAGGGCGGTTAAGTATGGCTTTTATTCTGGCGACCTGCGGTTTTTTCAGCTCACTGATTCTTACGAGTATTTCATCAAGTTTTGCAAGCTCAATTTGTGCCCTGATTATGTCGGGATGAGTTCCTGCAGCTGTGGTATATTTTGTAAGAGCGACCTGTTCGAAATGTTTTATCAGCTCAAGATTTTGCAGGGCTATATCAATAGCTTCCTTGAGATATAAAAATTCATAGAACTCTTTTTTTACCTGCCAGTAAAGTTTAAGTTTTGCCGCTTCGAATCTCTGTCTTGCCGCTTTTGCCATCGCTGATGCCGCATCTGTTTGTGCCTCGATTTTGCCCAGCCACGGGAATGTCTGCATCAGGCCTGCCATTTGGCCCATCTGCATATCCGACTCTCGCAGGTATTTGCCGTATTTTAGCTCGGGGTCCGGCAGCGCCTTTGCCTGCGGGATTTGCTCTAAAGCGGCCTTCCATTCCTCGAATTTTGCCTTTAACTCGGCGTTGTTAAGAGAGGCAAAGGTTAAATAATCCTCAAGATTTGTCAGGTTATTTGGGTCAGTTGTTTGCAGGTTGTTTGAATCGGGCAAATTAACATCGGCTATACTGATTTGACTGAGGGCCAGTAACGCTATTATACCCGCCATTAATAATTGCTGCCTCATATTCATTCCCTTTGAATCAGTGGCTTATCCGGTCGATAATTGTAACAATATCTAACATTGGTGTCCAGACTTGTTTGAGGACTTTAGTTGTTTTTTATTGTAGATTTTTAACTATAGTATCTCCGCAAGTAGCGTTGTGAGGATGATTTTATTCGTGTCTCAGTGCGACGATGGGGTCGACTTTGGCTGCGCTTACTGCGGGGTACAAGCCGAAGATTATCCCGATGCCAACACTGATAAACAAAGGTAGTAATATGCTCCCGATTGTTATTACAGTCGGCATTTCGGAAAAGTAAGTAATGATTGAAGGAATGGTAATTCCCATAGCAAGGCCTACCACCCCGCCTATGGTTGAAAGCACGACGGTTTCTATAAGAAACTGGACAATGATTTGTCGCCGTTTTGCCCCGATAGCCCTGCGGATGCCGATTTCGCGGGTTCTTTCTGTAACCGAGGCCAGCATAATGTTCATTATGCCGATACCGCCGACCAGCAGACTGATGCTCGCAATCGAGCCGAGCACAATATTGAATCTTCGTTTTGTGGCCTCAGCTTCTCTTAATAAAGCCAGAGGTACGCTTATTTCATAATCTTTTTTCTTATGAAAGCCCTGCAGCATTCGTTCGATTCCTGCAGCGGTTGCTTCGACATTTTCCGTATTATCGACCTGTACGATAATCTGGTGCAATTCGACCAGTTCAATAGTTCTGGTGCCCGATGTTCTTTTTATAAATAAATCGCCGTAGTATTTACGTACTGTGCTGAGGGGAATATACGCATCGACCTGCTGGTCGGGTATCTGAATGTTTCCAGCCTGACCCGATTCAGTTTTAATTATTCCGATGACTTCGAAAGTATCACCGCCTATTCGAATAGTCTGTCCGATAGTATTTTTAGTCGCCAGTAATCTTCTTGCCCCATATTCGGTTAGTACCGCTACAGCGGAAAATTCATCGACATCTTTTTTGTCGAAAACTCTTCCGGCAAGTATCTGTCGCGGCACCAGGTCAAACCATTGTTGTGTAGAGCCGACTATTCTGAGCTCCAATGTATTGGAGCCGACGCGGGAGTCTTTGCGTATCAATTTGGCCGGCGCCACCTGTTGGACATCTGGGAAACTTTCGCGTATTCGCTGATAGTCAAGGTATGTCAGTCCGTACATGCTCATAAAAGAACGCCGATTGGATGTAGTTTCCTCTTCGATGGATTTGGCCGAATTAATGATTATATTATTGCTGCCGAGCTTTTGAATCCGCAGCAGGGCTTCTTTGCTGGCGCCTTCTCCGACCGCCAGCATAGCCACGACGCTTCCGACTCCAAAAACAACGCCGAGCATCGTTAAAAATGAGCGGAGCTTGTGCAGCAGGAGGTTTTCAATGCCGAGCCATATATTTCTGGCAAATTTTGACTGGTGCATAGCCATCAGTTTTTCTCAATTCTTTCGATTAATCCATCTTTCATATGCAGCCGATTTTTAGCGTAGGCGGCGATATCCGATTCATGTGTTATCATAATGATGGTTGTTCCTTCCTCATTAAGTTTGGAAAGGAGCTCCATAATCTGGTTTCCGGTATGGCTGTCCAGATTGCCTGTCGGTTCATCAGCGAGGATGATATGTGGGTTTGCGGCCAGTGAGCGTGCGATGGCGACTCTCTGCATTTGTCCGCCCGAAAGCTCAGCAGGCCGATGATTAAGCCTTGTTTCCAGTCCGACCCTTGCAGCCAGTTCCACGGCTCTTTGAGTACTTTTGTGTGCATCCCAGCCGAGATAATAAAGCGGCAATTCAATATTTTTCTGAACTGTCAACTGCGGTATCAGATTGAAACTTTGAAAAATAAAACCTATATATTTGAGTCTGATGTCGCTTAATGAATCGTCGCTGAGCATACTTACATCTTTGTCTTCAAGAAAGTATTGTCCCGAAGTAGGGCGGTCAAGGCAGCCGAGTATATTCATCATTGTACTTTTGCCTGAGCCGCTG
>Ga0315275_10001249_pt1 | contig 22222 bp, 20 predicted proteins | sample YL17G03_0_MG_FD_205557 | JGI IMG/M metagenome (GOLD analysis project Ga0315275, IMG submission 205557) | Sediment microbial communities from Yellowstone Lake, YNP, Wyoming, USA - YL17G03_0 | ecosystem: Environmental > Aquatic > Freshwater > Lake > Sediment | place: USA: Wyoming | collected...
AGAAATATTCCTTCAAGCCCGTGGACATAGGCCCTTTTGCCCTTTGCTCAGGAGCGGAAGGTTTTGACAGAGTAGGCTTCAATGAAGAATTCTTCATCTTCGCTTCATAGACCTCTCATGTTGAACAGGTAGTCTGCATACCAGAGCAGCGTCGGTTCACTCTTATTCAACAAGGAGGTTTCATCATGAAGAAGATCATCATAGCAGCCTGTGTCGCAGTTTCTCTCATCGCCTTTGCCGGCCTGGCACTCGCCGACAAGGACCATAAGAGCATCCCCAAGTCGGCAGTCTCGCTGGAACAGGCGATCAAAGCTGTCACGGATAAATACCCGGGTCGGGTCGTTGAAGCTGAACTGGAAGCCGAGGACGGCAAGGCCGAGTACGAGATCACCGTGGTTAGCAACAGCGGGGAGAGCCGGGAGTATACCGTCGACGCGCAATCGGGCCAGGTCTCAGAAGACAAGGAGGCAGCCAAGCACGAAGGAAGCCACAAGAAGTAAGCGCAGCAGTGGCTCCAACGGGATCAGGCCGGATAGGTCCAGTCTGATCCCGCGCAGCGTGACCTCATGACTAAGGAGAATCGACTATGACTATCCCTTTTCATCCGATGCTCGTCCATTTCCCGATCGCGCTGCTGTTCGCCAGTGTCCTCTTTGATGTGGCCAGTAAAGCCCTGACGTGCGACAGTCTCCGCGAAGCCGCGCTCTGGCTATTGGGATTGGGGCTCCTGGGTGGCATCGTCGCCGCGATTGCGGGAGGTCAGGCTGAGGGGGTGGCGGAGAAAGCTGGTGTGGCCGAAGCCCTCATCGAGACCCACGAAACACTGGCCTACCTCACGCTCGGTATTATGGCGATGCTGCTTCTTTCTCGGCTCCTGCTTCGCAATCGCTTCAGCACGAGAGCCCTCGCCGCCTATCTGGTGGTGGCGACGATCGAACTCGTGGCCGTCAGTGCAACCGGTCACACCGGTGGAAATCTTGTTTATGAGCATGGCGTCGGCGTCAACGTGGCACAACAACCATCGCACCTGATTGCCCGGATCGCGCCAGGGGACTAGAATCCTGCTAGGGGGACCAGGATGCGCATCTTAATTGTTGAAGACGACCCGAACCTTGCGGGGTTCACTCAAAAGGGGCTCCGAGAAGAACACTACGCCGTGGATCTTGCGCAAGACGGCGAAGAAGGACTCCTCATGGCGAGCACCACGCCCTATGACCTCCTCATCCTCGACGTGATGCTTCCCAAGCTGGACGGGTTCACGGTCTGCCGTCGCCTCCGTGTGGCCGGCAACACCATGCCGATCCTGCTCCTGACAGCGAGAGGAACCGTTGAAGATCGGGTGACCGGCCTGAACATGGGAGCCGATGACTACCTCACCAAACCCTTCGCCTTTGCCGAACTGCTCGCTCGGGTGCGTGCGTTAATCCGGCGGAAGGGCAATGACCACGCGCCGCGCCTCACCGTCGCGGACCTGGAGGTCGACCCCCTCGCCCATCGAGTCTGGCGGGCAGGCAAGGAGATCACGCTCACGAACAAAGAGTACGCGTTGCTGGAGTATCTCCTTCGCAATCCAGACCGCGTGCTGACGAGGACCGCGATCATCGAACATGTGTGGGATATCCACTATGACGGCATGACGAATATTGTGGATGTGCACATCCGCGCGCTGCGAGCCAAACTCGATCGAGAGTATGCTGCTCCGCTCATTTATACGGTTCGCGGCGTTGGATACGTGCTACAAACACCCGAGGCGTAGGGCATGGTCGCATTCCGCACTCACATCCGCCGATCGGCCCTGGCTGTCATGCTCGTCCTTCTGGCTGCCTTTGCCGTCTTGATCCACGCCGGTCTCTCGAACCTCCTCTATCACCATATCGACAGCGAACTCCTCGCCCTCGCCCAGCAAGAATCCAAACGGGTCGAAACCAAGACCGGCGCCCTCACCGCGTCGGAGGACGATGAGGAGCACGAATTACGAGAGGCCGCCCGCTTCACCGTGGTCCTAGCTCCTACAGGAGCGACAATCTGGAAGGGAGCGGCGGTGGTCGTGCGCCCCTCACTGGAAACCTCATTACTGGCCGATGTCGAGCGCGGACAGACAGTCTACGACACTATCGCCACACCGAATAATGATCCTATCCGGCGCATCTCGCTCCCCATCACCCGCGACGGAACCGTGCAGTACATTCTTCAGACCGAGTCCTCACTCCGTCTTGTGCAGGACACCCTCCGCCTATTGCTCCTCCTGCTTGCCGGCTTGGCCGCGGCCCTGGTCGTGGCAGCCTGGCTCGGAAGTCGCTGGCTCGCCCGCCAGGCGCTGACGCCGGTCGAAGTCCTCACCGCCACCGCGGAACGGATCTCCGTCCCGTCGTTGAAGACGCGCGTGGTGCTGGATGCGCCGTACGAAGAGTTTGAACGATTAGCCCGCGTGTTCAACGCGATGTTAGACCGGCTGCACAAAGTCTTTGAAGGGCAACGCCAGTTCGTGGCCGATGCGGCCCATGAGATTCAGACGCCCCTGACCGTGATCAAAGGCACGATCGAGGTCGCATTGCAAAAGAGCCGTGGTGTCGACGAATATCGGGACGCCTTGGTGACAAACTTGGGGCAGGTTGAGCGGCTCAGCACCTTGACGCGCTCGCTCCTGACGCTGGCACAATTTGCTGGGGATCGCCCGCCTGTGAAGATGGTCCCGTTGGCATTGGAACCGCTGATACAAGAGTTAGTCAAGGAACTGACCATGCTCGCCGAAGACCGCAAGGTTCGACTCACGCTGGAGGCTCACCCGGTGCCGTTCGTCCTGGGGGATGGAGGGCGACTGACACAACTGCTGATCAATCTCCTCGATAATGCGTTGGCCCATACGCCGCCAGAGGGAACGGTCACCCTGAGGCTCAAACCGGAAGACGGACAGGTGGTGATGGAAGTGGAGGATACAGGCCCTGGCATCGCGCCGGAACATCTGCCCCATCTATTTGAACGATTCTACCGGGGGGATCCTGCGCGGGACAGGGAGTCAGGCGGAGCGGGCCTCGGACTCGCGATTGTGAAAGAAATCGCAGAAGCACATGGCGGAACCGTACGCGCAGACAGCACACTCGGCAAGGGATCGGTCTTCACCGTCACGCTTCCATCGTACCCCCCTCCAACCTTCAACTCACCATGAGCGCAGCAGCAAAGATGTTGCGCCGAAAGCGAACTTCTGATCTTGTGCACCCTTTCCTAGTTAAAGCCCGCTACAGTTCTAATTTGCGCCAGACCTTGCGCCACTTGACTTAGCCTTGGTGTGGGACTAGATTCCCAATTCTGTGAAACCAGGCCATACGAAAGCCCTCTCGGCTGCCACGCTCACCTTTCTCCGTCCGCTCGTCCGTCTCTTTCTCCGGAATGGCCTCGCGGCGAAATCCTTCTTCGAACTTGCCAAGCAGACGTATGTTGAAGTCGCCCGCGACGAGTGTGGCGTCAAAGGGAAAAAAGCCTCAATCTCCCGAATCGCTATTCTGACCGGGCTGACTCGCAAAGAGGTCCAGCTGCTGCTGGCCAATCCCGAGGGGCGCGATACAGCCCCAGAAGAGCAATACAACCGAGCCGCGAGAGTCATTGGCGGGTGGCTAAAGGACCCGGCTTTTGGTGACGGGAAGGGGCACCCCGCGCCACTTGAACTGGATGGCAAGCGGGGGTCGTTTAGTGCGTTGGTCAAGCGCTACAGTGGGGACATGCCGGTCCGCGCGATCTTCGACGAACTGGTGCACGTCGGAGCCATCCAAGAACTCAAAGATGGGAGAATTTGCCTTCGTTCTCGAGGCTATATCCCACAAAAAGGCGACGCTGAGAAACTCGCCATTCTTGGCACCGATACTGCCAATCTCATTGCGACGATCGATTACAACCTCTACCAGGCTCCGAGCAAGCCTCGATTTCAGAGAAAAGTGATGTATGACAACGTCCCACAAGAGGCGGCTAAAGAGTTTCAAATTCTTGCTGCGGCACAAGGGCAAGAATTCCTGGAAACACTAGACCGCTGGCTGTCTCATCGAGACCGCGATGTGAACCCTTCTTCAAAAGGAACGGGACGGGTCCGTGTAGGGCTAGGGATCTATCAATTCGAAGAAGACCTTGACACCAAACCGGAAAAAACTTCGTGAGACTCTTCGGATCAATCTACAGGGTCCTTCTCCTGAGTGTCATCTTCGGGTCGTTCGCCTCCTGCAGCCCCAGCCCACAAGCTGGCGGTGGAATTGGGGGAACGGGCTCCGTGACGACTGTGGCATCGGGACCCGTCACGGGATTTGGCAGCGTCTTCGTATCGGGAAACGAGTTCGACACGAACGGCGCAATCATCACGGTGGATGGCCAACCGAACGCCGGTGAAGGCCAGCTCAAAAAGGGGATGGTCGTCCTCCTTAATGGCACGATTTCCGAGGATTACGGGACGGGCCAAACAGTCCAACGGACAGCCAAGACGATCCTGTACGAAGACACCATTGAAGGCCCGGTCCAGTCTGTGGCTCCAGACGGGCTCAGCCTGGTCGTGTTAGGACAAACCGTGCTCATCAACAAATCGACCATTATCGACCCCAGCGTCCCGACCCTCAGCAATTTGAAGCAGAACGACCTGGTCGAAGTCAGCGGTTTCGCATCCAGTCCAGGCACTGTGGTCGCCACACTCATCGACCGCAAGAGCAAGATAGAAACTGCCGACTATCAGGTGAAAGGATTCATCACTCAGCATGATAAGGACCTCAAGTCTTTTACCATCGGCAGCTTAGAGGTCGATTATACGGGAGCAGACATTGAGCAAATGCCAAACCCTGCCAGGGTTGCTTGGAAAGATCTGTTGGTGGACGTTCACGGGGCCCAGGTGTCATCCGGAGGACCCGGGCCATACGGCATCCGGATGACTGCGAGCAAGGTGAAGCCTGAAGGATTAGGCGCCGAGAATAGTGACAGCACAGAAATCGAAGGATTCGTATCCCAGATCATTGCGCCTGGCATCTTCTACCTCGGCAACGTGCATGTGCAAACGAGCGCCGGCACGACCTTCGAAGGTGGAGCCATCAACGATATCCTAGTTGGCGCTCATCTGGAGGTATACGGTTCGCTGGTCGACGGCTTTGTGAACGCCACGAAAATGGAATTTGAAGGTGAGACGGAGCTGCAGGCAAATGTGGCCGCGATCAATTCGAGTGACAACACATTGACGTTGATGGGCTTACCAGCGCTCGTTATCCAATTTGATGCTAAAACAGCCATCCAGGGCCAGGGGAATCCACGAGGTCTCGATGATCTTCGCAGTGGCGACCATCTCCAGATCCAAGGTCAACTTCGTGGCGGGAATACCATCATAGCAAAGGAAGTGGAACGGAGCGCGCCAGCATCAACTGTTCAGATACAGGGCTTGGTCATGTCCGCAGCAGACCCGTCCCTAGTCCTCTTCGGATCTTCCATTGACACATCGTCGATTCCTGAGAATGGTTTTCTTGGGCGTTATGGAACCATCGGAAGAAGTGGCTTCTTTGCTGGTCTCTTAAGCGGCAAGAAAGTCGTCCTCCGTGGCACCAATCAAGCAAATACTATTACGTGGTCATCCGCCTCGCGTGGCGATTAGCCTTAGGACGGCATGCTATCTCCCACCTGGTATTCCTTTCCCGCCGGACATATATGTTCTCACCCCTCCACTACTCACCAATTACTTTCCGGGAGTAAGTCTGGAGTCATCTTCTGCCCTCTCATCATCGGTATTGCCTTTATCTGTAGCTGGAACATCGGGTACGCATGGGCCGACAGTCTCGAATCGGCACTTATGCCGGGCCAGGTCTTCCAGGGACATGCAAAATGGGAAGAAGACTGCGCAAGGTGCCACAAACGGTTCAATAAAACGGCACAAACTCAGCTCTGTCAGGAATGCCACAAAGATGTCAGGGAGGACATCGATCGCAAACAGAAGTTTCATGGCCGGTTGACGGAGCATCGGGAATGTAAAGACTGCCACACAGACCACAAAGGGCGAGGGGCGAACATCGCGCCGATCAACGAATTAACGTTTGATCACTCGCACACGAACTTTGTGCTTAACGGCGCCCACGCCGATTCGAAGAAAACAGATTGCAAGGCCTGCCACAAGCCCAAGGTCAGGTATCGGGATACCCCTTCAGAGTGCTTGGCCTGCCACAGAAAAGACGACACACACAAAGGCAACTTCGGAGAGAAATGCGTCGCCTGTCATACGGAAAATAATTGGAAGGAGATTGCCTTCAACCATGACCGTGATACCAAATACCCGCTGATCGACAAGCATAAATCCGTCAAGTGCGAGAGCTGCCATACGGGCCACCTGGTCAAGGACAAACTTAAGACTGATTGCGTTTCCTGCCACAAGAAAGACGACTATCACAAAGGCGTATTCGGCCCCAAGTGCGAGACATGTCACAGCGAGAAGAGCTGGAAAACATCTCCGTTCAATCACGACAAAGAAACAAAATACCCCTTACTAGGCAAGCACAAGACATCTAAATGTGAAAGCTGCCATAAAGTCCCGGTGGCGAAGGAGAAAACCCCGACTCCCTGCTATGCCTGTCATAAGAAAGACGACAAGCATGAAGGAGCGTTAGGTCGAACGTGTGAATCCTGCCATACGGAGAAAGAATGGAAGGACATCCCCTCATTCGACCACGACAAGACCACGTTTCCGCTTCTCGGCAAGCATCAAGCCGCGAAATGTACAGACTGTCATTCAGATCAACGGTATAAACTCACACCGAAAGATTGCTATTCCTGCCACAAAAAGGACGATGTCCATAAGGGTGCCCTAGGGAAGGCGTGCGAGACCTGTCATGCCGAAAATAAATGGATGGACATCGACCATTTCGACCATGAGAACACGAAGTTCCGTCTTCGAGGGGGGCATATCCTCGCACGTTGCAAAGACTGTCACAGCGACCAGCTGTATCGTCCCACTCCGATCGAGTGCAACGCCTGCCATAAGAAGGACGATTCCCACAAAGGACGATTCGGTGAGCAATGTGAGGCTTGTCATACCGACCAGCGCTGGAAAGAGATCGTCTTCAATCACGACCGTCAGACCAAATACCCACTGCGAGACAAACACAAAGGCCTCACGTGCGAGAGCTGTCACAAAGGCCATCTCTACCTCTACAAAGACAAGACGCCGACAGCCTGTTACGCCTGCCACCGAAAGGAAGACACCCATAACGGGGTGTTTGGGGAGGGGTGCAGCACCTGCCACAACGAAAAAGGCTGGAAACTCTCTTCTTTCGACCACGAACGAGATACCAAGTACATGCTGCTCGGCAGGCACGTGGAGGTGAAGTGCGAGGATTGTCACATAGTGCCGTCAACAAAAGGCAAAACCCCGACAACCTGCGTGGCCTGCCACAAGAAAGAGGATTTGCACAAAGGACAGTATGGGGACCGGTGTGAGTCGTGCCACATCGCCAGGAGCTGGAAACATAGTGTGTTTGATCATGACCGCGACACGAAATATATCTTGCGCGACACACACCGGTCGGTGCGATGCCAGGGTTGTCACAAAGGCCACATGTATGAAGACAAGACACCGACAAGTTGCCAATCCTGCCACCGTAAAGACGATGTCCACAAAGGTCAGTTTGGGGATCGCTGCGAGGCGTGCCACACTGAAAGGAAATGGAAGTCTGTCTTATTCGATCACGATCGTCTCACAAAATTCCCATTGCGCGGGAGACATATCGTCATTACCTGCGAGAGTTGCCATACGGGCCACCTCTACAAAGACAAATTGAAGACCGACTGCTACTCCTGTCACAAGAAAGAGGACAAACATAAGGGACAGGAGGGCCCTAAATGCGAAGCCTGCCATTCGGAAGACCGGTGGCGAGAGGTCGTGTTCGATCATGAGACGTCCGCATTCCCCTTGCGCGGTGCCCACGACATCGCTCCCTGCCGGAAATGCCACCAAGCGCTGACCTTTAAGGACGCGCCATCGGCCTGCATCGCTTGTCACGAGAAAGAGGATATTCACAAGCGGCGATTGGGTACGGACTGTCAGGCCTGCCACAATGCCAGAGACTGGAAGTTATGGGAGTTTGATCATAATACGCGCACCAGCTTCATTTTGGACGGTGCCCACGTGCCCTTGGATTGCTATGCCTGTCACAAAAAGCCGTTGAGGGGAAAAGTTACCATCAGCAGCGCCTGCGTAGGGTGCCATAAGCATGACGATAAGCACGAGGGAGGGTTCGGGCCGCAATGTGATCGCTGCCACGTGACCGCCTTGTGGAAGACGATCAAAACCGGCAGCGGGGCCTTTCGGGATCGGTAACCTGGCACTGCCATGAAACCGGTCCAAGCCCGATCGCTGCCGCGGTCTGAGTTATTGTTCTTCGGCAATCACGCGGAGCACGCGATGGTTCCATGCATCTGCCACCACGATGTTGCCGAATGCGTCTTGAGTGAGTCCCACAGGATTATTGAGTGCAGCAGATAACGCCCTGGTCCCACTCCCAGACGACCCGCGCGTCCCGACGCCCACCACTGTAGTAATGATGCCCGTCAGACTATCGATCCGACGAATGCGATTGTTTAACGTATCGGCAACGAGGATATTTCCCTTCGCATCGACGGCCACCCCAGAGGGCTCCGTCAGTTCTGCCTCACTCGCTAGAGCCCCGTCTCCACCAAAACCCTCCGCACCAGCTCCTGCAATTGTCACGATCATTCCTGTGCGGGTATCCAGCCGTCGGACTCGGTTATTGAAGGTGTCGGCTATCAATACCCGTCCCTCGCCATCTGCCGCCACCGCTGTCGGACCATTCAATTGCGCCGCCGTTCCGAAACCACCATCCCCCGAGAAACCCAGCGTGCCCGTGCCGGCCAGCACAGAAATTACGCCGGTCGCCTTTTCGACCTTCAGAACCCGATGGTTCGCCGTGTCGGCAATAAGGAGGTTCCCGTCCAAGTCGACGTAGATCCCAGTGGGCCCTGACAGTTGTGTGAGAATCGCCAACCCGTCATCGCCAGCCGATCCCTGAATACCAGAACCGACAAGGGTGCTGATGATTCCAGTTCGGTGGTCCACGACTCTAATGCGGTGATTGAAGGTGTCGGCGATGAGGATGTTCCCTGTAGCGTCGAGTACGACGCCACCAGGACTATTGAGCTTAGCCTCAGTCGCCAGACCTCCATCGCCGGAAAATCCCTGATATCCTGTTCCTGCAACCGTGGTGATCACTCCCGTCCGGGCATCCACGCGTCTGATACGATTATTGAAGGAATCCGCAACAAACGCATTCCCCTCGACGTCCAGAGCCACCGCGGCAGCGAACCAGAGGTCGGCTGTGGTGGCTAGAACCCCATCACCATTGAAACCGAGGTTGCCCGTGCCGGCCAAGGTAAAGATACTGGCGTGGGAAACACTGGCTGAAGAGCCTGCACTGGCAGTGTCTCTATTCATGCCGGCAACATCAAACGGTACCGCTGTGGCAACGGGCGCTGCCAAATCAGGAAGTACAAATTCTGTTGAGGTGGGGACCAAAGCAAAGTCCTGCGCGGCAACTAGGACCGGTAACCCAACGACGACCAACAAGACGACGCTCAGCGACCGTACCACCCTAACTCCTACATATTCCAAACACATGAGTCCATCGCTTTGCATGCTAGTTTCCATGCCACCCTCCTCTTTACCTGCACCCATTGACCTGATTGAACGGAATACACCTTGGGATGCACTTCCCAATTATTTTTAGCATTATAGGAAGCATCATTCGGCGGTGTCTACGCCAACGTTCTGGGGGATTGAGCCCGTACTTTAGGGGGGGGATCGGAAGACCACGCTGGCCCAGATAACCGGGCTACCCTATTCATGTTGGTTCGTTGCAATGTGGCGAAGTCGCGATGCGAGAGGGACACGGACATTAATGAGTGGGGCTAAAGCCAGAATGCTTCGTCGTAGGCAGGACGAATTCTTACATTCGATAGGACCATCTGGGTCAGCGAAGAAACGGTCTCAAGACTGTCAGATTTACTGCTTAATCCTGCTGACTGTGACGCTGGCCCTAGAGAGTTTCCACTGTTTGACCAGTATCTTTGCGTTCGCTATTTCGACAGGCTTCAATTGCTTGGAAAGAATGTCGCTCTGTCGACCGGCCTCCTCGTCACCCTGGGCGGCAGACAGCAGAAGCCACATGTACGCTTGCATTTTGTCCGATGGCACGCCCTGGCCGCCCCCCGAGAGTATCTTCCCCAGGCTATGTTGAGCAGGGGCAAAACCTTTGTCTGCCGCTAGACGCCACCATCGTACGGCTTCTTTATCATCCTTCGGCACACCTGTGCCCTCCCAGTAATTGTCACCGAGAGAATTTTGAGCAAACGTATCCCCCTGCATTGCCGCCAGTCGATACCAACGGAGCGCTTCGCTTTTATCTTTTGGCACACCGCGACCGCGGTCATACAAGAGACCTAAATTGAACTGGGCTTCGGCATTCCCTTGCTCGGCTTGGAGACGTAGTCCCTGGACCAATGAAGCGGAGCCTTCTTGCTTGGACGGGGCCTTTTGTCCTCCCCGTGAAACGGGTAGGGGTTGCGAGGTGCCGCACGACAACGCGAATAAGGCCAATCCACACAATATAATCGTTTGATTCCCCACAAGAACAATTTTCATCATCAGGCGCTCCAATCATCTTGATTTGAACGGTGCTGCGACAGGAGCGAGGGCACGTTCATTTCGACACAGCTGTGCCGAAGTAGGTGTCGACCATCACCCCGATTTCTTTGAGCATAGGAGTTGGAAGCGTGCCGCCCGCACAGACAACGACGGCGTCGTTCTTCAGTGAACAACTGTTGCCATCCTGCTCAATCGTCACCGTATCTTTCCCAATCTGCTTCACGCTCGCATTCAGAAATATCTTCAACTTCCCTTGTGTCGCGAATTCTTTCAGCTGCGTCCGGTTCTTTTCCTTTGGCCTCGTGAGGATATCGTCGCCTCGACTGGATACCGACACAGTCGTACCCTGCTCTGCAGCAATGGCCAACGCCGCTTCGGCGGCGCTATCGCCGCCTCCCACCACCAGCACGTGCTGTCCGCGATACTGTTCCGCATCGATCAGACGATACACCACCTTAGACTGTTCTTCCCCCAGCACGCCGAGTTTGCGCGGCGTGCCTCGCCGGCCGATGGCGAGGAGCACGTTCTTCGTTTTGTAGCTATCCTTTGACGTCTTCACGAGGAACCCGCTTCCCGTTTTGGTAATCGCTTCCATCCGTTCAGTGAAATTGATCGTGATGTCGTTATCACCGGTAATACGGCTCCAGAACGTCAGCAGCTCTTCCTTACTGATCTCATACTTGTTGAACTTGCCGACAATGGGCAGCGTCATAGGCGCCGTCATGGCCAGCTTTCGACGCGGGTAGTGAAAGATTGACCCACCGAGTGAGTCTTCCTGCTCAACCGTCACGAATCGCAATCCTGCCTCTTTGGCCGCCAAAGAGGCGGAGATACCGGCCGGTCCGGCGCCGACGATCACCACATCCAATTCATTGACGCTCCCTTTGTGTTTCCGGATAGACTGGATCGCCCGCGCTCCCTGATCGACCCCCTTGCGGATTAATCCCATGCCACCCAATTCGCCGGCGATATAGATGCCGGAGACATTGGTTTCAAAAGTCGGTTTGACAAGCGGGATATCGATCCCGCGCTTCTCCGTCCCGAACACCAACTGAATCGCTTCTACGGGACAGGCCGCCTCGCAGGCGCCATGCCCGATGCAATGATCCGGCTCCACCATCACCGCTTTGCCTCTGACGATCCCGAGCGCATGCTCGGGACAGGCTTTCACGCAGGCGCTTGAGCCGATGCACTTATTGACATCAATGACCGGATGGAGCGTCAGGGGCTCTACAATCCCAGACTTCACTGTCTCAGCCAGGCGAGTGCGATAATGGGTTTCCCGCTTATGATGGCGGCGGTAATACAGAATCAGTGCCAGGAGCAGTGGCAGGAGATAGAGCAGAGTAGTGAGATAGGAGTGCGACATATCAGCTTCCAGTGCTATGGGATTTCACGATCGATGACGATCGTGATCTTACTCGCTCCAGGTTTCACCGGCTGACTCATGCCCTGCAAATCGCCGGTTTTCGGCATGGCCTCGCCGGATTTCGACAGGCGGGCCACAATCACCACCGAGCCGACGTCAGACAACTTTCTACTCGGCATCGGGCTCGTCGAGTCGTCAAGCCGAAACGCAAAGGGCAGATCCTGCTTCGTGGCCCGTACGATCGACACCGGCATGGACGGGCCGTTCACCTCGCGCGCGAACACGAACAACGTGTCCGTCGGGGCGCCTTTCCCTGCGAGACTCGGCGAGACGCTCACTGTCCCGCTGATGGCAACGGCCTGGCTGCCCAGCTTTGTCGATTGCGCCGCCCCACCGGCCGCTTTGACCATGGGCGGTTTTCCGCCGGCTAACTCTTTGGCCTCGGCGATGCCCGAGAGCAACTCCTGTCGGACCTCGCCTTCAGCATCTGGAGGAAGGTTGGCACTGGCACGTTCCCAATACTGCGCCGCCTTCCAGAACTCTTTTCGATCAAACGCCACAGTCCCCGCCAACATCAAGGCTTTGACATGGTTCGGGTCGATCTTGAGCGCCTGCTGAATCAAGGCTTCCGGCCTCCCTTCCAACTTTCGACCCTGTAGCATCGCGAGGGCATCGGCATAGTCGGCGAGCATCTGGGGATCGTCGGGGATCAACTTCATCGCCTTCTCGTAGAACAGCACCGCTTCGGCATGCCGTCCTATTTCCGCATAGGATCTCGCGAGGAGAGCCCACCCGGCCCCGTCGTTGGGATTCTGCTCGAGTTTTTTCTTCAGCCGCTCCGACAGCGCGTCGAGTCCCTCGGACGTCTGGTGGTCATAGTCCGACCCGCCTTGTGCCGTCGGCGAGGGGGCGCTGGGATGGGTGATGGCTAGCGGATTGCCCAGCTTCCAGTAGAGCAACCCACTGATCGTGGGGATGATAATCGCCAATGCCACCACAATCGCGCGACTGTTCACCGGCCGCACTCGTGCTGTGGGCGTTGCTTCGGCAGACTCCGATTCTTCGAGCAGTCGTCGCTCCAATTCCCGTTTCGATTGTTGATACTGCTCATCTGTCAATACAGCGTTCTTATGGTCTTGCTCTAATTCCGAAAATTGCTGGCGATAGACCGAGAGCGCTTTGTCTCCTTCTTCATTTTTCGATGACTCTTGGCGTTTGAGTAGCGGCCATAGGAGTAGGCCGAGCACGAGTAGTGTCATGGCCCATGCGATAAACCAAAATGTGAGGGTCATGATCGTCTCTCCACTTGTGACAACAATTGCTCGACTCGCCGGCGCTCCTCGTCCGTCACCGGCGCATCCGCGAGCCCCTGTCCTCGACGTCGCAATGCCATCACGAGCGTGATCGCACCACCGATGAGCAAGAGAAACGGCCCGATCCACAGCAGGGTGGTGCTGGCTTTCCACGGCGGCCGATACAGCACGAAGTCGCCATACCGTTGCACCAGGAAGTCGATGATCTCCTGGTCGCTCATATTCTTTGCAATCATCTCACGGACCTCCCGCCGCAGATCCTCTGCAAGTGGTGCGTTCGAGTCGGCCAAGGTCTGGTTTTGGCATACAAGGCAACGCAGTTCGACCGCCAGCTGTTTAAGGCGCGCCTCTGCCACGGAATTCTCGGCTAATGGCTTGGCCTCCTCAGCCTGTACCATCGCGGGGATGAGCAAAAGAATGAATGCAAACCATCTCATTTGTTCCGGAGCTCCTGTACGAGAGGCAAGATAGTTTTCGCCACCAATTCGTCGTCCAACGGCCCGATTTGTTTGTAACGGATGACGCCCTGTTTATCGATCACGTAGGTTTCAGGCACTCCGTACACCCCATAATCGATGCCGATTCGCCCCGCTTCATCCACAGCTGTAAGCGGATAGGGGTTGCCATGTCGCCGCAACCATGTCAGCGCTTCATCGCGCCGATCCTTGTAATCCATGCCGTAGATCGGGACCTCGCCGGCTTTGGCCATCCGCATGAGGACGGGATGCTCTTCCTTGCAGCCGCCACACCAGGACGCCCACACGTTCAGCAGCCAAACCTGGCCGGCCATGTCACTGGGAGAAAAGGTCTTGTCTTGTTCGTGTAATTGCGGAAGCAGAAATGCCGGAGCCGGCTTTCCCACGAGGGGCGACGGAACCTCACGAGGATTCAGCGTCAGCCCAACCGCAAGGAATCCCACCAGAACCACGAAGATTACTAATGGAAGGAGAAACCGTTTCATGCCACGCTCGTATCTTCTGATCGAATTGCCTCTGGCTCCTCTTGCCGTTCCCGGCGCCGGGCGAGCCGATACCGTCGATCACTGACGGCCATCAAGCCGCCCAGCGCCATGGTCAGGCAACCACCCCAAATCCAATTGATAAAGGGTTTGTGATAGAGCCGCACACTCCATGCTCCATCCTCGAGCGGTTCGCCCAACGACACGTATAGGTCACGCAACAGACCAGAATCGATGGCCGCTTCGGTCATCGTTTGATTTTGAACGTAGTAACGCCGCTTTTCAGGATACATCATCGTGACATCCTGACCGTTTCTGGTCACGTTGAAGATCCCGCGTGCCGCTAGATAGTTCGGGCCTTTGACTTCCTGAGTTCCGTCGAATCGGAACGTATAGCCACCAATTGTCGCCGTCTCTCCCACATTCATCCGGAGATCTTTCTCGACCTCAAACCCTTTGACCATCGTCACCCCGACGATAAAAATCGCGATGCCACAATGGGCGAGCACCATACCCCAATAGGCCCGCGGGAGTGCTGCCAGACAGCTCATGAGGCTGTTACCGACGAGATGGCTCACCCGTTCTCGAATATTCACCATGGTCGTCGTCGCGATCCAGAGCGACAACAACAGGCCCAGGCTGAGCAGTGGCGTCCACTTGCCCAGTACAAACGGAAGCAGCAGCGCGGTGACAACGCTAGCACCGAATGCCCAGCGCAAACGCATCGCTAATTCCGGCAAGCTCGCTTTCTTCCATTGGGCGATGGGGCCAATCCCCATCAGAAAGATGGCGGGCGTCATAAGCGGGACAAAGACCGTGTCAAAGTACGGCGGACCGACGGAGATTTTCCCCAGCCCCAACGCATCCAGAAACAAGGGGTACAGCGTGCCTAACAGCACAGACCCCATGGCCACAACCAGTAACACGTTGTTGGCCAACAGCATTGACTCACGAGACACAAGGTCGAATCCCCCTCCCAACCCGACACGTGGAGCGCGCCAGGCATAGAGTAGGAGCGACCCGCCGATCACAACCGCCAGAAAGACCAGAATAAACAATCCGCGCTTTGGATCAGTTGCAAACGCATGCACGGAGGTCAAGACGCCGGAACGCACGAGAAACGTCCCGAGCAGGCTCAACGAGAAGGCCATGATCGCGAGCAAGACCGTCCAGACCTTGAACCCACCCCGTTTATCGGTCACGGCGAGGGAATGGATTAGCGCAGTTCCTGCAAGCCAGGGCATGAACGACGCATTTTCGACCGGATCCCAAAACCACCAACCGCCCCAGCCTAGTTCATAGTAGGCCCAGCCGCTGCCCAGCGCGATTCCGACCGTGAGAAAACACCAGGCCACGGTCGTCCAGGGACGAGACCAACGTGCCCAGGCCGCATCGAGATTCCCACCCAGCAATGCTGCAATGGCAAAGGCAAAGGCCACAGAGAAACCGACGTATCCCATATAGAGCATCGGCGGGTGCATGACCATCCCGGGGTCCTGCAGCAGGGGATTGAGGTCACGCCCATCGGCTGCGGCCGGGGTCAGCCGTTCGAATGGGTTCGACACGGTCAACATAAACAATAGAAATCCCACGCTGACCAATCCCATCACGCCGAGAATACGCGCGCGCATCGCCTCCGGCAGATGTGAGGAGAACAGCGTGACTGCGACCATCCAGATGGTGAGAATGAACGTCCAGAGGAGCAGCGATCCCTCGTGCGCGCCCCAGATGGCCGCGAGGCGATAATGAAGGGGGAGATGGGAGTTCGACGTGGCTGCAACATAGAGCACGGAGAAGTCTTTGGCCGCAAAGGCATATCCCAGACAACAAAAGGCCAGCAGGACCAGGATGAATTGCCCTCGCGCTGCCGGCTTGGCAATGGACATCAAGGCAGAGCTCCCGACCGCGGCACCATAGATGGGAAGCGTCCCCTGCACGACGGCAACGCAGAGTGCGAGAATCAACGCGAAGTGACCGATTTCTGGAATCATACAGATGGTGTCCTACTGCGGTTTCACGACCAATGTGCTGCTACTCTGTGCTCCTGCCGCCTTGGCTTTAGCCAGCGCCTCAGCCGCTTCCGGCGGCATATAGTTTTCATCATGTTTCGCTAGTACTTCGCTCGCGAGGAACGTCCCATCAGCCCCGAGCTGTCCCTGCGCCACCGCGCCCTTCCCTTCCTTGAAGAGGTCCGGAAGAATCCCTTTGAACGTCACGGGAACGCGTTTGGCCATGTCGGTCACGATAAAATGAACGGTGAGGCCATCGCCCTCGCGTGCGAGACTCCCCTTTTCAACCATCCCCCCGATGCGGAAGCTGCGACCATGGGGCACTTCACCATTAGCCACTTGCGTCGGCGTAAAAAAGAACACAAGGTTGCTGTTGAATGCGTTGAGCACCAAGGCAGCGGCAACACTCAGGGCTACCAGGCCAAGCCCGATCATGGCAAATCGCTTTCGCCGAGAAGTCATGGCATCACTCCCGTATGCACAGACGGTTGAATCAGCGCGGCACAGGCCGCAGCGTGTCTTCGGCGGAGGGCCAGCATTTCCCAAATCATGCAAAGAGCCGTCACCCCAAACGACGGCCACACGTAGAACCCATGCCCACCCATCGCGAGAAACTCGCTGAGACTATTCCACTGCATCAAGAGACCTCCATGGACAGCTCTCCTGATACTGTTTTTGTGATGGAAGAGATTCGCTCTCGTTCAAGAATCACACAACGCATCCTAGTCAACACAACCACGAAACTATACGCCCAGAATCCGAGCGTCATCAGCAACATCGCCAGCAGCATGGTTGCAGCCATTTTTGGTGCGGCAGTCGCACTCACCGAAGCGCCTTGATGAAGGGTATTCCACCAGCGTACGGAGAAGTAAATGATCGGCACGTTCACGACTCCTACGAGCGCAAAGATCGCACTGGCACGATCAGCTCGCCTGAGATCATCGATGGAGGTGCGCAGGAGCATGACCCCGATATACAGGAATAATAAGATCAGCTCAGAGGTCAGCCGGGCATCCCATACCCACCAGGTCCCCCACGTCGGTTTTCCCCACAATGCTCCTGTCAGTAACGCCAAGAACGTGAACATGGCCCCAGTCGGCGCAATGGCCTGGGCCATCATAAAGGAGGGGCGCGCGTTCAACCCGAGACCAATCCCCGCCCACAGTGCCATGACCACATACAAAAACATCGACATCCACGCCGCTGGCACATGCACAAAGATGATGCGATAGGCTTCTTTTTGCTGAAAGTCCGTCGGAGCCACGAAGAAGCCAAGGTACAGCCCAGCCCCAATCAGCGCGAGGGCTGCGACAGCACACCAGGGAATCATGTTCCCCGCGACTGGGTAAAATGCCTGCGTGGATGAATATCGGAACCAATTAATATTCATAACGTCCCAAGCATTGGATTACTATTCCACCGCAAGACGAAGAGCTGCGGAGGTTGCCCACGGCGCCAGTACGAGGGCCAGCAGGAGACATGCGCCCAACAAGGACAAGTTCGCTTCTGCGCCTATCCCAGCCATCTGATTGCTCACCGCACCAGCTCCAAAGATCAGCACGGGGATAAAAAGCGGGAGCGCTAACAGGGCAACGAGCACGCTGCTTCCCCGCACTCCAAGCGTCAGCGCTGCCCCGATCGCCCCGATCAAACTCAAGGTTGGCGTTCCGAGCAGGAGGGAGAACATCAAGATTCCCACCGATTCCCCGCTCAGCCCATACTGCATACCCAACAACGGTGACAGCACCACAAGCGGCAGTCCTGACAGGAGCCAATGCGCCGCCACTTTCGCCATTACCAAGACCGTGAGAGGCTGCGGAACTAACACGAGTTGTTCTAACGCACCATCCTGATAGTCTGACGTAAAAAGTCGGTTTAAGGACAAGAGACAGGACAACAATGCTGCAACCCATAGTACTCCCGGCGCAATCGACCGTAACACCGCTGGCTCAGGACCGATCCCCAGAGGAAACAGGCTCGTAACGATGACGAAGAAAAACGCGGTCGTCATCGCGTCGGCCCGTCGCCGAAACACGATCAAGATATCTCGCCGGATGATTCCGTAAACGGCGTGGGCTACGCCTGACTGGCTCATCCAACGAGCCTCATGTGCTGGACAGAATGCGGAGCGATCGCGACCTCCTGATGGGTCGCCACCACGACCATGCCACCTGTATTCACATGCGCCTGGAAGCGTTGCGTGAGCAGACGGGTCGCCCTCTCATCGAGGGCCGCAAACGGCTCATCGAGAATCCACAGTGGACGAGTCGACAGCCACACCCGTGCAAGTGTCACTCGCCGCTTCTGCCCTTGAGAGAGCACTCTCGTTGGCAACCCGTGAACCTGTGCTCGTAATCCAACTGCCTCTAACCCTTCACGAGCCGCGCCATCGGGCAAGTGCTCACCGGCGATGGTGGCTGAAAACTGAAGATTCTCGACCGGCGTGAGGTCCTCCTTCAGCCCATTGAGATGCCCAACGTATGTCAGCTGTGCGGCATACATCTCCCTCCATTCGGTGATGTTTTTCCCCTGCCATAAGATCGTGCCCTGCTCTGGCGGGAGAAAACCGCACAACATGCGGAGTAAACTCGTCTTTCCGCTACCATTTTCGCCCGCAATGGCAACCAGCTTCCCCGGGTTGATTGCCACACTGAGATTGGAGAACAGCCTCCGTTCTCCGCGCTGGCAACTCAGATTGACCAGTTCAAGCATCCTACGAAAAATCCCATCTCAGGCCAAAATAGAAGAACTCCCGCCAGGTTGAATCCTTTTGCGTCGGACTTTCCGTTAAAGTTCTTTCCACACCGCCAGAAGCTTCAAGGGTCCAACTATTCAAGACGCGATAATCCATTCGAATGGTTGGCGTCACACGATACAGCTCAACCTTGTTATCGTCTGTCTGGTGATAGAAAATCACAAAGGTATCAAACTGCCATTGCTGCCCGATCCGCGCCAAGGAATTGAGCGTCAGCGATTGGCCGCGATAGATGGGACTCGTGATATAGCTGGCATTCGCCACAAAGGTCGTACTCTCGAACGGAAAGTTCGTCCCGATCGCTTGAGCCGTATATGTGAAGATATTGCCAGTCCCAGGCTGCGCTTGCAAGGAACAAGGTGCATCCGTGATCGCGTTGGGATTGAGGAAGAGGGTACTCGTCCCCGGCGCGATCACCAGACAGTTCGTCTGCCCGGTGCCGGAAATACGGTTGAATCGTACGTCTCCGCCCAATTGCCAGTCCTTGGTGACCGAATGGAGCAGTCCGGCCATCAACAGATCACTCGTCGCCGTGACGGCCTTGGCTTGTGCTTGCAACAGCTCCGCGTTGCCGGAATTGATATTGTCTAGCGAGGCACCCTGCACGCTGTAGAGCGCATTAGTGGTTTGGAGATAGGGTGTCTTACGGTGGTCTGCCAGGAATGTGAAGGTAGTGCCTTCGGTCACCCAGGCTCCATTGAGCATCGCTATATTGAGAACATTAAAGAAAATGTCGTAGTCGACCAAAGCAAAGGCATTCTTACCATTGGAGGCATAGCGCATTTCCGTACCGACTGCGCGGCGATCGACGACTCCGTTCACCATCTGATTAATATAATAGGCATTCCCGTTCCACGCCTGTCCGAACGGACCGATATCGACGTTGGCCCCATAAAAGTATCGATTTGAGTCGGTCGTGAAATTTCGCGGATCGTCAGGCACATAATTCGAGCTCATACTAAATTGCCTTGGCTGACCCGCTAACAAATTGAGGCTTAGGAATTGTGGCACGGCAGCGTAGCGGAACCACGCGCCATCGAAGCGATAATCGAGGACGCCTCCCGTGTTGCCCGGCTGTCGGCCTACGCGGAGGAAATACGAATCTTGGCTGGAGTGCTCTAGATAGAGCGCTCGGAGACGGTAGACGTTTCGTCGGAGATCTATGTCCGACATGAAATCGTAGCTGTGGGTGCCCCGCGCGACGACTCTGGTGTCATACTCATCCTTCCGATACCGTCCGGTGACGTCAAAAGCAGACTGCAGCATAGACTGGTCATGAAGATCGAGCTTCGTTGTCGTATTGGTGACCTTGTCCGTAATCTTCGCCTGGGAATAGCCGCCATAATAGTACTCGTACACGCTGCCATAAACGCGCATCTCGTCAATCTTCTTGACTGGCTTCTTTACCCTGCCCTGAGCAACGGCCTTCTGCACCTCGGCCAACGCAGCCAATCGCTGACGCACGCGGACCGCGCCTTCTCCATCTGGATAGACTTTTAGGTAGTGTTCATATTCTGCCTTAGCCTTGTCGATATCCCCTGTCTGTTCCCGGGCCACACCAATCATTTCTTGCGCATCACGGGACTGCCTGTTCGGGGGGAGGTTGAGCGCCGCATTAAAAATCATGACCGCCTTCTCAGATTCTTCAGCCGCCAGTGCCGCACGTCCCAGTGCCATGAGGTCATCGGCATACTTTTCGATGTTCATCCCTGGCTGAAAAGGAGGAACATCAAATGGCTGCTTGGGGCCCTTGGCCACCGGAGCAGTGGTCGACGGAATCTTCACTTCAGGTGGGACGGGTGGGGGAACCGTGGGTCGATCCAATTTGACCGCAATTACGATACGACTGGCGCTTCTCATATCACGCTGACTGATCCTGAATCGTACCGGTTTTTCAAATCGGATAGAGAGTCCGTTCATCGCCTGATCGGGAAAGGTGACCGTGAACTTCGGCACAAGGTCACTGGGTGGAGGGACGGCGAGTTCCCGGGCAAGCCGTCGAGAACGATCAAGGATTTCTGGAAAGTCAAGAAAGATGCGGATGAGGTCGCCCTTTTCGGAGGGGGTATGCCGAAGATACAGCGCTCTCGTATTGAAAAAGATGTGAATCTCGGCCGCGCCGGGCGTTTCGACAATCTCGATACGATCAAGCACCTGTGCAGTCGCCGACGCAGGGGAAAGCAAACCGGCGAAGATCATCACTCCGCACAGAAAGCCAGCCGCCACGACGTGACGTAAGCTATTGAACCAATATACACTCAACACATAGCCTCTAAACGGGTTCCCGAAGGTCGAATAAGCTAAATCTAGGGGGATACGAATGAAGACCGTGGCGGTTATAAGCGATTGTTGGGACGGTCTCGTCGGCCACGATATGAGCATCCCTCGGTAACAGTGAGTAGTCGCCTACCTTTATCCACCCATCCTCCCAGCCCCTTCCTGATTGCATGCACTGGCCCCAACAGACCCTGCAGCGCCTGTATGACTCCTGAGTCGCTGCAATCCCTCAATTAAACTTGGTGAAACTGTGGTGGCAATTCTCGCAGGGTTTTCCTACGTTGTGATTCCTTGGGGCGGTAATTGTCACAGCCGGATATGGAGACCCATTCATGTGACAAGTTGCACAACCCGTCACGATCCCAACGTGGTTCATGACCGACTTCGACGATCCCGAGAAGCTGGTTGTCGACTTATGGCACGTCTCGCACGGCTGTGCGGTTGGAATGTGGTTCGTCGGTTTCCCCAACGCTCCCGTGCCGTTGTGGCAGGTCGCGCAACCGGTCACGATCCCTGTGTGATTCATGGTGGCCGGGACCCAGACCGTTGTGTTGTGGCAAATGTTACAGGCGCCCGGGGTTATGCCGCCCTTGTGCCCGGCCGGGACGCCGCGCGCCAGCGAATTGTTGTGACAGGTCGAGCAGGGCGTCGCCGCTACCACCGCGTGGTTCATCGTCGCCGGGCGCCAGCCCGTCGTCCGGTGACAGCTGTCGCAAGAGATCCCAATATTGGTCCCGCCTTTGTGAGATCCTGGGATGCCGGTCGCAGAGCTACCGTTATGACAAGTGGCGCACGTACCAGGAGTCACTCCTGTATGACTGAAGCTCGCGGGGATCCAGGCGGTCGTATTGTGACAGGTGTTGCAGGCCCTCGGGGCCATG